>Ga0209636_10004333_pt1 | contig 14462 bp, 15 predicted proteins | sample DeeMarSWOR152_54_FD_187464 | JGI IMG/M metagenome (GOLD analysis project Ga0209636, IMG submission 187464) | Marine sediment microbial communities from White Oak River estuary, North Carolina - WOR-1-52-54 (SPAdes) (version 2) | ecosystem: Environmental > Aquatic > Marine > Intertidal zone >...
ACAAAGTCCGGTCCTCCCAAGAAGAAAAAATGCAGGGTGTGATCTTCGAACTGGAACGCATTGTAGATGAGTCTCCTGATCATCTCTGCTGTAGGAGTGGGCTTGACATGGAAGAGATCGTCCAAGGTTTTGGTTGATGCCATGTGGTGAGCCGTTGGACACACGCCGCAGATGCGGGGTGTGATTCGTGGCATTTCCTCTGCCGGGCGACCTACGGCGAACTGCTCGAACCCCCGCAGTTCGGGAATTTGAAGATAGGCTCTTTCAACATCGCCTTTGTCGTCCAGGAATATCTCTATTTTCCCATGTCCTTCCAAGCGCGTAATCGGATCGATGGTTATTCTCTCTGTCATTTTATATCCTCCATTCGTCTTCGTCTTAGGATGGAATGAGGCAAACTGAAGCGGTAGAAAGACCCGGCTGGATCAACGATAGTGTCCACGATCTTCTCGATTTCCTTTTCATCATCGGCGTCCAAGATGGATGCGAGAGCAGAAAGGAACTTTGCTCCCTGGTCAAACACCTGGTCGGTCGGACCGAAGCAGCCGCGGCAGGGCATGTTGGCTTCGATACACCTCTCCCCACATCCTGTCCGTGTGGCTGGGCCCATACAGATGACACCTTGGGCCAAGAAGCAGGTCTCAGGATCGAGTATCACTTCCCATGGCCTCTTAATCTCTTTGATGGTCAATTTGTCTGGCTTTGAATCGTTCCTCTTGCAGTCTTCACACAGGGATTTGTTCGGTGAAAGAACCGCTCCTTTGGGAGGAAGCTTACCCTCCAGAATAGCCTGAACAGCGTTCAGGATCAAATCTCTTGGAGGTGCACAGCCTGGAAGATAGTAATCCACATCGATGACCTGATCAAGGGCATAGACCGTGTCATAGAAACTCGGAAGAGTGAGTTCCTTGCCTTCGACTTCCACTTTTTCCAGGGGAACTGTCCCGTCAGGATTATCTGTGGATGGAGTGGTGTGATATGCTCTGTTGAAAATAGTCTCTTTGTTCCAGAAATTTCCCAAACCAGGAATGCCGCCAAGATGAGAACAGCTTCCATGGGCTACGATCAGACCCGATTTTTTCCGCAACAGCTTGACCATCTCCTCTTGTTCAGATAACCGAACAGCGCCGTTGATGAATGTGACCGCGATTGAACCATCTTCCATGGCTTCAACATCTTTTTTCTTAAAGTCCAAAGCAACAGGCCAGAAAACGATATCAACGGCTTCGACAACCTTAAGAATATCCTCGGCCAGATCTACAATGGACTCTTCGCAGCCTCCACAAGAGGAACACCAATAAAACGCAACCTTAGGCTTGTCGCTCATTCTTTCCTCCGTTCCAGTTCAATGGCCCTAAAAGTCTAACTTCTTCCGTAAACTCATTACAGACTTGCTGAAATTTTGCTCCTTCTGCAGCAGAAACCCATTCCAGCCTGAATCTTTCTTTTTCGATGCCGAATTGTTCGAGCATCTTGGATAGAAGTCTGTGTCTACGAAGAGCTTTATAGTTGCCTTCTTGGTAATGGCAGTCTCCAGGATGACAACCTGAAATCAGCACACCGTCGGCTCCCTCTTTGAATGCCTTCAGAACAAACTGAGGATCCACTCGGCCGCTGCACATGACCCGAATGATCCGCATGTTGGGTGCGTAGGCCATTCGAGATGTTCCAGCGAGGTCAGCCCCGGTATAAGAGCACCATGTACACAAGAAGCCAACTAATTTCGGTTCATAAGCTTCATGACTCATAATAGGCCTCCTCTCGATTATAAATCATTCCTCGTCATAATGTCTAGAAATTCTATAGAAAAGATAATATTTATTGAAGTTCCTCTTAATCGATGAATATGCCTTCGATTTCCGCAAAGATCTGTTGGTCACGGAAGTGCTTCTGCTGGGATGCTCCAGAAGGACATGCGGATACACAGGTTCCGCATCCTTTACAAAGTGCGTCGTTGATCTCCGAAACACCTTTTTCCTTGTTATAGGTGATGGCTGAAAACGGACACAGATTTACGCAGAGCTGGCAGCCTGCACAGAGTTCTTCATCGATCTCCGCAGTGATGGGCTCGAGCTCGAATGTTCCTCTGTCGGCTAAAGCCAATGCCTCAGAAGCAGCAGCCCCTGCTTGGGCGACCGTATCGGGAATATCCTTTGGTGACTGACAAGTTCCGGCCAGGAATATCCCATCTGTGAATGTGGCTGCAGGAGCGAGCTTGGGATGCCTTTCCAAGAAAAATGTATCCTGTGTGCAGGAGATATTGAAGACCTTGGCGATTTTGTTGTGATCCATGCTGGGTTCGAGGCCAGTTGCAAGGATGACCATATCCACAGGAATCCGTCTGACAGCCCCGACTAAAGTATCTTCCACCCGAATAATCAATCTGTTCTCTTCTTCAGATGTCATAGCCATATCTGTGATCTCTGAAACCCGCCCTCTGATGAACTTTGTGCCTTCTTCCAAGAGACGATGATAGAATTCCTCATAACCCTTTCCGAAACATCTCATATCGATATAGAAGTCATAGATATCTGCATTGGTCTTTTCCTTTAGGAGATGGGCAAACTTGAGCGAGTACATACAACATACTCGGGAACAGTATTCATTGTAGTGCTCATCGCGGGAACCCACGCAATGGACAATGCCCACGGCTTTGGGTTCCTCGCCGTTGGCACATAGAACTTTTCCACCTGTTGGACCAGAGGCATTGACCAGCCGTTCAAATTCCAATCCTGTGAGCACGTTATCCAGCCTTCCATAGCCATAAGCCGGAATTCTCGAGGCATCGAACTCCTTGTAACCTGAGGCTAGAATAATAGTTCCGACATCGATTTCAACCTCTTCATCCTCCATATCATGATTGATCGCCTCTTTGGCACACAATTTCTCGCAGACCTTGCATTCTCCTGTCTTGAAGTGAATGCAGGCCTCCTCATCAATAAAAGGAACCATGGGAACGGCTTGTCTAATCGGAACTCGAATAGCTGTACTCGGTCCTAAAGTCATTTCTTTATGGATGATTTTTCTTCCTTTCAAATCCTCGAACGTTATACAGTCTGTGGGACAGATAAAAGCGCAGGCTGTACAGCCAATGCAGGCCTCGGATTCTTCCCCGAACGGGGGCGATACCTCACGATTTTTTCCTCTGTTGACAAAGCTGATTGCTTCTGCACCCACAATCTGCTCACAGGCTCGAACACACATTCCACACAGTATGCATTTTTCGGTAGGATCTTTGATTTCAAACCTGGTCCTCTCGATCCCCATGTCTTTGGCAATCTTTTGCACAGGTTCAGCCGCAGGCGCTTGAGCCATCAGCAGTTCGATGTTCATCCTTCGCGCCCTGAGAGCCATATCTGAGTCTGTGTGGATAACCATCCCTTCCTTGACTTTGGTGTTGCAAGAAGTGACAAGTTCTGCCTTTTCTCCAGTCTTTTTCTCCACAACACAGACTCGACATGCTGCATAAGGTTCAAGGATAGGATGGTAACACAATGTGGGAATCTCGATATCCAGTGCTTTAGCTGCCTGGAGGATGGTTGTCCCCTCATCCACTTCAACGCTCTTATCATTAATAGTGAGTTTGATTTGTTTTTCGTCGCTCATGATTTGCCTCCCTTGCTCTCTAAATCACATCTTAAGCACCGCTTGGCCTCGTTGACCGCCTGTTCTTTGGTGAATCCCAATTCGACTTCTTTAAAGCTTCCTCTTCGCTGTTCAACAGGTATACAAGGAATTTTTGGCCTCTCCAACTCCGTTGCCTCCTCGATGCTGATTTCCACAGGAGGGACTTCCATCCTGGGTTCTGTGGGTTTATACTCTCTTTCAAGGCTTTCACCTCGTAAATACTTGCGAATGGACTCGGCAGCAACCTTTCCCGCCTTCATAGCTGCTAGTACAGTAGAAGGGCCTGTCACCACATCTCCGCCGGCGAATATGCCCTCCACATTTGTTGCTGTGGTTTCTGGATCGACCTCTAGGGTATTCCATTTAGAAACTTTGAGTCCGGAGTTGCCGCCAAGAAAATCCAAGTTGGGTTTTTGGCCTATAGCTGGAATCAAAGTGTCCACCTCCATCTCAAATTCGCTGCCTTCAACTGGAGCAGGTCTGCGTCTTCCTGATTCATCAAATTCGCCGAGGCCCATTCTTATGCACTTGATCTTTGTCAGTTTTCCGTTTTCTGAGAGAGCCTCTATCGGAAGGGTCAGAAATTCAATTTTGACTCCTTCCTCGAGCGCACCTTCGATCTCTTCGGCATTGGCTGGCATTTCTGGACGGGTTCTCCGGTACAGGATGGTCACATCTGCGCCCAATCGCCATGCTGTTCGGGCAGCATCCATTGCCGAATCCCCTCCACCGACAATGGCAACTTTCTTGCCGAATTTTACATCCTTTCCGAGGTTGTATTGTTTCAAGAATTCAATGGGATCTATGACTCCTTCAACATCCTCTCCAGGAATGCCCAATTTCAGATTGACAGGAGCGCCGGTTGCAATAAAGATGGCTTTGTATCCCTGTTTTTTTAGCTCCTCTAGGGTGATGTCTTTTCCAACACGCGTATTGGTTTTGATTTTGACGCCGAGTTTCTTGATGTAATCGATATCTGAGTTGAGGACATCCTTTGGAAGTCTGTACTCAGGAATAGCCCAAGCTAACATTCCGCCAACAACCGGTTCTGCCTCAAAGATTGTGACATCATATCCTGATTTTGTGAGCTCCCATCCAGCCATCAGGCCTGCAGGTCCTGATCCCACAATAGCGACTTTTTCGTATTTCTTTTCGACAGGTTGCACAGCAGCAGAACCTCCGTTGGTTCTCTCATAATCGGCCACAAATCTTTTAAGGTGCCTGATAGCAATTGGATCACTCACTTCTCCCGCCCGGCATCTTATTTCACAAGGATGATTGCAGACTCTGCCGCACACGCTGGGAAGAGGATTAACCCATCGGTTGACTTCCAACGCTTCTTTGAATTTTCCTTGTGCGATCAATGCAACATAAGAGCTTGCTTCTGTTTCTATCGGGCAGGAGTGATGACACGGTGCAGAAACGAGGTCATTGCATACAGCGGCTGGACACCGTTTGTACTTGATATGAGCTTCGTATTCATCCCTAAAGTATCGGAGAGTGGTCAGAACAGGATTCGGTGCTGTGTTTCCGAGGCCGCAAAGGGCTGTGGCTTTGATGTTTTTAGCCAATTCCTCGAGAGTGTCAAGATCCTCCATCTCAGCTCGGCCTTCCTTTATTTTGCTCAGAATCTCGAGCATTCGAGGAATTCCTTCTCGACAAGGTGTGCACTTTCCGCAGGATTCATCTTTTGTGAAGGTGAGGAAGTAGTGAGCCATATCAACCATGCAGGTGTTTTCATCAGTTGCCACCATACCGCCAGAACCCATCATAGATCCTGCTTGAGTGAGCTGCTCATAGTCTACTGGCAAATTGAGGAGTGAAGCCGGGACACACCCTCCTGAGGGCCCTCCGATCTGTACTGCTTTGAATTTGCGGTCCTTGAGGATTCCACCGCAGATATCGAAGATGATCTCGCCCAGGCTGAGCCCCATCGGGACTTCAACCAGACCTGTATCTTTAACCTTTCCAACCACGGAGAAAACCTTGGTTCCTTTGCTCAGTCCCGTTCCGATCGAAGAGTACCATTTAGCTCCTCGGTTGATAATCGGGGCAACATTGGACCAAGTTTCAACATTGTTGATGTTTGTGGGCTGTCCCCATAGTCCTGACTCAGCCGGATACGGTGGACGGGGTCGGGGCTCGCCAAGTCGACCTTCGACCGAGGCCATCAGGGCTGTTTCTTCTCCACACACGAAGGCTCCGGCGCCTCTGATCACCTGGACATCGAATTCGAATCCAGTGCCAAGGATGTCTTTGCCCAAAAGGCCGAATTCTTTGGCCTGGTCGATAGCTATATACATTCTCTGCAAGGCCAAAGGATATTCGTTTCGGATGTAGATAAATCCCTTTTGCGCTCCGATTGCTTTTGCTCCGATCAGCATCCCCTCTAAAACGGAGTGGGGATCAGCCTCGACGATGCTCCTGTCCATAAAAGCACCTGGATCACCCTCGTCGCCGTTACAAATGAGATATTTTGGATTTCCTTCGGCATTCCGTACAAATTCCCATTTGACTCCTGTGGGGAATCCAGCTCCTCCTCTTCCGCGCAATCCCGAATTCTTTATTTCATTGATGATTTCTTCGGGTGCCATCTTGCTGAGGGCTTTTGCCAGTGCCGTGTAACCGTCACGTGCGATATAATCCTCGATTTTCTCGGGATCGATCAAACCTCTATTTCTCAGCGCAATCAGGATCTGCTTTTTAAAAAATCCAATATCACTCAAAACCGGAACAGGCATTTTCTCGGCAGGGGGGGTATACATCAACTTTTGAACGGGTCTGCCCTTCAAGAAATGCTCTTCGACCAGATGAGGAATGTCTTCGATGGAAAGCCGATTATAGAAGATGTTATCAGGTTTGACTACCAGCAGAGGTCCAGCCTCGCAAAAACCATTACATCCTGTTGTCACGACAAGAACTTCATTCGCTAATCCCTGCTTTTTTATCTCTTGTTCCAGAGCATCTTTGATCTCAAATGCATGGTTTGAAACACAGGCTGTTCCCCCACATACCATGAGATGCAATCGATAGAGTCTTTCTTCCATTCTTACCTCCTCAACCTAGACAGCTCTCTCGCTTCCCACAGCGAGCGCATAATCTTTTACCACTTTTCCGCCAACAACATGCTTTTCAAAGATTTCTTTGGTTTTTTCTGGTGTTAAATCTATATATTTGATCGGGGCTTGGCCTAGTGTCTCAACAGTGATCATGGGCTCTCGGCTGCACAAACCAGCACACCCAGATGTTGTGAGATAAATGTCTTGACTTTCCTGTTCTTCCAATTCCTTCATTAATGTGTCGAGGATTCCTCGTGCGCCGGCAGCAATACCGCAGGTTCCCATGTGAACTGTGATTTTTGTCTTGTAAGGTCCACCTTCTCTGAGAGCTGTGGCTCGTTGAGCTTTTTCCTTAATTTTTGCCAAGTCTTCGATTTTTAACTTCGGCATTTTTTCCTCCTCTCCATCTATTTTTTATATTGGTCTATGATCGCAGATACTTTTGCTTCTGACAGTTTGCCGTGTACTTCCTTTCCTACCATCATGACCGGAGCCAATCCGCAGCACCCCAAACAGCGCACTTCATCAAGGCTAAAGCTCAGATCCTGAGTTGTCTCGCCTCTTTCAATTCCCAACTCTCTTTCCAGTTTATCCATCACTCGAGCTCCTCCTCTGACATGGCAGGCTGTCCCTAGACAGACATTGATAGGATACTTCCCCTTTGGAGTGAGACTGAAAGCCTTATAAAACGTTGCTACACTGAGGATCCTGCTGAGAGGAATGTTGGCCTCTTCAGATAGCTTTTTTAAGGCTTCTTGGGGCAGATAATTGTATTCCTCCTGAATGTCCTGAAGAATAGCAACGATAGCGTGCGTGTCGGGCCCGTATTTCTCGATGATTTCCGTAATCTTGCTTACGTCCATTCTTACCTCCTTATGGTGGCGAGTCCTTCTTTTATATGTTCTTTGATAAGTTTTATTACCTCTGGAGAGTTGATAGGCAGGCCGTTCAGTTGAGCCTTTATGTCTCTCGTATCCAGCGAATATTTTCTGCTATCGATTGTATGGCTGAAAATCAAGTCGATTTCTGGATGGCCCATAATGAGAGCAATCAATGTTTGAGGGATGTCTCCGAGAGGTTTGGTGTCGATATGACTGGCTTGAAAGGTTGCTTTGACTTTTGTGCCCTTTCCGGGAGCGGATTTTAAAGCAAAATGTCCGTTGGCCATCCTGGCTGCCTCTTTCAGAAAAGATAAGCCAAATCCAAAGCGCCTGGTGGTTTTTGTGGTAAAGAAGGGATCGAGAGCTCGCTGGATAGTGACTTTATCCATTCCTTGTCCATCATCCGTGATTTCAAGACTAAGGAGATCTTTCTCTCTTTTTTCTTCGATTCGGATTTTGATGGTTTTTGCCTGGGCAGCAATCGAATTTTCTGCTATATCCAGGATGTGGAGAGAAAGATCTTGCATTTTTTTCCTTAGTTAATGATTTTTCGTCCTTCCTGGTTTAAAAACGCCTTTTTGATTTCTTCAGTTGTTGGCTCAAGTATTAAGAATGAGGTTGTTCCCTTACCGATGTCCTCGATGAAATGGGAATCAGATGAACAAGTAAGAGGCAAAACAGGGTGGAATTTTTCCTTAACTTCCTCTGGGGAAGTCAGGGAAGAATATTCCAGTGCATCTAGATTGAGATCAGGAGGAATGAAACCCAGCTGTCCAACCAGGCTGAATCCTTCCCGATCGATATGAGCTGCGATGGCCAATCCTTTGAAAGAATGGATGGCTTCGACGACTTCGTCGACTGTAAGAGAGGAAGCCCCGATCAGAAGCTTTTTGTTGAAGCGGAGCACTTCTCCCTCTTCGTTAACCACTACCTGCATCCCAAAGGCCTCCTCATCATTTTCTCCCGGAAGATTGTCATAGATGAGATTTTGAAGTTCGAAAGCAGGTTCCAGTTGGTCAAAAAGGGCCAAGATATGGACTTCCTCTTGAGAGGTGATTTCCAATCCTGGTAGAATGGAAATTTCATACTTTTGGGCAGCTTTTATCAGGGCTGGGACATTTTCAGCAGAATTATGGTCACAAATGCCGAGGATATCGATTTCTTTTATTTTAGCCTGTTCGGCAATAGCCTTTGGAGACATACTCAAGTCTGCGCAAGGAGACAAGCATGTGTGGATGTGGAGATCTGCCTTCATTGTCTTAAGCATGCGTTATCCTTTGTTTCCGATCAATTGAAAGAGTTTCCCGGATATGTTGAAGGCCGAATCCTTGGTTGTCATCAAAGGGACTTTTTCTTGCTCTGCTTTTTTTAGGGTCTCCTCTTCAGGCATTCGGTTGTTCACGAGGATAATACCAGCGAGATCTTTGAGTTTAGCCACAGCGATAATATTCTGATGAGTTTGGAGCGTAATCCAGAGGTTTCCTTCTTTACTGTTGGCGATGACATCGCTGAGGAGGTCACTGGTGTATCCCCAACTGACCTCAGTTTCTAATGTGTCTTTAGCTGTTAAGACCTGAAGGTTGAGTTTTTCGATGATATCTTTTAAGTTCATTTTGGACCTTCTTTTTTTTGAGTGGTTTTTTTCCCTGGGGGTTGGCTAGGATTCAGATACGACGATTTTTCGATCAGCTTGGCGAATTCTTGAGAAATTTTTTTGAATCTACGGGGCAGGTTAAAAATGCAATCTGTGATGTCTGCATCACCCATGACCACATCTTCGGCAAAGGTCAGACAGGTGGGAGACCCACAGGCTCCACAGTCGATTTTAGGCAGGCTATTGTAAATGTCTTCTTTCTGTTTCCTCTTCTTGATAGCTTCACCCAGATCTTCGGAAAGGGGCTTGAGAGGACGGGGTTCGAGCTTTCCTTTTATGAAGAAGTGATCCTGCTTGTAGAGCCTTCTCACCTCCCGGATGTCTGGACAGGCCTTGATCTGTTCGAATTCCAGGGTTTCGATAAGCTTGAGTATTTTATTATATGAGATGTATAGATTTTCCACAGTCAAAGAGCCTCCCACACATCCCTGGTGACAGGAATAGGCCTCGATGAAGTCGATATTCCTCAATTTTCCACGTTCGATATCATCGAAGACTTTGATGATTTCATTCAAACCAGAGACAGCAAGGGAGTTTCTCAACCTTAATGTTCGGCAGATTCCACCAACCATGGCCCAACCTATTCCCAAGATACAAATGCTTTCCAGGGCTTCTCTGTAGCTCCCTTTTTCGACTCCTTCCATGGCTGAGAGTAGAGGACCGTAAATATCTGAGATCGAAATAGCGCCATCCAAGGATGATCTCCCTTTTTCTGCGGGTTGTCTGATCGAAATCATCTTAACTGGACAGGGAGTAAGATAAAAAGCGCCAATTTCCTTCTCTTTAAGACCCAAGTGCTTTGATTTTTTCTTTTTTAATTCTCTTCCTGCCAGCTCTCTGGGCGGATCGATAGGAATGACAAGATCGATGAGGGAAGGATATTTCACCTGGATAAGACGAACCACCACAGGACAAGCATTGGATATCAGAGGTTTTGGGCCACTGTATTCACGCAGATATTCCTGAATAGCGAAGCTGACTTCTCCGCATGTTTGGGCAAGGTCAAAAGCATCATCAAATCCCAGCATTTTCAAGCCAGATAGAATTTTTCTTGGCAGGATTTCTCTTCCGAATTGGGCATAAAGAGCAGGAGAGGGTAGGGCCACGGTGTGCTTAAATTTTGTGAGCTCTCCAAAGGGATCGGTCAAGGGAACGATAGCTTGGTTGGGACATACGGTGATACATTCTCCGCAATCTATGCACTTTTCTTCGATGATATGCGCTTTACCGTCTCTGATCCGGATGGCTTGGGTGGGACAGATGCGCATGCATTTCATCCTTCCGTCGCACTTGTCCTTATCGATTCGGATGGAATGATAATAATGATCCTGTTTCATTTTGCCTCATTCAAATAAAATGTCAGCTCCAGTATGGTGCCTTTACCCGGGATAGAAGCAATTCCGAGTTTGTCCACATTTTTTTTTATATTCGGAAGCCCCATTCCTGCGCCGAAGCCCATCTCTCGCATTTCATCAGTGGCTGTGGAATAACCCTCCTGCATGGCCATCTCGATATCCGTGATGCCTTGGCCTTCATCTTGGACAGTGAAATTCACTTCATCTGGGGTGATCCTCAGAGTTAATGTTCCGCGGTTGGCATACATCACGACATTCATTTCTGCCTCGTAGATGGCGATTGCAGCTCGACGGATGATCCCTTGATCGATTCCGATCTCCTGGAGAATTTCCTTGATTTTGGTCGAGACAGTCCCAGCCTTTCCGAAGTCTCTGCCTGTGATTTCGAATGTTTGTGAAAAACCATTCTCGTCGCTCATTATTCCTTTTTTTCCTGGAGTGTGCTCACTCCAGGAATGCCATGTTTGAAAAGAAGACCGCAGGAGGTGTACATCATATATTGTGTGGAGAGGATAGGAATTCCCTTCTTTCTAGCAAGATTGATGCCCTCCGATGCGGGTCTTTTCCCTCTGACGTACACGATAGCCTTGGCCTCGATAATATCTGCCGTTCGGACCGATTGAGCATTCGATAGACCTGTCAAAAGCAGGATTCCAGGTTTCCCGAAGGCTAAAACATCGCTCATCAAGTCAGATCCTCCTGCAAATTCGATTTCCATATCAAGATATTCTTCTCCATAAATGACTTCAGCTTGCAGGAGTTCTTTAACTTCTCTTAATGTCATTATTGAGTGCTCGTTTTTTTCTCCACCGTCTTGATAATCATATCTCCCTTGCGGATGATTCGTTCCGAAGGGGTAATGGTGGTCGGACAGTTGGACCAGCAATCTCCGCAGCCGTTGCATTTGTCGATATCCACATAACGGGCCTTTTTTCTGATCCTGGCCTTGAAACTGCCCACATAGCCTGAGATCTCTTCCACTTCACTCCAGGTAAGCAGCTCGATATTGGGATGCTTTCCAACATCCGACATCTTGGGAGTCAGGATGCAGGCTGAACAATCGAGTGTGGGAAATGTTTTATCCAGAAAGGACATATGACCGCCGATAGAAGCCTCTTTTTCCACAAGGTAGACTTTTTTACCCGAATTGGCATAGGTCAGTGCCGCATGGATGCCTGCTATTCCCGCTCCGACAATCAGGACTTCGGGTCTGACAGGAACCTCTTTTTTCTGTAATGGATCATGGTAAGCAACTCTTCGGACAGCTGCGGAGACCAGAGCTTTGGCTTTTTTTGTTGCTTTTTCAGGGTCTTCGGTAACCCAGGAAACATGTTCCCGGATGTTGGACATCTGAAAATAGAAAGGATTCAATCCCTTTTCAGAAACCGTTCCTCGGAATGTCGGTTCGTGCATAAGAGGGGAGCAGGACGCAACCACCACTCGGGAAAGATTGTATTCTTCGATACTCTTTTTGATGAGTTCTTGTCCGGGATCAGAACACATGAATTTGTATTCCTTGGCAACCACGACATCATCCAATTTCGAAGCGAAATCCACCACTTCGGGCACATTGACTTTTCCAGCTATGTTTGTTCCACAATCGCAGATAAAAACGCCGATTCTTGGTCTTCCGTTAGTGCTCATTTTTTTCCTCCAGTTTCAAGTTTCTCCCACAGATTATCCAGCGGAATAAACGATCGGGAGAAGCCCAAGTCATCTTTGGAAATTCCCAGAGCCAGACCCATGAGTTGGCTAAAGTAGAGGACGGGAATTTTTTCGACATCTTTATATTTTTTGACAATTTTACCCTGTGTCATTTCAACATTCAATTGACAGAGGGGACAGATAGTGACGATTGCATCTGCACCTTTTTTATTCGCTTCTTTGAGAAGGACATAGTTCAAGCCGACTCCCACATCTTCCATAGTTCCAGCTAAAGAACCTCCGCAGCAGCGCGTTTTTGAAGAGTAGTCTACGGCTTTGGCGCCGATGGCTTCCATTAGATTATCTAAAGTCACAGGATAATCAGGATCATCGAAATCGGTATACGGCCTGACCAGCTGGCAGCCGTAATAGCAGGCGACTTTCAGGTTGGTGAGGGGCCTCTGGACTTTTTCTTTAACCTTATCCAGCCCATACTCATTGGTAAGAAATTCCAAGGGGTGAAAAACCTTTATGGTTCCTTTGTATTCACACCCTGTTTCCTTCAAATCCTTCAGGATTTTTTTTGCTTTTTCCTCTCCGCTTTGGAGAAAATGGTTGTTTTTTTTCATGGTGAGGTAGCATCCTAAACAAGGAGCTAGAATATCTCTTTCTGTTTTTTCTGCTATGGACAGATTGCGGCCGCATATGGCTGCAGCCATGTCGTTGTCCACAGAAAAATAGGCCGTGGCACCGCAGCAGTTCCAATCCTCCATTTCCTCGAGTGGAGTCCCCAATTCTTTAAAAACGGGCAGAATAGATTCCTCATAGTGCTTGGAACCCGCTTTTAAGGAACAACCTGGATAATAAGCGTAATTTCTCATTCCGATTCCTCCGATACAGCCTTAAGTAAAGCGTGCAGCTGCTTGGTGTTTTTGATTTTTTCTTTTTTCAGACTCATCCGGCCTGTTTTCAAAAGGTTTAATCCGGTGGAGGTCATTTTCAGGGGACCGATAGGATCTTTCAGTCTGAGATACATGTACAAGACAACCCACAATTCTGAGTTGCGGCCATTTTTCGCGATGATATTGTGCATTTCCTTGGCTAAAGCAGGGGGGGGCAATTTTGCTGGATAAACGTTAGCATCAACAGATTTCCTCTTGAGTGTGTACATGATGTCCGTGATTTTGATGTTTGAGGGACAGCGGACCTGGCAGGTGTAGCAAGAAGAACAAAGCCATGGAGTAAAGCTTTTAAGAACGTCATCTTTGAATCCAGCTTTTATCATAGCGATGATTTTCCTTGGAGAATAATCCATATATTCTGCCATAGGGCAGGAACTACTGCATGTTCCACATTGGATACAGCGGCTGATCTCTTCGCTGAAAGACGATTCTCTGACTTCATCCATAAATTGGTGGTCCAGTTCTTCTTCGAATGTGACCTTTTTCTGGATTTCCATGAATCCTCCTTTACTTAAGGAATTGTATGATTATCTCGTGTTTGTTGTGTCGAATCGAAAATATATCCGAAGAAACACATTCTAGACGCTGTCAAATTGTGCAACTATAAGACAGGAGGGGAACTATCAGGTTATTCAGTTTGGAACTCTATCCTGCATCAAGCTTATAAAAAGCTTAGTGTAATTATAGGAATAATAGGCAATGTCTTATAATTACGTTAAATTCTAGTTAGAATTGATGGACTTGTCAATAACAAAAAGGAAAAAATCCCCAAAATTGATCCCATCAAAAATTTTTCTCATTCACCAATCGAATTTCTGGCTGGATAAAAGCAAAAAATGAGATTGACGGATTTGATATCCCTGTTCCGCTAAGATCATCGGAGGAAGACAGGATATTTGCGCATTTTTTTCTTGGATCAGCGCTATTTAGACTTGCTTTTTTATTATAAAAAAAAGTAAAATTGAAAAAGCAAAATGACCTTTAATTCTGAAGGAGGAAGGATGGCGAGAAAAACTTTATCTATTTTGGGAATAATTGTCCTTTTAAGTGTTATCACAAGTTGCGGGGGTCACCCTGAAGAAGGGCTTCTGAAGAGATATTTCAGTGCGCTTGCTCTAAATGACAGGACGACCTTGTCCACTATGGCTTTAGAACCCCTATCCATTGATGCATCGCAAGGATGGGAAATCATAACTGTGACAGAGGAGAGAATTGAACCTTTCAAATTACCTGAAATGGACAAAACTGAGAAAGAGCTGAAGGAAAAATTAGAAGGCCAT
>Ga0209636_10004335_pt1 | contig 14453 bp, 15 predicted proteins | sample DeeMarSWOR152_54_FD_187464 | JGI IMG/M metagenome (GOLD analysis project Ga0209636, IMG submission 187464) | Marine sediment microbial communities from White Oak River estuary, North Carolina - WOR-1-52-54 (SPAdes) (version 2) | ecosystem: Environmental > Aquatic > Marine > Intertidal zone >...
AAAATCTGATAAAATCTCACACTTTCTCCCACACCGTCACCCCAATAATTTCGGCAACTTATAGGTAATTCAGGTACTTACAAAAACTGTGTCATTACCCTTTCACGCCGGGAACACCGGCCCAACTCCACCAATGAGGTCAAGCTATTGGGGTGGGGTTATAGCTCGACCCAACTTCAACCAAAACTTCAACCGTCCTATCCCAAAAACACCCAATAAGAGCCAACTTAAGCCAACATAACAAAAAACCGCAAATCATTGACTGAGTTGGATTTGCGGCTATTTTCAAGGTACCCCCGGCCGGACTCGAACCGGCGACACAGGGATTAGGAATCCCTTGCTCTATCCATTACTGAGCTACGGGGGCGCACAGTTCTTATTAACATTCTTTAGGAATTGTGTCAATATGGGCCTAATTTGAATGGAACCTTTCCTATTACCCATTCCAACTTTTGCTTACATTTTCCCTCCCCTTTTTCCCAATGACCAATTCGACAATCTCTCTTTCCTGGAGCTCCAAACCCAGCTTCATTCTTGAAAATTTTTGACCTTCTACAAAATCTATGGTATTGAATCTGCTAACATCCGTTTTAGGATTCCAAGGGAAATGGTGATGGATTACCGATGGAAAGTAGTATTATTGGGAGTATTCTCACTTCCACTAATAGTCCATTTCGGCTGTATTCCCAGCAAGAGATTGACAGTGGCTGCTGTTGGCTCAATTCTGGAGGATATAGCCAGTTCTTCTTCCAAGCAAACGGACGTCACCGTCATCCGTGAGGGAACGCCGGCCTATTTGATGCTCATCGACGGGTTCATTGAAGCTTACCCACACAATGAGGAGCTCTTGATAGCCGGTGCGAAGGCCTATTCTTCATATGCCGCGCTCTTCACAGACCAAGATCAGGAAAAAGCCAAGGGGCTCTACTTGAGGGGAAAACAATACGGGATCAGGGCGCTATCAAAACACGGCCAGTTCGAGGAACTTCTCTCCAAGCCCGTCGATCAATTTCGAACCTGTTTACCAGGGTTGGGCAAAAAGGACGTACCTGCCCTCTTCTGGACCGCAAGTTCTTGGGGAAACTGGATCAGCCTAAGCACTGATTCCGTGGAGGCCATGGCGGAAGTTCCTAAGGTGTTGTGTTTGATGGAGAGAGTTCTGGAGTTGGATGAGGGCTTCTACTATGGGGGGGCTCACCTCTTTATGGCCGTGTATCACTTGTCCAGACCTAAGGCGTACGGCGGGAATCCGGAAAAGGCCCAGCGGCATTTCGAAAAGGCCTTTGAGGTGAGCCAAGAGAAATTCCTCATGTCCCATGTCTTGTATGCCAAATACTACGCTCGCCAGACCTTCGACAGAGAGCTTTTCGTATTGACTCTGGAAAAAGTCCTGGAGACTCCAGCCGACTCAGTTCCTGAGCTGACATTACTGAATACCATGGCGAAACATCAGGCGAAGGGGTTATTGGAGCGGGTTGATGATTACTTTTAAGATCATTCTCCTTTTGAGGAAATCCACTAAAGCCGCCTCCCTTGTGGCAGGTATCCTCATCCTTCTGGTTTTTGGCTATCCGGCATCAGCTGGACCAGGTGAGGAGCAATTTATGATCAAGCTCGCTACCCTGGCCCCAGAAGGAAGCCCATGGATGAACACATTCCATGAGGTAAACGACGAGATAAAAAGAAAGACAGATGGGAGGGTCAAGCTGAGAGCCTACCCCGGAGGTATCCTAGGTGGAGACAGAGATATGCTTCGAAAAATAAGAATCGGCCAAATCCATGCCGGTGGATTCACGGGCATGGGGCTTGGATCGATAAATCGGGATATCTTTGTCATGGAAATTCCCTTCCTGTTCCAAAACTATGGGGAAGTGGACTATGTCCTGAGCAAGATGGATGATCCCTTTAGAAGGGGGTTCGAAAAAAAGGGTTACGTGCTCCTTGGTTGGTCAGAGATAGGGTTTGTGTATTTGCTATCAAATGTTCCCATAACCTCGGTAAAGGACATAAAAGGGAGGAAGGTATGGCTCTGGGAGGGCGACCCTATCGCAGGTCCAGTACTTCGAAAGGGAGGCGTTATGCCCATTCCTCTTGGTATCCCCGACGTCCTCATGGCACTTCAAACCAACCTGATTGATGTCGTGTATGCTTCACCCCTGGGGGCGATTGCCATGCAGTGGTTCACCAAGGTGAAATACGTGACGAATTTGCCATTGATCTATTCCCTGGGCGGTATCTTGGTGAACAAACGGATGTTCGAGAAAATTCCTTCAAATCTCCAAGAAATCGTCAAAGAGGTATTTCAATACCATAGTTCCCTCCTCAATGAGCGCACGAGAAGGGATAATGATGAGGCAATCAGAGTCATGGTTAAACAAGGGATAAAGCTCGTTACCCCAACCGAAGAGGAAACGGAGAAATTCAAACGAATTAGCCTTGAAGCCATAGATGAACTGGGCGACAAAGTCTTTTCCACGGATGTTCTCAGTGAGGTGAGGTCTTATATAAACCAGTACAGAAAGGCACAGGAGGGGAAATGATGCGGGGCATTGGTAGGCTTTTGAAAGGGGGCCTACGGCTCCTCGATAAGCTGGAATATCTGGTTCTCGGTTTTTTGTTTGCCATTATGGTGGGACTGGCCTTTCTCCAGATTTTTCTCAGGATTTTTCTTGATACCGGGATACTGTGGGGAGACCCGCTTTTGAGGCATCTGGTACTCTGGGTTGGTCTCCTGGGGGCAACCATGGCCACCAAAGAGGGAAAACACATCAACATCGACCTCATCTCAAGGCTTCTACCCGACAGGGAGAAAGTTGCGATTCAAGCGTTGACCGATCTCTTCTCAACGTTCATCTGCATCCTTTTGGTAGCGGCTTCCCTGAAATTCATCAAGGGTGAATTTCAGGCCGTTTTCTTCGGCTTGTTAGAGGTACCCATCTGGATCGTTGGGGTTATCTTCCCCGTTGCCTTCGGACTCATCGCCCTCCGCTTTGCCATGAGGGGCATTCGGAATGGAGCCTTGGCTCTTAAGGGAAGTACTCGATGATATTTCTCTCCGGCATCATTACCGTCGCCCTTGCCCTCTTGGGTACACCGCTTTTCATCATTATTTCGGCCAGTGCCCTGTTGAGCTTCTACCTGGTGGGTATTGATTCGTCAATTGTTACCAACGAGATGTACAGGATGGCCAATACCCCGATGCTCATTGCCATCCCTTTGTTCGCTTTTGCGGGTTACGTCCTTGCGGAAAGCCAGGCTCCGAGTCGCCTGGTCAGGGTTTCCAAGGCAGTCCTTGGATGGTTACCGGGGGGATTAGCGGTTGTTGCTCTTTTAGCCAGCACCCTTTTTACCGCCTTCACGGGTGCTTCCGGGGTCACCATTATCGCCTTAGGGGGGCTTCTTTTTCCCGCCCTAATGAGTGAAAAATATCCTGAGAAATTTTCCCTTGGACTCTTGACCACCTCGGGAAGCTTAGGGCTTCTCCTTCCACCGAGTCTCCCCCTCATCCTTTACGGGGTCGTGACCAAAACGAACATTGATCAACTATTCATCGCCGGCATTGTGCCCTGTATGCTGCTGGTGCTTTTATTATCTCTCTTCAGCGTGTATAAAGGTGTGGAAGCTGAGATACCATCGTCAAGGATTACCTTGCGAGAGGTAATCGAGGCCATAAGAATCGCCAAGTGGGAACTTCCCCTACCCGCTCTTGTTCTGGCCGGGATTTACAGTGGCTATATTGCTATAAGCGAGGCAGCCGCCATTACTGCTTTCTGTGTCATTGTCGTGGAGGTCGGTATTTATCGAGAAGTTAGATTAAGAGATCTTCCTCGGATTATGCAAAAGAGCATGGTACTGGTGGGAGGAATCCTGATCATCCTGGGTGCCGCGCTGGCTTTTACCAATTACTTGGTCGATGCGGAAGTACCCATGAAGATATTGGATCTTCTCAAAGCCCGTATTGCAAGCAAATTGGTCTTCCTCATTATGCTCAATGTTTTCCTTCTGGTGGTAGGGTGTATGATTGACGTTTTTTCCGCATTGGTGGTAGTCGTTCCCCTGATAAGCCCCATCGCCCAGGCTTATGGTATACACCCCGTTCATCTCGGTATCATCTTCCTCGTTAACCTGGGGATCGGTTACTCAACTCCTCCCGTAGGCATGAATCTTTTTATCGCGAGTTTCCGTTTTGAGCGGCCGGTGCTGAAGCTCTATATGGCCTCCCTTCCCTTTCTGGCAATTCTCTTATTGGCACTGATGATTGTCACCTATGTCCAAGGCCTGAGCTTCTTCTTGCTAAAAATGGTTGCCCCTTAACCTGCTCAACCTTCTAGTGATGAGAGGCATTGGATGGGATTAACATCCAAAGGGTCTGGTCTGCCGACGAAATTTGAGGATATCCTGTGGCTCATTATGGTCTTAGGCTGCATTGCCAATCATATAGTGCAATCCGATCTTTCGGCATGAATCCTTCCTTTCGCCTCAAACCGGAAATCTTAATTCAGCGAGAAGGGTGATATGGAACGATCATTTAACGGTAGCCTGAAAATAGATGTCATGGATGAATTTGGCATCCGGTTTCAATATTTTGATCTGCAGCGGGTTCTTATCTCCAGTGTGAAATCGATAGGATTCGGCCAAGTTATTAGCGATAAAACTAACCTTTGCCATTCCTTCATACCGATCCGAATCCATCCTGACCCATAGGGAAACTGAAAGCCCGCCTTGCCGATCAATGAATGCCCAGTTGACTTTAGTATCGTGAATCAACCATCGAAAAAATTGTTCATCTATCACTGAAGATTGAGAGATCCCCTGTTTCAGGGAAAATTCACTCCTCGCAACCCAAGCTTCCCGCTTCCAGGCCAGTTTCACCCAATTCCCTATAACTCGTTCCACCAGGGGCTGCTCCCCCCTTTTCATCTTGGCTATTACCTTATAATTTTTACTTGGGCCGGATCTTACCAAAAGGGTCCTTGCGGTTACAGTGCCAATTTGGGCCAAAGCAACGCTTTTCGCAAAGAATGTAGCCATAAGGACTATCCATATCGTCTTCTTTATCATGGCCTACCTCCAAGGTTTGACCCCACGATTATTTGGTGAAGTTTCCCGGCTTTTTCGGTTTTCAAGGAGTTATTCAAAAAATTATGAGATCCTCCCCCATTTACTGCTTGACAGCCCCCATTAATTGAATAATAATTGGAATCAAGACATTCTCCAAAAGGAGGTGTGGTAAATGAAGGGTGTCATTCTATTCCTCCTGATATGCTTTTCGGCCTTGATTTTTCCCTCTTTGGTCCATACCCAAAGAGCCCCAGGATTCCATGGGCCGGGGATTGTCGCTTATTCAGGGCGTTATTTCGCGGATCTCTCATCGGCTGAATATTCTTCCTATGATCGAAAGATGAGCATGTACGTCGCGAAAAGAATCAAGGAGAAATACCATGTGGACTTGGATTATGAATCATATTCTGCCTTCGACTTGCTTGAAATAGAGGCCCTCTTGAAATGTAAGAGAGCAGACGAATCGGTGGAATCCCTTCTTAAACGCTTTCAAAGCTGAACCGCATCACCCTTCCTACTCTTTCGGCTTATATTTCTCCATTTAGGTCTCAAGCCTCATGGAAACCTGTCCGGTGACTTTATTGAGATAGTGGTATCGCTTGCATCTCTGGCAGACGTACTTCTCAACATCCGCATAGGTTTTATGCGGTCCTATGTAGTTCAGGATTCCCTGGCCACAGTGGAGACAACCATGCATGGGTTTCACGGACAATTCCCTATCCTCTCTTGAGATATCCTCCCCTTCTATCACCCGGGAGGGAGTCCAGGTGAATGCCAATGGAAGAGGAATTACCGAAAGGGAGCAAGGATAGTAGCCCCTGCCTCATTCGAGGCTTCAACGGCAATATCGCAAGGCAATGCTTATCCGAAACGGTCAAATCACCTCATCGAAAGTTACCGATTTTCGCCTTATGGTCCTCCTCAACTTCTCCAGGGCCTTTGATTCGATCTGCCTTACCCTTTCCCTGGTGAGGCTGAATCGTTTGCCAATGGCCTCTAATGTTTGGGGATTGCCATCATCGAGCCCATATCGGAGTACGATGACCCTCTTTTCCTGTTCACTTAACCCTTCTAACCATGAGCTCACCTTCTCAAATCTTTCGATATTCTCGAGAAGGGAGATGGGTCTATCGGAATCCTCATCGCGAATGGTATTCTTTAAGGAATAGTCAGTATCTTTCCCGATAGGGGAATCAATGGAGTACGTTCTGTTAACCACCTTCTTTAGCCTTTCGATATAATCCGGCTTCAGCTTCATCATTGCGGCAATTTCTTCATTTGAGGGTTCCTGCTTGAGCTGGTTGAAAAGGGACTTTACCACCCTGGCGAGCTTGTTGAGATCGCTACTAATATGTATGGGAAGCCTAATCAGGTGGGCCTGATTAACAACGGCTCTTTCGATGGATTGCCTGATCCACCAAACGGCATAAGTAGAAAAGCGGCTCTTCTTAGCGGGCGAAAATCGCTCAACCGCTTTGATCAAGCCGATATTTCCCTCTTCAATGAGGTCGGATAAGGGCAAACCCCTGAAGAGGTATTTTTTGGCGATTTTGACAACCAATCGCAGGTTAGATTCGATCATCTGGGTGCGGGCTTCAGCATCACCTCGCCGAATTCTCTCAACGAGGGCCTTCTCCTCCTCCGGGGAGAGAAGAGGGGATTTCTTCAAGTCATTTAGGTATAACTTGATGAGGTCTGGGGAAGATCCATCATCCTCATACTCTTTCAAGTATTGATAGATCTTCTTCCTTTCTCTCGCCATAGCCGAGACCTCATGGCAGCAAAAGTCTGGGGTTAATGGGTCTGTTGTTCATACGGATTTCAAAATGGAGGTTTGGACCGCTTGTTGTACCCGTCCTTCCCAGCCTTCCGATAATCTGACCCCTTCCGACTTTTTCCCCCTCCGCCACGCCATTTACCTCGTTGTGGGCATAAACGGTAATAAATCCTTGCCCATGCTCCATGATGATGATATTTCCGTACCCTTTTATCTCGTTTCCGCTATAGAGGACTCTGCCGGAATTAGCAGCCATAATGGGGGTACCCACGGGGGCTGAGATGTCTATCCCATCGTGTTTTGTCGTACCCCGTATGCCGAATTCCCGCGTGATTTTACCTCTTATGGGCCAGATGAAACGCCCTTTTGCCGAAGCGATCCTTTTCGGATCCTCCGCGCGTCCCCTTCTTCCTCCGATATCATCGATATAGATATCGACCTTCAGCACCTTTTTTGCGCCTGGAATAAATATCCTCTGTCCTACCCGGATTTTGCTGGGGTCTTGAATGTGGTTTACTCGGGCCACCGCATCGATATGGACCCCATAGGTTTTAGATATCCTCCAAAGGGTCTGGTGCCTTTTCACCGCATGATAAACCCCTGTCCCCGGATAGCTCGGAGGGATCGAGCGACACGCGCCTAAAATGACGAAAAAGAGAAAAATGGCCAAATATCGTCCCTTCAACCCTTAAGCATCCCTCCCTTCCGAAATTTTGAGGGCCTTTTCAATTGCTTCGGCCGCCGTTTTGGCCCGGATTATCCCCTCTATATCCCAGGTGTTCAACCCGATTATGGTTTTTTTTAATTTCAGCCCGATAGCTATTTCGGAGAGGGTCCCGTGCTCCCCTGATATGGCGATGAGGCTATCCGAAGAATGGGCAATGAGAATGTTTCGGGCATGCCCCAGGCCCGTTACGATGGGGATATCGATGTAGCAATTTGCCTCTTCCTTGGATGTCCCAGGCAATATACCGATGGTGAGGCCCCCGGCCTCTTTCGCGCCTTTGGATGCGAATTCCATTACCCCTCCCAGACCTCCACAAACTAAGACAGCACCCCTTTTTCCGATTTCCCTCCCCACTGCTTCAGCAAGCTCCGCTATCTCCGCGTTACAACTTGACGCTCCAATAACTCCGATGAGCATCCATTCCCCCCTAGAGGTTCTCCCATTCAGAAATGCAACGCCTTCAAAGGAAGATATCTACTCCTCTTGCCAACCGTTTTTTCCGATCAATCTTACAAAATGGCAACCGCCCATTTCCTGTCGCTTAAACCCCCTTTTCATTCTAGTAACCCTGACAAGGATCTGGGAAAAAGCATCTCCAACGGGAACAACAAGCCTCCCTCCCACCGTCAATTGGTCGAGTAGGGGTTGGGGAACGTCTGGAGCCCCTGCCGTCACGGTAATGGCTTCAAATGGAGCCTTTTCCTTCAACCCTTGAGTTCCGTCGGATACCCCTATTTCCACGTTATAGTAGTGGAGTTCGTGGAGGAGCGTCCTGGCTCTATTGGCCAGTGACCGTATCCGTTCAATGGAGTAAACCCGTTCCGCCAACTCCGCAAGGATTGCCGCCTGATAGCCGGAACCCGTACCTATTTCCAATACCCTTTCTTCCCCCTTTAGTTCAAGGGCTTCGGTCATCAATGCGACCATAAAGGGTTGGGAGATGGTCTGCTTTTCCCCTATGGGCAAAGGATAGTCGTTATAGGCCTGGCCTTGAAGTGCTTCCTCCACGAAGAGATGTCGGGGGACTTTGTTCAGGGCATTCAACACCCTTATGTCTTTGATACCCCTGGAGGCGATTTGTTCATCGACCATTCTCTGTCTCGCCTTGGAAAAATCGAGCTTGTTGAACACAGCAATTCCTTATCTCCGGCGCCGTCTATTGCTCCGCCTTATTCTTCAATTCGTTGAGTTTAATCAAAGCCTCAATGGGGGTCATTTTCTCGATATCAATGGTTAACAATTCCTTCTTAAGGGGGTTTTCTTGAGCTTGGAATAAATCCAACTGTGTCGCTCTTCCCCGCGATCCCCTTCCCTTCCCCCTCGCTATCTTGGGCATTCCGATCTCATCCAGTTCGCTGCTTTCCAGATTTTTGAGAATCTCCCTTGCCCGAGCAAGGACTTGTTCCGGAAGGCCTGCCAATCGGGCCACCTGAATGCCATAGCTCCGATTAGTCGCGCCTTCCATGAGCTTCCTCAAGAAGACCACCTCTTCATTCCATTCCCTCACGGCGAAATTATAATTCTTTACCCTCTCCTTAGTCATGGCCAGTTCCGTCAGCTCATGATAGTGGGTAGCAAACAGGGTTTTTGCTCCTAACTTAGGGTAGTCATGGATATACTCCGCCACCGCCCAGGCAATACTCACCCCGTCAAAGGTACTCGTCCCCCTGCCTATCTCATCCAAGATGACGAGGCTCCTGGGAGTGGCATTACCCAAAATGTTGGCCGTCTCGACCATCTCAATCATAAAGGTGCTTTTCCCCTGAGCCAAATTATCAAATGCACCCACCCGGGTGAATATCCGATCTACAAGTCCAATAGTCGCCTCGCGGGCCGGGACGAAACTGCCTACCTGAGCCATCAGGACGATCAAAGCCACCTGCCTGAGGTAGGTCGATTTACCGGCCATATTGGGGCCCGTGACAATTATCAGCTGGTTTTTCCCACAATCCAGCCTCACATCGTTTGGGACAAATCGCTCACCCAGATCCAAGTTTTCTATCACCGGATGTCTGCCATCGATAATGACGATTTCGTCTCCTTCGTTGACAATGGGCATCACATAGTCTGAACGATCTGCAACCTCCGCCAGGGCTATCAGGGCATCCAACGTCGCTATGGCAGAAGCCGTGCGCTGAACCCGGTGTGCCTGGGCCGACGTCATCTGGAGCACTTCTTGGAACAATTCGTACTCAAGGCGGTTGATCCTCTCCTCCGCGCTGAGAATCTTGGATTCATATTCCTTTAACTGAGGTGTGAAGAACCTTTCAGCATTGCTCAAGGTCTGTTTCCTTATGTAGTAATCGGGGACTAGGGACAAATTGCTCTTGGTTACTTCGATATAATAGCCAAAAACCTGGTTGAATCGGACTTTCAGGGTGCTAATTCCCGTCTTGGCCTTCTCCTCGGCCTCGAGATTGGCGACCCACTGTTTTCCATCCCGTTTGATGGAGCGCAGTTCATCCAGTTCTGAATGGTATCCGTCTCTGATAATTCCCCCCTCCCTAAGGCTAAACGGGGGATTATCAACGATGGATCGGCCAATACCGTCGGCCAAATCCCTTAGCTCATCAATTTGCCCTCCTATATCGGCTAAGAACCTCCCTTCCATTTCCTTCATCAGCTCTTTGATCCGAGGGAGGCAGCCCATGGAAACTCTTAATCCGATTAGATCCCTGGCGTTGGCGCTTCCCATGGATATCCTGCTTATGAGCCGTTCAAGGTCAAAAACCTCCCTCAGACACCCCCTCAACTCTCTTCTCTCGATCTTCTTCTCCTTTAACTCGGACACACCCTCCAAACGAGCCCGAATCTGGCGCAAATCCAACAGCGGATAGTTCACCCAGGTTCGCAGCCTCCTGCCTCCCATGGAGGTCATCGTTTCATCGAGAAGGCCGAGCAATGATCCTTTCTTTTGCCCTCCCATAAAGGTCCTGGTCAGTTCAAGATTCCTCTTGGTCGCCTCATCCAAGATCATATAATCTCCCACGCTATAGGGGAGCATCGAATGGATATGTCCAAGGTTTATCTTTTGATTTTCGGTTACATAGGAGAGAATTGCCCCTGCCGCTGAGAAGGCAATGGGGATACCGCTATTGAAGAGTCTCGTCGACGCATCCTCCCCCAATTGGGAGGTGATCAGGGCCTTGGCATGCTCGAAATTGTATACAGAATTAGGAAGGTAATTGAAGAGTGCCGTTTTAAAAGTATCCCTGAGCCGATTGTGCCACCGAGTCTTCTTGGACCCGTCGGGAATCAGGATCTCCCTTGGCTCATTTCGAATGGCCTCTTCGAGCACGATATCGAAATTGGCAACCTGACAGAGTTTAAACTCCCCTGTGGAGAGATCAAGGAAGCCCAGACCAAACCCAACGCTTCCCAGGGCGAGGCTCATGAGGAAGTTATTTTCCTTTGCCTCCAAGGTCTCGGGATCATCGATCAGGCCTGGGCTGAGGACCCTAACGACCTCCCTCTTGAGGAGACCCTTAGCATCCCCGGGATCTTCCACCTGTTCGCATATGGCGACTTTATGGCCTTTTCGGATCAATTTCGAGATGTAGGGCTGTGAGGAATGCCATGGAACACCGCAGAGTGGGACGCTATCTTCTTGGCCCTTGTCCCTCGAGGTGAGGGCTATCTCCAATTCCCTTGAGGCAATCTCGGCATCCTCGAAGAACATCTCGTAAAAGTCACCCATACGGAAAAAGAGGATAGCATCGGGATACTCCGACTTCATGCGCAGATATTGTCTCATCATGGGAGTTGATTTCTTCCCTTTCACCTCACCACACCGAGAAGGAGCGTTTAACCTTTATTTTCAATACAGTAACAAAATATCCCCCCAAAGTAAAACAAAAAGGATCCCAGAGTCCCTTGTACCTCCTCGTCGAAGCTTCAGTGCTTCGGGGTCCCTTACCCCTCAGCAGGTTGAGGCTGAGAGGTTGGAAGAGAGAGGCTAAGGATAAAGATAAGGTTAAGGCTGAGGTTAAGGTTAAGAGCTCAGGGTCCAAGACTCACGACGAAGCCTACCCCCCTCGATGAGTACCCCATTTCTTCGGCAGATTTCGCTCAGGAACAACGCCGTTCTCCAGGAACTCGTAAAGCTTCTAAAAGGGTATTGTCTTTTTGAATGGGTTTCTGTAATCTTATTCTATCTCATTCCTTATTGTGTCCGATTGGAAAAACCTATTAACTGGAGGTTTGAGATGAAGTTCCGTAGATCCATTTCCCTTTTTACGATTATCCTCTCGGCCACGGCAATGATTTACGGATGTGCCGTAAACCCGGTTACCCAAAAGCGGGAAATCATGATTTATAGCGATGCTGCGGAAGTGGAAATGGGAAAAAAAGCTCATGTTGAGGTTCTGCGGCAATATGGGAAGTATGATGATCCAAAACTTCAGCGCTACACAAACGAAATCGGACAGAGCATAGCCAAAGTATCTCACCGGCCCAACATCCAATATCACTACATGGTGGTCGATAAGCCCTTTATCAACGCCTTTGCCCTCCCCGGGGGCTACGTTTATATCACGAGAGGAATGCTTGCTTATCTCAATAGTGAAGCCGAACTGGCAGGAGTCCTGGGGCATGAAACGGGACATATCACGGCCAGACATGGCGTGAAGAGACTTCAGAAGGCGATGGCCTCCCAGTTCATCCTGGCGGGAGTAGCCATCGCCACTGAATCCGGGGGGCTCGTTCAGGGTAGCAGCATCCTCCTGACGGCTGCTCTCCAGACTTACAGCCGCAAGGACGAGCACCAAGCTGATGAGGTTGGAAACCTGTATGCCTTTAAGGCTGGATATGATCCCACAAAGAGCATGGGATTTCTCAAAACCCTTAAAAAGATGGACAAGACGACTCCCAGCGCAGTGGAAGTCATCTTTAGAACCCACCCCCTGACCAAGGATCGAATCGATAGGGTCGAGGCCCAATCCCGTGAGCTCTCTCGACAGGGCCGAGGGAGGGATTTAAGAACCCGATCCGACGAGTTTATTTCCCGCCTAGATGGTATGGTCTTCGGCCCCGGAGAAAAAGATGGGGTAATTGAGGAAAACATCTATCGGAATAGATTCTACCGGTTTTCCATTTCCGCCCCCTCTGGTTGGAAGATCGAACGGGGGGATGCTGGGGGCTCTCTCATGATGAAACACCCCACAAAGGACTACTACTGCCAGACGTTGGTTTCCGAGTTAGAAGCGGAGATGCCCCCGGGCCAATTTGCCCGATCATTCGAGACCAAATCCGGGCTCAAGAGGCTCTCCGACAGCCAGATGACGATCAGTGGATCGGAAGCCCTCGTTGCCCTTTACTATCCACGATCCAGCAAGGGGGTGACCTTGACCGTTGAAATTGCATACGTGGTGAGGGGAAATACGGGTTTTATAGTAGCCGGGATTACTCGGGCTCCATATTTCGATCAAGCCAAGCCCTCCTTTCGACAGGTCATGAAAAGCTTCCGATTCCTGACCAAGGCCGAGGCGGAGCGAATTCCCCTTTACCGGCTGAAGGTTTATGCCGTTAGAAAGGGGGATACGTTCCGTTCCATCTCGAAGAAATTCTATGGAACACCCGATAAGGCTCCGGAGATTATGGAGTTTAACGAGATAACCGATGAGTCGTCCTTACGGCCCGGTAAGAAGTTGAAGATAAAACCTGCGATAAAGGAGGGATAGGGAAATCCTTAAGGATAAAGGGCCGGAATTTCGAGGCCCATATTCTCCGGGAAATCACACATGATGTTCATGTTTTGAATGGCCTGTCCGGAGGCCCCCTTCATGAGATTGTCGATGGCGGATATCGCGATGAGCTTTTTCATCTGTTGGTTCACCTTTAATCCGATGTCGCAGAAATTTGATCCCCTCACATCCAATGTATTGGGGAATTTGCCCAAGGGGCAGACCCGAACGAAGGGCTCTTCCCTATAGAAATCTTCAACCCATTTTAAAACGGTTTCGGTAGCTACGTCTTTTACGAGCTCGCAGTATATCGTGGTCAGGATCCCCCGGCTCATGGGAATGAGATGGGGTGTGAAGATGACCGAAAGGGAGTGCCCGGCAAGTCCGCTCAGTTCCTGTTCGATCTCGGGGCAGTGCCGGTGTTCGAGGACCTTATATGCCTTCAGCCCTTCATTTACCTCGGAAAATTGGGTTTCCAAGGAGAGTTCCCTGCCAGCACCACTGACTCCTGATTTAGAGTCGATAATGATCCCCTCGGGGGTAATGGCGTCCCGTTTGATTAAGGGTATTAGGGGAAGAAGCGCCCCTGTTGGATAGCAGCCCGGATTTCCCACGATTCCGGCTCCTTTAATAAGGTCACGATAAAGCTCGGGCAGACCGTATACCGTATCCTTCAGCAACTCTGGGCAGGTGTGCGGTTGATACCATTTCTCGTAAACCCGATGATCTCGGAAGCGAAAGTCCGCACTGAGATCAACGATCCTCTTTCCCCTTTCATGAAATAGAGGAACAACCTCCATGGCCGTCTTATGGGGAACGGCTGAGAATATGAAATCCGATTCTTCAGCCACTTTTTCCATGGGTGCATTTCGGCATCGAGATTCTATTCGACCCCTCAGGGATGGAAAGACCTCGCTGATGGGATCGCCTGCGTATTTTCGGGAGGTGAGAATGGAGATCTCCGCCCCGGGATGTCCGATCAAAAGCCTGATCAACTCAAATCCCGTATACCCCGTAGCTCCGACTATCCCCACTCTCAGCATATCTTCTTCCCTAAACGGTAAATAGGCTCATAAAACATGAGAAGGGATGTCATTCTGCCCAAAAAGAGGCGAATGACCTCCCTTCTCCATGATGGTTATTGGCTTACCTCTTCGAGTATTGATAGCTGGCCCTCGCCCCCCTTTTACCGTATTTCTTTCGTTCC
>Ga0209636_10004336_pt1 | contig 14451 bp, 11 predicted proteins | sample DeeMarSWOR152_54_FD_187464 | JGI IMG/M metagenome (GOLD analysis project Ga0209636, IMG submission 187464) | Marine sediment microbial communities from White Oak River estuary, North Carolina - WOR-1-52-54 (SPAdes) (version 2) | ecosystem: Environmental > Aquatic > Marine > Intertidal zone >...
AATGTTTATGGTCTAAGACAAGATCCACACTCTGATTACGCTGCGGTTATACCTCGATTCATAGACATCGTTCGGCAGAACAAGCCGCCGATTATTTACGGAGACGGCAACCAGACACGTGATTTTACTTATATACGTGACGCTGTCCAGGCAAATATATTAGCTGCGGAAAGCCAAGCCAGCGGTGTATATAATATAGGAACGGGAGAAAGTGTTACTATCAATAATCTAGTCCATCTTATTACAGAGGTATTAGCGGAAAACATCAAGCCAATCTATGATAACCCTAGACCAGGAGACATTCGAGACAGTTTAGCCAATATCTCAAGCGCAACCAAAGCTTTCGGTTATCGCCCGGAGTATTCTCTTAAGAACGGTATTCTAGAAATTATAAAATAATTAAGAGATAAAAGACCAACAGTATTAACCTAATGCTTCGAATCCGATCCTAAGTGCCCTCCGTATATTCTCGATAAGGATCAATAGACTCTCCTTGAAGATTTCAGGATTTCACGAAATAATCTCGGATTGGATTCTTACTATGGGCGAATTCTATTGGTAAGTAGCCTGGAAAAAGAAGGTAAGACAACTATTGCTGCTAATGTGGCAAGAGCGGTGGTATAAAAAGGTTGCTAAGTCCTGCTTATAGACGAGAACCTGCGAAACCCCCACCGTTTCGAAATTGAAGAAATAGAATCAAACAGTCTAATTGAATTACTGACCTAAAATGATAAATCCCAATATGAGGTGCCACAAATCTATATATCCATATTCTAACTACTAAAACTGCACTGGAAAATTCAGCTGAAATCCTCTCATCCCTGTAAATGTTTGGACTTTTAAAGCGAGCTAGTCAGGGTATACAACGTTCTTATTGTTGACAGTAATTCCTTGTTAAAATATGCATACACAAAAATACTGGCAAAGTTGGTCGATGAAATGATGTTGGTTCTGGTCACCAGATAGTCCGCCTGAGTTTAAGTTAGTCCCCATTCTATCCTGAGAATGGGGACTAACTTAAGGTGGAATTCCGCATTCCAGTCATAGGTTGACGCAAAGGTACAGATAATGAAAACAATTCTCGTTTGTGGTGCAAGACCAAATATGATGAAGATTGCCCCTTTACTTAGGGCAATTAAAGAACATAACTCTCAAAAACAAACTTGTTCTATTACACCTTTATTAGTACATACAGGTCAGCATTATGACTATAATATGTCAAAAGTCTTTTTTCAAGATTTGGAAATTCCCGATCCTGATATTTACCTAGGTATTGGTGGGGGGACTCAAGGAGAACAAACCGGTAAAATAATAATAGAATTCGAAAAGATCGCAATTAAAGAAAAACCCGATCTTGTGGTTGTTGTTGGTGACGTTAACTCCACACTTGCTGCTGCTCTAGCATCTGTGAAGCTTCACATCCCTGTAGCACACGTTGAAGCCGGTCTGAGATCGTTTGACAGACAGATGCCTGAGGAAATCAACAGGATTCTTACAGATGCTATTTCGGACTACCTTTTTACACCTTCTCGCGATGGTGATGAAAACCTACGAAAAGAAGGAATAATTAACAAGAAAATATTCTTTGTCGGTAATGTAATGGTAGATAGTTTATTGTATGCAAGAACTAAAGCTGAACAATCGAAAATATTACAGAGTCTTGATTTAGAAAAAAAGGAATATGCTTTATTGACTTTACATCGACCATCAAATGTAGATGATGAAAAAAATCTAAAAGATATTATTGAAGCGTTAATAGAAATTTCTTCATACATATCAATAATTTTCCCGGTGCATCCGCGAACCAAACGAAATATTGAAAAATTTAGTTTTAAAAAGTTTTTGCTGGGAGATAATCGGATTATTATGGTTGAACCATTAGGCTATGTTGATTTTCTTGCAACCCAAATGAAAGCTAAGTTTGTTTTAACCGATTCTGGTGGTATACAAGAAGAGACTACAGTGTTTGGCATACCATGTATTACTCTTAGGAGTAATACTGAAAGACCTATAACCATAACTCAAGGTACAAATACATTAGTTGGCACTAATAAACAGAAAATGCAAGAAGCAGCTCTTAAAATAATGAGTGGAATTATAAAAAAGGGAAGTTTACCTGAATTCTGGGATGGTAAAGCAGCTGAACGAATAATAAATATATTAATTAGTATTTAAGTATACATAAAAAGTACAAGATTTGGTCAAGCGTTAACACATAGAGGTTATATGAATAAAGTTCTTTTCATTACTTTTTTTTTCCCTCCATTGTCAGGAGCTGGTGTCTGGCGGAGTCTCAAATATGCTAAATATCTTCCAAATTATGGATGGAAACCCATAGTTATTTCCGCTGATGAAAGGATAAATTATGATAAGGATTATAGTTTACTTAAAGAAATTCCTGAAGGAACCGATATTTATAGAATTGGTTACAAGGAAAGATCTAAAATATGGCAATTTGCCAGAAGTAAACTAAAGCTTGATTATGACTTCCCGGATGCTTTTAATATAGGTACATGGTTTTTGCCAGCGTATAAATTAGCAAGAGAAATCTTACTAAAAGAACATATAGATTTAGTCTATAGTTCGTCTGGCCCATTTATATCACATTTTGTAGCGATGAAACTCAAACAGGAATTTAAAATTCCCTGGGTGGCAGATTTTAGAGACCCTTGGACGGGCAATGTTTTAATCAATCAACATTTCACAAAAAATCTTATAGAACCACTTAGAAAACATATATTTTCGAAAATATGGCAAGCGGAAGATAAAATACTTGATAAAGCGAATAAAATAACTGTTGTTACCTGGCAACATAAACACCTATTATGTGATCAACATGAAATTTCCTCCGGTAAAATAAAAGTAATAACTAATGGATATAATGAAGAAGATTTCAGAGAAATAAATAAAAATTCAATTTATCCGAATAAAATAGTTATTATGTACGCTGGCAGTATTTATGCGGGTTATGTAGAACTAGTATCAGATTTCCTTGATTTATTATACGAGATCGATCCTCAAATCGAGGTCGTATTTATTGGTAAAGGAGCACTTGAGATACAAAAATTAAATAGGTTAAATCTTACATGCATTGCTAATCTCACGAAGGAAAAATTCATGTCTTTTTCGTTAGGTAGTGACTTCTCATTACTTACGATTCATCCCTCAGCAAAATGGAATATTCCTGGTAAGACATATGACTATCTTCGTCTTGGTAAACCAATTCTCGCGCTTGCTCCTGAAGATGGTGATGCTGCTAAAATTATTAAAGAGACAAATACAGGCTTTGTATTATCATATGACAGGCAAAAAAGAAAAGGACAACTAGAAAATATACTTAAGAGTTGGAAAGAGGGAACATTTAAATTTGAACCTGATTGGGAAAATATTGCCAAGTATGAAGTTCAAAATTTAACTCAGGAAATGGTTTATACATTTAATGATATTATTTCTAATTAAATCAACACTATTTTCAATTTAAGAATTAATGATATCTATTAGCCTAAATAGATTGACCGGACCCCCGAAAACTAAGCCAGGTGCTCTTAAAGTTTTCCTGTGATACAAAAGCATAAGGACGAGAGACTCTAATTGTATGTGTGTCTAATAACGGGATAAGATCAGGTCAAATTTACAGCTATATATTTATCATCGGGGAATTCATTTTGGGTGCTGATGCTAAACTTGGAGGATGTGTATGATCGATACGAAAGAATGCCCGATCTGTAAGTCGAACAAACTACAGGTTCTTAAGAAATATTCATATGTTTTCCCCAAAGCAAAAGAATCTGCCAGCTTGAAGTACTATTACGAGGAAAGGCTTAAGATATTTTTTGACAAGATTTTGAAAGATGGAAGTCCTGCTAAATTCAATGTTTGCATGTGCAAGTCTTGTGGTATGATTTTTACTAATCCCAGATTCACTTCAGACGAGATAAGGGAGAAGTATGATGCTATAAGCAAGCTGGAGTCTGAATTTGTCTTCAGGCATGAGCATCCCGCTCGAAAAACTGAGGAACGCTCGAAGCGTATCTATTTATTGGTCACCGAGTATATGCGAGATTCATCAAGGTTGAATAGAATCTTAGACTATGGAGGCGCCGAGGGCTATAATTTACTTCATTTTCTCAATGCAGATAATACTTGCTATGTTATTGACTATGTTCAGTACGATCGCCCTAGAAGCATTCAATTCTTTCAAGGTGACCTGACTGTTTTGAAGGCTAGTGAGACGTTCGATGTAATTCTTCTTTGTCATGTCCTTGAACATGCAACTGACCCAAGAGCATTTTTGAAGGCTCTTTCGTACCATCTAGCCGAAACCGGACTTTTGTATATAGAGGTTCCGCTTGGTTGTTTTGGAGAGTGGCGATCACTACGGGAACCGTTAACCCATGTAAATTTTTTCTCCGAACAATCTTTATGTGAATGTTTCCGGGACTCGGACTTAAACATCATCTATCTATCGACATCATACCAATGGGTAACACACGGCAAAATGTGGTGCATAAATCTACTTGCCAGCAGAACAAAGGTTAAGAATATTAAGAGATTTAAGACTACCCGGCAACAAATGGATAATGATTACTACCGTTTTCGGCATAGGGTAGGTACCATACAGTCCATACCACTTGAGTTGGGTAGCTACATCGTCAGTTTCCTTCCCACTAGGATGCAAACTTTTGTCAAGGAATCTTATAGGTCCATGTTTAGAAGCGAACGCCTACATAATTAGACGTGTTTTCCTTAAGAAACGGTTTCTGCCGTTCCAAGCTATTCTCGGCAGCATTCACTCTATCCGGCGTCGTCAAAGCTATTCCCGTTTGACCCAGGTCTGGGCGGCAGATATAACCTACATACCTATGGCGAAGGGGTTTCTCTACCTGGTAGCGATCATCGACTGGTACAGCCGTTACGTGCTTTCCTGGAAACTTTCCAACACGCTTGATGCAGATTTCTGTGTCGAAGCGTTAGAGGAGGCACTGAGGAAAGGGGCACCGGAGATATTCAACACAGACCAGGGCAGCCAATTTACCGGCGAGGAGTTTACGGGACTATTGAAGAAACATGGTATCACAATCAGCAAGGATGGCAAGGGGAGCTACAATGACAATCTGTTTATCGAAAGGTTATGGCGGACGGTGAAGTACGAGGAAGTATATCTGAATGCGTATCAGGACGGCAGAGAAGCCAGGATCAGCCTTGGTAACTACTTCCGGTTCTACAATACCGAACGGCCTCATCAAGCGCTTGGATACCGGACACCGGCCGAGGTCTTCGCCCCCATCCCCACCCCAGTGTCAACCAATGAAAGAGATATGGTAGAATCCTTTGTATCAGAACCATTAGTGAACGCGGGACCGCACCTTAATAAATACGGTCCCTATTCTGTCCTAAGGATGGGATCCATCTCACTATATTACGGACTAGTTTGTAATGCTGATTTGATTATCGCTGGTGCTCCTCAGTATTTTTATGGAAATTATTTAAGTGAGAATGAGGAGCATTTGAAGATTCTAAATTCAATTATGGGAGATACTAGTGATCAAAGTATCGATTATTTGAATAAGTTGCTTAGAAATGAGATACATAATCACAATGGCGTAAAAAAAACTAAGGTGGCAATTCATTATTCAAAAAACGAACACACTTATCAAGAGCACATTATTCATCTACTTAAAGATTTAAGAGAACTTAACTATAATGTTGAAGAACATATTGAGAATTATCCGGACCATGGGCAAGTGGCTTATTATTTCCCAATATCTTGTAGAAATCGCCTAATAAATAGCTAACCTAAGTGTATTAGACTAGACTTCATCTTACATTACCGACAAATTAACAAAAAGAAAGGAAATTTCGGATTTAAAAGATACCTCAAGTTTAATAATCCTGTGGTCTTAATAAAGGAAAATGTTTAAGGATATTCTGAAACCTTTATTAACGTATGGGTTTGGTAATGTCGCCCAAACTGCTTTAAGCTTTCTACTTCTACCGCTATATCTTCGTTTTTTTGAACCTTCTGAATACGGTATTATTTCACTGTTGTTGGTCGTATCATCATTATTGAGTATGTTTGCAAATACCGGCATTACTAGTGGACTGTATCGCATTTATTATGAAATTGATGAAGTTGGAAGGAAAAAACTGGTTGGTACTGCCTGGTTCTGGTACTTGTTGGTCGCGGGCTTTATAGGCATCGCCTTGTATGTCTTTTCAGTCTCGATATCTCAATCACTTTTTCAATCCGTTGACTATTCACATATTATTCAAGTTGTAAGTGGTTATTTTGTTTTTTCCATGTTACGCATTGTACCTTTTAATATTTTACGGATGGAAAAAAAGCCAGGACTATTTGTCGGTCTGTCTTTATTGAGCTTCGCAATTGATCTTAGCTTAAAATTATATTTTATCGTCTCTTTGAGAAGAGGAATTGCAGGTTATTTTGAGTCAAGTCTTATAACCAATTTTCTTGTTTTATGCTTAATAGTGCCCTTTATAAAAAAATATGTGAGTTTTTCTACTGATATTTCCTATCTAAAACAATTATTGAGATTGGGTTTTCCTTTTGTTTTTCTCACAATATCTGTATGGACACTAGAATTTTCTGATAGATTAATATTAAATCACTTTAGTGGAGAAGCTGCAGTTGGTATTTATTCGCTGGCTTATAGATTTGCTAATCTTTTTGTTGTCTTTCTTCTCAGTCCTAGTTCTCTTTTCTGGCAACCTTATTTCTTTTCCTACAACGCTGAGAAAACACGGGAAGAAGTAAAGTCGCTTCTTAACAGGTCACTGAGATACTTTTTTGTAATTAGTTGTTTTCTTTACTTAATTATTAGTCTGGGGAGCGGAGATGTATTACGGATTTTTACATCGCTATTTGGGGCTAAAGAAGAATATCTACAATCGGTAAGTATAATACCGCTACTCACATTAGGACCTTTTTTCTATATCTTATCAAGACAAGCAAGCAACGCTCTTCTCGTAGCAAAAAAACCGGAATTTACTGCTATTGCTAGTTGTGTAGCTGCTGCTTTAAATGTTGGACTTAACTTTATCTTTATTCCAATGTTGGGAACAGTTGGAGCTGCCATAACCACTGCGTTAGCTTATATACTTTTAGATGTTATTTGTTACTGGTGGGCGTACAGAGTCTGGCCTGTAAATCATGACTGGAAAGGAATTTCTTTAACCTTGTTTTTTATGGCTGCTGCGTTTATGGTTAGTTGGCAGATAGATATTAAACAACCTTGGATTTCTTTGTTTGTCAGGGTGGCATCGGGAGTGAGTATTTTTGGATTGGGTACTTGGTTCATTTCTAATATTTTTACCAGCGATGAACGACAAAAATTTATTACCTATGTCTCATATAGAAGAAAAGAATTTATCAAAGGGTTAGTAAGTAGATTTTAAGCAATAATAATAAGTGACAATTAAAACCATTAATGTGTTATAGCATTACAATACCTCGACCTTACGGTCTGGGGAAATTTATTAGCTACAATTCCAGTTCATGTTTATAGCACGCGAACTGCCTTGGTCTATTACATCTCCGTAGCGTTGATTCGGTAGAAGTCTACCAGAGAGCTGCAATAGAAAACATCAATTATGCGCAATAACTTTCTTAAAAGAACAGAGTATTTACATTCGAACATGGAAGATATTAAGAGAGGTATCAAAGGATCATAGCCACTTTATGGAGTCTATTTAGATTATCCAAATTGGGCAGATTATTTATTCTTTGATGCACTGTTGCTGGAAGGTAAAAGTTGAAAGGAAATAGTGGTGAAAAGAAATGGCATCCTTGAACACATTCAAATCTCTGATACCATTCTTCCTAAAAATTTTCCAAAAAAAAATGCAAAATCAAAATTGAGCAGCAAAAAAAACTCAAAAGGATTAAGAAAAGACCGCTTGTAAATAAAGAAAAGATAATAGCTGATTTAAAAAAAAATGGGGCTGAAAACAGGAGATACTGTATTGGTTCACAGTTTCCTAAGTTCAATCGGTTATGTAGATGTTGGTGTCTGGAAAATAAGTGCTTTTTATAGTGATAGTAAAGATAGCGGCTTCACTTATGCTGAGGATATATTGCTTCTAGATGAAGCTTGCCCGATTGCTTTAGGTATTCCGGAAGGATCAGATGTATATTTATATGTCTCTCGTGATGATGGTATTTATTGGAGGGCTGATTTCTGTAAGCTGTCCACAGATAATTGATTATATTTAAATCATATATCTGCCGGCTCCTCCAAATTCTATCCAATTTCACTCTTGGACAGTTTCCTTTGCTTATAAATTCTAAAACCTATTAATGTTTAATGTGAATACCAAACTGTATTGTTATGACAGTGAGAAATAAAATTATGCACCTTTATTTTGATGTATTCTTACCCCGTTCTGTTTTAATATAACAGCTGGCACTCCTCCTACCAAGCAATTATCAGGAACATCACTAATTACTGCAGCATTAGCAGCTATGAAGCAATTGCTACCTATGTTTATTTTACCGAGGACCTTGGCACCAGCAGCTATTCTAACGTTATCCCCTATAGTAGGACAGTTATCTCTGCCTGAAAACCCTATAGTAACCTGTTGGTTAATCCAGCAATTTTTACCAATGCTCTTAGCTGCAATGATAGTGCAAAATCCATGTTGAATAAACAACCCTGAACCAATCGAAGTAGCGTTTATATATAATGTACTTAGTCTAGGATAGAAGATTTGGATGATTATAGATAAAATTGGATTGTTCTGTTTAATCCTGTAATAGAAGAGATTACGAAATTCAGGATAAAATAATAACAAGTAATGAAAATATTTCCAACGTCGATAATTTAAGTATTTCAAATCAAGAATTTTTATCCATGCTTCAATATCTTCATCAATACACGTTTTCATCGGAGAGAATTTATATATGAATAAACTTGGTAATGCACGAATGATGTTAACATTTAGCCAAAACACCTTTAAACGCATAATATCACCTTAATTAATAATTTTAAATACTACTAAATTATCCCGTATTTCTTCTGATAGACTGATATAATGATTCAAGTCAATATAATATATTATATCATTTCATCAAATTTAGCCATTGTCAGCAATCATTCTAATTAATCCTGTTATTACTATAGAATGTCTGTACTCGATAAATACTAATATACAGCGTATCCTATTTAGCTTTCCTATCTCATCAAGGGGGTTTATAATTAGGAGGGATTTCATTCAGCCCTCGACTACTGTTTAACGAATGACTCCGGAAGACTGGTGCTTATGTAGGATAGCGGTGGATGGCTCGTTTATCACTCTGAATCCTATCTGTCTAATTGCAAGGATTTCCTCCAATTTAATAGATTTCGGGATAAGTAAATATGGTAGAAAAAAAAGAAGTTAACTTTACAAGACAACTGAAAGCCATATGGCGATTCAAGTGGATAATAATCCTCATGGTGCTAATTGCTGGAGGGGTATCCCTGGCACTTACTTTAAAGCAACCACCGGTCTACGAAGCTACAACGACCATAATGGTAGAAAGCGAACAGCCAACAATTACTTTCCCTGTAGAATTAGGAATTGCATACTCGCAGGATGTTGGGAGCCAGATCGAGGTGATGAGAAGTCGCAGTGTGCTCGAACGGGCTGTCAGCCAGCTAGAACCGGATAAATCAACAAATCCCGGCTACCTTCAATTGGAGGTACAGAAATTACAAGAAGCTCTCAAGATCCAGCAGGTCGGAGGAACAAGTCTTGTAGCGGTGACCATCGTTTCTTCTGACCCTTCAATGGTTCAGAAACAGGCTGATGCTCTTGCCGCAGCCTATGTGTATGAAGCCAATAGTTCCAGATTGACAGCCATTGAGACTGCTTTAGAAAATACCACAAAACAACTGAAGGAAATAAGTGTCAGTAAGGTGGACATCTCTATTAGTCCTTCGTTAACTCGACTAACAGCCCAGATAGATATTGCCCTAGCAGCCCTTGAAACGGTGTCTCAGCATCTGGAGCAATTAGAGTCACAGGATGCCGTTACCTCGTCCGAGTTAACTTCAGGTCTCGCAGAGCAGATAAAAACATCGGTTTCCAGAACAAATCGACTCTTAGCACTTGTTAGGAATATTGAGTTTGAATCCTTTGATCTTGATATTATTGAGAGTCAGACCAGGGCATTAGCTATGAACATTCAAAGTATAGCCGATCAAATCGAGATGATGCAGAGGTCAGAAACGGACTCTCAAGTCCTTAGTGAACTACGTAACGTGGATGAACTGGTTCGAGTAGCCCGTACCGCCATAAATGCTATTCTGGAACAAATGGACGCCTTATCTGCAGCCCTGTACGAGCAAACCCTAGACGAACAACAAGGAATACAAACGGGATTAGATACGAGCCAACTATACCAAGACACACAGGATCTAATAATACAGAATGCCGGACTGGCTGCTAATGCATTGGAAACAACCCTCGATTTCCTGCCGGAAACAGCAACTATAACACAGCAACAAATCGGGATACTAAATAATAGAACAACCTCTGCCACTACAACATTGCAGACGCTTTCAAATCAACTAAAAACATCGGATCCAGAACAAGAAATCCTATTAACCTATGCTGAGCTCGCCACCATGGAAAATCGCGCCAGGACATTAGTTACAACCATAAACTCCTTGTTATCCGAAGTGGAGGATATGCTGTTAAGTGAACCAGACCCTCGAGTCTATACAGAGCTATACAATATTGAGGAACTAGTCATATCAGCTAAAGATGCAATCAGCGCATTACCGGATGCGATAGCTGACCTTGCTGAAGGTAGCGGAGGTAGTCTCAGCTATAATGCTCTGGATAATCTCCGACAGGAGCTTCAGTTAGCATTGTTAACCGGTGATAGCAGTGGAATCAGAGTGGTGGATATGGCAATAGTCACTTCACCGGCTACGGACTTTTTTGGACGCTATAAAAATGTCATTTTAGCAGTAGTTGCTGCTTTGCTGTTAGGAATTCTTAGTGCTCTGGTACTTCAGTATTTTGACCGTATAGTTCGGGATTCGTCGCAGGTGGTGGAATATGTTGGACTTCCGGCACTTGCACATATTGACCGGACATGGGGTATCGGAAACCCCAACTACCCCTCCGTATTGTTGTCCGTATTGGATAAAAATGCACATATGTATCTGGAGGACTTCCGAATGTTGCGAACCAACCTTGGATTGGATTCCTACGAAGGGCAGATCCTCCTGATAAGCAGCCCGGATGAAAAAGAAGGGAAGACTACTGTAGCTGCCAATCTAGCGAGAGTGGTGGCATTACAGGGTCGTAGTGTTCTGCTTATAGATGGTAGTCTGCGAAAGCCTGACATCGCAGCTGTCTTTAGTCTGGCAGAATCGTATGGTTTATCAGGGTTCCTCACTGGTGAAAAAGAGCCGTGGGATTACATAGTTAAAGCTGACGGCATTGATATCCTTGCTTCAGGAACTGCGTCAGCAGAATCGGCGGAGATACTCTCATCGATTCGAATGACAGAACTTCTGCAAAAAGCCAGGCAGACTTACGATGTGGTTATTGTAGATAGCGCCCCGGTACTGGGATACGCTGATACTAAAATCTTGGCCAGGATGGTTGATGAAGTGCTATTAGTTTTGGAACCGGATGTCTCGAGGCTTGATTTAGCCAAGGATAGCAAGCAAACACTGGAGGCTATGGGAGTAAAAGTGGTAGGCTTCGCTTTAAATAAGGTAAAACTTGGAAAATACAAGTACTAATAAATAAACGAATTCTAACCTTATAAGAATTTCACAAGTTCATAATCCCGCACTATTTTGCTTATATTCTATTTCTAGCCAGTAGTTTTGGCTACTTGAACGTAGTTCGTTATATCGGGTAGTGACGCATATGGAAAAGCACAATATAACTAAAATTAGTTATCGACAGTTCGGTGAACGCTTCGAGAAAGACTACAAGGAGTGCCGGATGCCCCTTAGTGGGAGTCTGGAGCTTACGTTACGCTGCAACTTGAACTGCGCTCACTGCTACTGCCGTCTTCCAGCCAGCGACGAAGAAGCTCAGCAAAAAGAACTTTCTTATGATGAGATTTGTGGCTTACTGGATCAAGCTGCAGAGACAGGCTGTCTGTGGCTATTAATAACAGGCGGTGAACCTCTGATTCGACCTGATTTTCTCGATATCTATACTTATGCCAAGAAGAAAGGCATAATGGTTACTCTGTTTACAAATGGTACACTTATAACTGATAGGTTAGCTGATTACTTCCGAGAATATTCTCCGTATCGGGTAGAGATAACATTGTATGGTGTGACCGACGAAACTCATGAGCAGATAACGAGAGTTCCTGGCTCTTTTCAACGCTCCCTCAGGGGAGTCCACCGGCTGCTGGAGCGTGGTATCCCGCTTGTCCTGAAGACCGTTGTCACAACTATTAACCATCACGAGCTCCGTGAGCTGGAAAAATTTGCCCAGAGACTAGGAGTAAAATTCCGCTATGACCCTATAATCGTTGCCCCCCTGGATGGCTCTAAAGAAGCCCTTAAACTGAGGCTGAAGCCCGAGGAGGTGTTGGAACTCGACCTTAAAGATGAAAGGCGCTCGTCCAGTTATCGAGATTTCTGCCAGAAGTTTTGGGGTGCTCCGGGAACCGACAGACTCTATGGCTGTGGAGCTGGACTATATGGCTTCCACATCGACCCTTACGGACAAATGTCTATATGCATGAGTGCACGATGGCCCAGCTATAACCTGCGGAAGGGATCTTTGTACGAAGGTTTCTACAACTTTTTCCCCCAGGTACGCTCACAAAAGCCCAGGTCATCCTATCCTTGTGGTCAATGTGAATTTCACTCGCTTTGTAGCAACTGCCCGGGCACTGCCTATGCAGAATTGGGTGATCCGGAGGCCATAGTGGATTATTACTGCCAGATAGCCCATCTCCGGGCTGAAGCCTTTGGTTTGAAGAGCGGAACTCAAAGAGTATAGATATACTGAATAAAAAACTGCCGAATCCAAAACGCGGTGCAGGTGAGGATGAACCCACAAGCAAATGCAAAACACATATCTAGCTTTAAAAACCACACTATGCGAGTTCAGATAGGGGATATTTGCTGTGCCATTAGTTGCGGTGATATCAGCATATTTGATGGGCTGCAAAAATTATTCAACAATTTCCTGACAGACCAGCCTGCTGATATATCTATAGAGCTTAGCGTAAGCGAGCAGTTAAGCCCCAGTGAAATGGAAGCATCCTTATCTGAAATGAGATACATTCACGAGGGAAATCATTTCTTGCCAACCAGTCGTATAATCGCCAGTAACTATGACCTAGCTAATCGCACTATCAGCATGTGCATAGAGAGGAATCCGGGTAACCCAGGCCTGGACTTGAAGCTACTGAATCAGTTACTCTACCTTGCCTACTATTCGGCATGGAAGTTGAGAAATAACGGAAATCCCCGGGCACTATTAGTGCATGCCTGTGGAATCCTGCATAACGGAAAGGCGCTGGTGTTCACAGGACCCAGCGAGGCTGGGAAGACCACCATTGCCAATCTATGCAGGGAACAGAATGGCGAGGTGATAAATGACGAAATGTTGCTGATTTCCAGACCAGAGCAGCATGATAGTGTACTTGAAGTGCGGGGTATTCCAATCATTGGCGGGCATCCACAGCGACTGAATGCAACGGCGCCACTGAGTTGCATTTTGTTACTCAAGCAGAGCAATAAGACAAGGATACGCTCTATTAATAGAACCGAGGCTTACCTACGGTTCATACGCCAGATAATAACACCATCTTATATCGGCCTGATAGATAAAAGGTCTGTCCTCTCTTTAATGGCTGACTTCACTGATGAGGTGACAGGGACCATCCCTATCTATGAGCTTGAGTTTAGTTTGGATAGGGAATCACTATGGTGGGAAATAGGGAAACTTGAAAGAGCGCTGGAAGGAGAGGATATAAAATGATGGCTAATCGGATAGCACAGGCAGAAAATGTCATCTGGCGCCGAATTGGTGATGATGTGGTAGTGATTAAGGATGACGGACAATCAATACACGTACTGAACAAGACAGCGGCTTCCATATGGGAAATGTGTGATGGTAAGTGCGGAATCAACGAAATCACCACACGCCTATGTGAGCGTTTTGATGTGTCTTTCGAGGATGCTTATGCAGATGTCAAAGAAATCCTCGAGAAATTGATACAGACTGGCATCATGAATCAGATTGAGAAGATAAGAGGGAACTAGCTATATACCATGTCTCGACCATGACCGGATAATTAATTCAGTAGAGCACTGATATATTGTGGCGACTTTAGCCGTATGCTGAGCTACGGTATATCGGGTCGATGAGGTACACTAAACTCATATGCTTGCCGTCAGTGCTATTTAGCGGCCTACTGCCAAAGATAAACTGGAATAGTCTATCTTGAGTCCA
>Ga0209636_10004337_pt1 | contig 14450 bp, 12 predicted proteins | sample DeeMarSWOR152_54_FD_187464 | JGI IMG/M metagenome (GOLD analysis project Ga0209636, IMG submission 187464) | Marine sediment microbial communities from White Oak River estuary, North Carolina - WOR-1-52-54 (SPAdes) (version 2) | ecosystem: Environmental > Aquatic > Marine > Intertidal zone >...
GCTCACCAGCGTGGGATCGGTCCATGAACAGGTGCCTACTCTGATTCTTGCCATTTCTCTCCTTGAGACTGTCATTTTACTGGTGGTGCGAGCTTGAAGCAACAGAAAGGCTGCCAGCACTGATCGAGGTAGCTTGCATGCGATTCAGGCCGAGGCTATTTGTTTTTCCCATGGATCGCAAGGTCGGATTAGCGTGTCAGCGATGATATTCAGGATATCATTTTGCCTCTGGATTGTCCCTTGGACCAGGATCAATGGCTCGAGCTTGAAGATTTGTCGGTACCTGTAGTATACGTTTGGTTTGATTATTACATTTAGCATACCTTCCTCGTCCTCTAGCGTCATAAAGGCAAAACCTTTAGCGGTGGGCGGCTTTTGCCTGGTAATGACGTAGCCGGCTATGCGTACTCGAGCGTTTGAGGGAAGTCGGGCAAGCTCAGAGCTTTTGAGCAAGCCATCCCTGGATATGTCCTTTCTGAGAACGTGCATCGGGTGATATCTTGTGGATAATCCCTGCACTTCGTAATCGGCTTTCATCTCTTCAAGGTTGGTAAAATCAGCCAGGGAAACCCCGGCATCACCAAATTCCAGAGGGAGTTCTCTGGGGCTCTTCTTTTCTAAAGGACCAAGTCGCCACAATAGCTGTCTTTTCTGGCAGCCAAAGGAATCAAAGGCGCCAGCGAGGATAAGGTTTTCCATGGGTTTTCTTGCCAGTCTAGCCCTGAAGTAAAAATCGTCGAATGAAACATAAGGAGCGCTCTGCCTCTCAGCCATTATTTGATTCATGGCTTTCTCCCCAATTTCCTTTATGTACCTGAAACCGAGTCTGATCCTTCGGCTTCGCTCAGGACAGGTCTTGCCGCCTTCGATAGTGCACTTGTCGCTACTTTTGTTGATGTCTGCGGGCAGAACTTCTATGCCGTGTCTTTTAGCATCCCGCACAATCACCTCTGGCGAATAGAATCCCATAGGCTGGTTATTGAGCAAAGCGCAATAAAACTCGACCGGGTAATATCTCTTTAACAAGGCAGACTGATAGCATAAAAGGGCAAAACCGGCGGCGTGGCTCTTGCAAAAGCCATACTCGGCAAATCCTTCCAGGACTTGAAAGATGCGGCTTGCCATATCATTATCCACTCCGTTTTCCTTCGCCCCTCCTATAAATCTCTGCCTCATCTCATCCATCGCCATTTTTGGTCTCTTCCTGGTCATCGCCCTCCTCAAGGAGTCAGCCTCGCCGGGTGTGAAATCGGCTATGGCGGTAGCAACTTGAATCACCTGTTCCTGAAACAGGATTATTCCCAGGGTCTCTTCGAGTATCGGCTTAAGCTTTGGGTGCAGGTAAGTTACCTTCTCCAAGTGTTTCCTTCTTCTAATATAAGGATGGACCATGTTTCCTTGAAGAGGACCTGGTCTTATCAGAGCCACCTCAATGGTCAAGTCTTCAATAGAGTGTGGCTTTGTTTGCGGCAGGGTTTGCAGTTGAGCCCGGCTTTCCACCTGGAATACACCTATGGTATCGCCCCTGCAAATCATGTCGTAGACCTCCCTATCATCCAAAGGCAATTTATCCAAATCGAGCTTTGTCCGGTGGTTTTCCTCCGCCAGCTGACGGGCCTCACGAATAAGCGATAGCATTCTTAAGCCAAGGAGGTCTATCTTTATCAGTCCAGAATCGGCGATTTCATCTTTGTCCCATTGACATACTATCCTCCCTGGCATAGCGGCTTTCTCAAGAGGTACAATCTCACTCAGAGTGCGGGATGAGATAATCATACCTCCGTTGTGAATGGATAAATGTCTGGGAAAATCGGCAATTTCTCGGCAAAGGGAGATGAATTGTTGCCAGGGAGTAGAACTGAAGTAGCTTTCGAACTCTTTGAGACCTGCCAGGTCTTGTTCTATCCCATTAGCACCATATACTGAAACGGATTTTGCCATCCTATCAATAAGGTCGGGCGGCATTCCCAATGCCTTGCCGACCTCTCTTATAGCATTCCTTGCCTGGAAGGTGACATAAGTACAGACCATAGCAACATGCTCTCGCTCATACTTCTCATAGACGTATTGGATGAGTTTTTCTCTGTGGGCTGTGGATACATCTATATCAATATCGGGGATGGATGACATTTCCTCGTTCAGGAACCTGCCCAGAAATAGCTTGTTCTTGATAGGATCGACCCTGGTTATACCCAGGATATAAGCCACGATAGAGTTGGCTGCCGAGCCCCTTCCCTGGGCAGGAATACCGTTTCTTTCAGCATAATCCATGATGTCCCAGACAATGAGGAAATATCCTGACAATCCCAGTTTCTCTATCAGATTGAGCTCATAATTGACCTTGGCTTCTATCTCCGGGTTTATGTTTGCGTATTTTTCGTGAATTTTCTGCCAGCATAGCTTAGCTAGATAGCTGGCGGCAGTCTTGCCTTCAGGCAGGGGGAAATCTGGAAAGCGGTACTGTGAAAAATCTAGGTTGGCGCTGCATTTCTCGGCTATGGTAGTGGTATTAGAAATCGCTTTGGGGTAGTCCTGGAAAAGCTCTGTCATTTCTTTTGATGACTTAAGGTGAAACTCAGAGTTTAGTCTTAATGTGGTGCATTTATCCAGGGTTGTTCGATTTCTGATGCAGGTAAGAACGTCGTGAAGCCTGTGGCCTTCTGTTGTAGCGTACTGGACATTGTTGGTGGCAACGTAGCCCAGGTTAAGGTCTTTAGCTAGCTTTACCAGGGCATGGCAAATCCTTTTATCTTCAGGATATAGATTGTTCTGAAGCTCTATGTAGAAGTTCTCTTGACCAAAAATATCAATATGGCCTCTGGCTACCTCGTGAGCTTTTTCTGTTCGTCCAGAAGCGGTCAAAGTGCTTATTTCTCCCTTTCGACAGCCGGAGAGGCAAATTAAATCGCCAGAATAATGAGCAAGATCTTTCTTATCAATGGCAGGGCTGCCTTTCCTGTGCTCTAGATGGGCTCTGGTTATCAGCCGGCACAGGTTGGAGTAGCCTCTGTTATTTTTCGCTAGCAGTGTAATGTGGCTTCCATTTTTTAGTGTCATCTCTGCTCCAATAACAGGCTTTAGGCCGGCGGCAAGACAGGCTTTATAGAACGGGATAATTCCGTATAGGCCATCATGGTCAGTCAGGGCAAGAGCAGGCGTGCCGATGTCTGATGCGCGAGCCACTAAATCTTCTGGACGTGATGCGCCATCAAGGATAGAAAAATTGGAATGGCAGTGAAGCTCAACGTAGTTATTCATAATGGCTGCATTTTCTCTGCTTGTAGTCCATGCACTAAGGCACGAGTGTCAACGTATTTAATCGTATATGCGTTGTAGATACCAGGCGCCGCTAGGTAGATCCCGGTACATTTCACAAACAATGCCCCTCACAGTCCTGACTCGGAAATATTCCCTCTCAATTCCATCCTGCCAAATCTCTGATTTAGCAGGGGACCCGGGATCCCCGCAAGATTGAAGGTCTTGCGAGGTATTAGCTGCTCTATGCCACCATCCCCGGGACACTCGCCATTGTTCGCATATTTCTTCAACACCTTCTTTCCCACCCTTGTACAAAAAGGCAATAGGCCTGTGCTGGATGTCTTCCTTGACTTCCAGCGTTATAGCCTTGTGAAATAGCTTGCTCATCTCTCTTTGACATCAAAGTTAGCGAAGGAAAAGGAATCTTCCGGTAGCAGGTATCTCTCTTTGTATAGCACCTGCTTAACTATTCCTTTGCCATATCTTTGTTGAAGCTGATTTATTGCCTTTATCAGTTTCTCCCAATGTTTTACCTGCGCGTCGAGAAATGAAACCTGTTTTCCCTCTTCAGAGCAAAGATCGGTTAGGGTTAGTGTCAATTTCTCAACAGGAGAGGTAAATCTTGCCCTCTGCAGGTAACACTGCAATTGACGCAGCATTACTTCCCTGGAGCATGTTGCTTCTTTGAGATGGAATATTCGTTTAACCATATCGCCGTTACTGAAAGAAAGGCACATAGTCAAGCGGCGACAGCATTGCCAGCGCTGCTTTAGCTGCATTGCCAAGCTGTTTAAGAGGTTGCCAGCTCCACTTAAAATAATGGTGAGAACTTCCGCCGGCGGCTCAAAGAAAAGCTCGCCTGTGAGGGCTTCTGGCATCTTCCAAGGCGTAGGCTTTGAAGAGTCAATGCCGTTTGCCAATTCCCATAAGATTTGACCTTCTTGTCCAAATTGAAGCTTGACTGCTCCAATTGGCAATTTTGCTAGCTCCTCCATTTTGTGGATGCCAAAGAGTTTGAGCCTTCTCAGCGATTCAGGCGAGGCGGGCAACAAATCTACGGGTAAATTTTGTAGGAATCTCCTTTCCTCACCATCTGGAACTATAAGGCATTCACTGGGTTTAGTGACTTGGCTGGCTACCCGGGCCACAAATGTATTTGAGGCAATGCCGGCGGATGTATGAAGGCCGGTCTTCTCCTCCATAATTTTCATGATGTCTTTCATAAAACTGAATTCATCCCGTTCTAAGGTAGTATCCAGGAGTGCACAATTTTCGGTTCCTACTGCTACCACTGGGGTGTATTTGGCGAGTAAGTTCAGAACGTGGGTGAAGGCGTCGTTGTATTTATCCTCAGCCAGAGGCAGAAATATTGCTTGGGGACATAAAGCGTAAGCCTGGCGTAAAGGCATGCTTTTCTTAACACCTTGCCTAATTGCCTCTTGTGAGACGTCGTGAACAGCCTTTAGCTGGTATGGGAAGCCCCCGATGATAATCGGCTTGCCTGACAGGGCATTGTTGTCCCTTACTTCGACCTGAACAGCAAAGTTGGGAAAGAAAATACACCCAGTCCTCATTACACCCGCTCCCTGGAGATTAAGTGATTAGCGGCTGAGCTTTCTGAGTACAGCCACCACCTTTCCCTGCACCTCGATATTTTGGGGCATTACGTAGATAGGCTTCATTTGCTTATTTGCTGGCTGAAGTCGAATGCGTCCCGGTTCTCGGTAAATCTTTTTTAGAGTCGCCTCTTGTTCGTCTTTGAGCCAGACAGCTACCATCTGCCCATCTTCAGCGCTTGGCACAGCTTCCATGATCACGATATCTCCATCATCGATAAGAGCATCGAGCATGGAAGTCCCCTTTATCCTAAGGGCGTAGATATTGCTCTTGTTTCCTATCATATCTGCAGTTAGCTTAAGTATCTCCTCGGGTGGAGTAGTCCAGGTATCTGAATCTGGCACAGGAATCGGCTTGCCTGCGGCAATTGTCCCCAGGAGTGGCACTTCAACAACATCCTTTTTTATTAACTGGATGCTTCTAACCACCTGAGGGTCGCGACGAATACGGCCTTCTTTTTCTAGTGTATTCAGGTGATGCTGGACCACGGATGTGGAACTAAGATCACACCCCTTGAGGATGTCTCTAACAGTGGGCGCATAACCCCTCTCATCAAAAGAATGCCGTATGAATTCAAGAATCCTCTCTCTAATCTCGGGCTTTCTCATCATAACCTCCTGTTACAATTTATATTTAACGAATGTTCTATAGAACAAGTGTATCAGTGCGGGTGGTGGGTTGTCAAGACCCCCGGCAAAAGCGAGGGGGATTTTTCTCAACCGGAGCTTAAATGTGCTGCCTTACCTGCCGGGCTCTCCTGGGTCTATCGTTGCATAAATGAGTCGCTGTATTACTGGAATCAACTCTTTATGGACGATGTGGTGTGGCTTCGCAAGGCGGCTAGTTGAACTTGTTCATTGCTGCTTCTATCCCTTGAGTAAGAAAGCAATCCGTGGCTTCGGCCACCTTAGCAATAGCAGGTTTAATTATCGCTTCTTCCTGGGGGGAGAAATCGCTGAGCACATGATTGACCACGGCGTCCTCGCCAATCGGTTGCTTTTCTCCCTGGGGTCGTCCAATCCCCACCCTGATTCGGGGGAAGTCCTCGCTTCCCAGGGCGGAGACAATAGAGTTCATGCCCTTGTGTCCTCCCGAGCTCCCGCTCTGACGCAGGCGAATCTTGCCCAGCGGCAAATCAAGGTCATCGTATATCACCAGGAGATCGCCAAAACGAATCTTGTGCTTACGCACCAGGCAAGCTACTGATTTGCCGCTGAGATTCACAAAGGTCCGGGGCTTAGCCAGCAGCAACTTGTCATCGCTTATTTTGCCAATGCCTACTCTAGCCTGGCATTGCCTGTGGTAAAAGTGAATAGAATGAAGCCTGGCGAAGTAATTCAGACACAGGAAGCCAACGTTGTGGCGATTGTGGGAGTACCTCTTACCGGGATTCCCCAAACCAACTACGAGTTTCATCGACCTACAGTTTATGGGAATTTAGTCGGGATATTATGGCTGATTCCATCGACGCTAAGCAAATGCTACTTAGCCTAAGCAGCAAGCTTGAGTGGCTAAATGTCTGCATATTCGCCAGCATTTAGCCTTAACACTCTAGAATATCCTGTTTCGTAGAGCCCTCCTAGACTCCATGTTCGCTGGGCTAACAATTCACAGCTTTTTATACATCACGTTTGGCAAGTGGTATAATCGAATTAAGAGAAAGTCAATGAGAATAGCTGTCCTGATTTGCTGTACTCTTGCTTTGGCCTTGTTGGTTTCGACAGGCTTATCATACACTCCGGGAATTTCATTTGGGGTTTCCGTAACTGACATAGATAATGGGGTCATAATTCAGAATGTAGGTAACGTTGCTTGTCTTGTTTTTGTCAGTTCGCCTGAGGGGGTGCAGCAGTTTCAACTAGCTGTCGGCGAAAATGTAACGGTCACTGGCGTAGCACAGCCCGTCGATGTTTCATTAACTGACGACCTAACGACTAGCTGGGCGGATTGGGAGAGGATGAACAGGATACACGAGGAGATGGTGAAAAGTAAATATGACCTATCCTCAAACTTCACTGACCCCTAGCCTGGGCAAACCGGATTATTCCGAATGTCGTAGTCTGAGACTTCCGTCGTCGGCTTAACGTACTCAAAGCGAAGCTAGAGCGTTACAGCCCAATAAGATTAGTAAATCCAATTCGGATGGACCTAGAGTTAAGAGAGTCTCTGTAATTTGCCTTCAGCCCTATCTAGCAAGTCCAGGAACTGGGCTTCGTTGAGCGTCTTTGTCTCCAACTTCTGTGCTTTAGCCAACTTGGAGCCGGGGTCGGAGCCCACCACCACGTAAGAGGTCTTCTTAGTGACATCCGAACCTGCTTTGCCACCGAGGGCCTTTATTTTCGCTTCCGCTTCTGAGCGGGAGAAGGATTCCAGCTTCCCGGTTAAAACAAATTCCAGCCCGGCTAAAGGTAGCTCCGCAAGGTTGGCTTCCTTGATTTTCTCTCTTTCCAGCCTCACTCCGGCCTTTCTGAGCTTTTCGATAATCTGCCTGTTTCTTTCCTGCCTGAAGAACACAACGACGCCTTCAGCTATCTTCGGGCCAACGGATGGAATGACCGAAAGGTCTTCCTGGGTGGCTTCAGCCAGGTCATCTATGCTGTGAAAGTGGTCTGCCAGCAGGTCGGCATACTGGTCACCGACATGGGCGATTCCCAGGGCAAAAATAAGCCGGGCTAAGGGCCTGTCCTTACTCTTTTCGATGGAACCGAGCACGTTGGAGGCGCTTTTGTCTGCCATTCTTTCCAGACCGAGAAGCTGCTCCTTGGTGAGGTAGTACAAATCGGCAGCATCTTTGATAAGGCCGGCCTCGAACAAAGCCTGGCATAGCTTCTCGCCTACGCCATCTATATCCATTGCCCCGCGGCTGACAAAGTGTTTGATTCTCTCCAGTGCCTGAGAGGGACAGGCGGCATTGGTGCAGCGATGCATGGCCTCGTCTTCCGGCTTTATGACCTCGCTGCCGCAGACAGGGCAGCGACCGGGCATGTGGAAGACTTTCTCCTTGCCCGTACGGCGACTGACAATAGGTTCGACAATTTCGGGAATGACTTCACCAGCCCGCTGCACCACGACCCAGTCGCCAATCCTAATATCTTTGCGGTGAATGTCCTCTTCATTGTGCAGCGCTGCCGAACTGATAACTACACCCCCTACCCGGACTGGCTCTAAGATGGCGTATGGGTTGAGACTCCCCGTCCTGCCCACATTTATGCCAATATCAAGCAGCTTTGTGGTGCCCTGGATGGCGGGGAACTTGTAAGCAATAGCCCATCTCGGCTCGTGGGCCACAGTGCCCAGCTCTTGCTGGAGGGCAATAGAATTGACCTTCGCTACTATGCCGTCAGCTTCGTAAGGAGACTTTTCCCGGGTTTCCAGCCAGGTCCGATAGTATCTCTCCGCTTCATCGAGGGAATGGAGCAGGACGATGTTAGGGTTGATCTTGAAGCCCAATGCCTTAAGCCACTGCATAATCTCCCAGTGGGTGTCAGGCCCTGTCTTGTCTTCAGCCCAGCCTAATCCATAAATGAATATGTCGAGAGGACGTCGGGCGGTGATGCTGGAATCGAGCTGCCTTACGGAGCCGGCAGCGGCGTTCCTGGGATTGGCGAAGAGCGGCAACTCCTCTTTGGCCCTTTCTTCATTGAGTTTCCTGAAGCCGGCCTTAGGAAGATAGACTTCACCTCGGACTTCGAATCTGGGCGGCGCTTCCTTGGGTGCAGAAAGCGGAATGCTCCTGACGGTTTTCAAGTTCTGCGTGATGTTCTCACCCCGGTAGCCATCCCCCCTGGTTGCTCCTGTGACGAACAGGCCGTCAACATAGGTCAGGGCTACCGCCAACCCGTCGATTTTAGGCTCGCAAACAAGGTCAAACTGGCGCCCGCCCAGAAGGTTGCTTACTCTTTTGTGCCAGGCTGCCAGTTCTTCGAAAGAAAAAGCATTGGCCAGGCTCAACAAGGGCTGCGGATGTTCGACGACTCCGAACGCTTCTACAGGAGGCGCTCCAATCCTTTGCGTGGGCGAGTCCGGGGTAACGAGCTCAGGATGCTCAGCCTCAAGCTGCCTGAGCTCTTTCATTAACTCATCGTACTCGGCATCGCTGATTTCAGGACTGTCCAGCACGTAGTAACGGTAATTATGGTGATTGATTGTCTCGCGCAGCTCTGTTATCCGCTGCTTGACCTTATTCACGTCCGCCATGAAGCTAATCCCTATTTGTATTATAGCAAACCTCCCTACCATTAATCCTGCGTTGAGGCTATCTCTTATCCAGCTCGTTAAACCTATGCTGTGTGCTACAATTAGATGAGTCTTAGGGGAATGATTTCTCTTGCTTCACCTGGAGGGCAACGGCGAAGCTGGCCTGTGCAAAAGGATGAAAGCATGAATGAGATAAGGTACAAGCCGATTGGAGTTGTTCATTCTCCGTTCAGGGAACCCAAAGGGACACCTATACAGCCTGCAGGTGCTAAAGGTATCAATGGGACAGTCGAGATATTCCAGCAATATGCCGAAGGCCTGAAAGATATTGAAGGTTTTTCTCACATTATCTTGCTATACCACTTTCACTTATCCAAAGGATCGGCATTGATAGTGAAGCCCTATATGGATAGCAAGGCACATGGAGTCTTTGCCATGCGTGGTCCCAGTAGGCCCAACCCTATTGGCATCTCGGTAGTGCGCCTCATTAAGGTTGAAGGGAATAGGCTCCACATTCGAGATGTGGACATTGTAGATGGGACGCCCCTACTGGATATTAAACCCTATGTTCCCGAATTTGACATAAAGGAAGTGGGAAGGATAGGGTGGCTGGAGGGAAGCGTGCATAAGCTTTCAACATCGAAGGACGATGGTAGGTTCACGGATTAATGCGTCTGACCTGCGATAGCGGGAAATGTTGAGTCCCAACTCTTGGCTTCTGCTCTGATTTCTCAAATTCGAAAAGCTAGCTGCGGATACCGCTTAGGAAGGTCGCTGCTCCCTTGTTTCTACCGAACGGGCAGATATAAACGCACATACCGCAAGCCCTGTGCCGAGTTTGCTCTCGCTTGTTTAGATAGTCATGACATGCTTCAGCAGCGAATATCTCGCTCCTCGGTCTGGGTTGATCGAAAGCCTCTCCTGTAAAGGCATGGGCCGGACAACCTTTCACACATTCATCGCAGTCGCGGCACATCTCGTCCATGGGCGTTCCCGCTTCCAACGGGGCATCTGTGAGCACTGTACCCCACCTCACACGTGGACCGTGTTCCGGTGTAATGAGCAAGGCACTCTTGCCAATCCATCCCAGCCCAGCCAAATGGGCTGCTAGTTTATGGGAGAACACACCGATAAGCTTGGTTCTATCCAGTGTTTGGGACGACGGTACCACGAAAGCTTGAAAACCGACTTTCTGCAGGTGCTGGGCTAACATCATAGAAATCGAGTCTATGCGTGGGTTCACAATTCGATACACGTAATACCAGTAAGTATTCAGGGCAGCAATATTTTCATGATGGACCAGCGTATTTACAATGCCATCTGCGAGAGAGAAGGCATGGGAAACAGCTCGGGGAAACTGAGTCAGAAATTCTCCGCCCTGCTCCGAAATGCGCTGCCTGGCCGGAGTAAGGTCAGCTATGCCAAAGTGAGTTGCCCCCATGTCCTTAGCCAGAGATTCTAGCTTGACTGCAAGGCTTGCACTGGCTGTATCTTTCATAGCTGACCCTCATGTGGAAGTATAGCATAGCTAAATTCCCGAACCTCGACTCTGGGCTCATAGAACGTGGTTGTTGAATTGCCTCCAGACTCTACGGTATTTGCTATAATCAAGGCAGATTCACAAATGTGAAATATAGTACGGTCCGGAAAGGAGGATAAAACATGGCTACGAAACCGGTTGTTATCAGGTTCTTTGCCCCGGTGATTGATGCTACGGTCAATGCTCTGATGAGCAGCGTCGACCAGAAGATGAAGCAAGGAGCAAAAGAATTCATCATCCTCATCTCTTCACCTGGTGGCTCTGTTCCTCATGGTTTGAGCGCATACAACTATTTGAAAGGGTTGCCTGCTTCCATAACTACACACAATTTTGGCAGCGTAGACTCAATAGGCATAGTTATGTACTGTGCCGGTTCGAGAAGGTTGTCGGTACCCCAGGCGAGATTTCTATTTCATGGCGTTAGTGCGCAGTTTAGAGGGGAGCAGAATTTGGATGAGAAACTGCTGGAGGAAAGATTGAAGGGGTTGAGGATCGACATGGAGAATATTGCCAAGGTAATCGCAGCCAATACCGGCAAGAGTGCCAAAGACGTTACCGATGCCATGTTTGATAGGATAACTTTGAATCCAGAGGAGGCGCAGTCCTGGGGCTTGGTGCACGAAATCAAGTCGGAGCTATTTGAAGAAGGAAGCGAAGTAATTGCCATACAGGCTCAACAACAACCACAACTGCCGCGGAAGGTGTAACATTGCCCGGCAGTGTGTACCCGGCTGTCCCCTGTTTGGAACAAGCACCGAACCGTTATTGCACAGAAAGTTGACTATTGGAATACTATTTTCATATTAGCAGGTGTTGACCTTGGTCCCTTTAGTGGATAGAATCGTGGTTAACCAAAATATGAAGTTGGTAAGGAGGTCAGTATGTCAAGGCATATCTGCAAAGGTTTGGCTATCATTTTTGTAGTCACGTTATTGATGATGTTGACTACAATACCGGTCTGGGCATTCGATGCTCGCGGTGGGACAAGAATCACGGTCGCTAGTGAGGAAGTAGTGGAGGATGACCTTTATGTGGCTGGCGATACCATTATCATCGATGGCACTATTAACGGCGACCTCTGGGCTGCTGGCAATACGATCACCGTCAACGGCATGGTTAATGGCAGCGTCATGGCTGCTGGCAGGATAGTCAGTATCAACGGTGGTATTACGCACGCTGTGCGGGCAGTGGCTGAGACTATCAACATTAACGGCGACGTTGGCGGCGATGTGATAGCTGGTTGTCGAAAGATGAATATAGCCAGCACAGCCGGAATTGGTGGCGACCTTCTTTTTGGAGCTGATCTTGCCCGCATTGGTGGATACATTGAAGATGACATCAAAGGTAGCGGACGCGAAGTCACCATAAGCAATGGGGTAAGCGGAAATGTTGAACTCGAAGTGGAGAGCCTAACCATATTGCCTACAGCAAATATCGGAGGTGACCTGAACTATACCAGTGAAGCGGAAGCCGATATTCAATCAGGTGCCCGAATCGCCGGTGCCACTACCCATAAGCTGCCCGAAGTGAGGCCCGAAGCGAAGAAAGATTGGACCAAGGTCTTTCCCTTTGTCTTATTCTTTGGCGTGCTGGCTAAGGTGTTGAACTTCTTAATGGCTTTGGTAGCAGGGGTGGTCGTCATTTTCCTTGCTCCCAAGAAGCTGACCTCTATCACCGATGCTATAGGAACCCGACCAGGGCCAAGCGCTGGATGGGGGGCTATTGTTCTGTTCCTTACTCCTATCGGCGCTCTAATAGTGTGCCTCACAATTATCGGTATACCCGTGGGGCTGATTGCATTAATACTCTATGGTATAGCCATTTACCTTGCTCAAATCCCTGTGGGCTTATTTATCGGGCGCTGGATTATTGGCCGCTTCAGAGCCGTGGAAAGCAAAGCTATCATGGTTGGAGCCTTGGCTGTAGGTCTCGTCATCCTTAAGCTCTTAAGCATAATCCCCTACTTCGGTTTCTTCGTCGGGTTGGTTGTTGCCCTCTTTGGTTTAGGGGCAATAGTAGCCGCAGAAAGGAAGCGGCGGGCCGAGGCAGGGAAGGCCACTTCGACTTAACCCGACTCAACCATAGAAGTCGAAGCGTGATGACAAGAACTTTGCCCAGTAGTGTACGCCAACTGCAAATTAAGTTCTTGTCTGCTTAGGGAGACAGAGGAATGATTCGTAGCCTGTTGCCTTCAGATTTCGATGCCATACTCGATGTCATAAATGATGCTGCGCAAGCTTACAAAGGGGTAATTCCTGATGATAGATGGAAGGAACCGTATATGTCAGCCGGTGAGTTAGAAGAAGAAATCGAAGCCGGAGTATGGTTCTTCGGCTGGGTGGAGAGTGGGCATTTGCTCGGAGTGGCCGGAATTCAAGCTCTCAGAGATACCACCCTGATCCGGCATGCTTATGTGCTGGCGGGATGCCAGAGAGAGGGAATTGGCACGAGGCTGCTTGAATATCTCATAGGGTTGGCTGACACTCACGAAGTCCTGGTGGGGACCTGGGCCGATGCCAGGTGGGCCATTCGTTTCTATGAGAGACATGGTTTCAGGCTGCTATCGTCCAGGGAAAAGGACAGACTCTTGCGGACATTTTGGAACATACCCGAGAGACAGATTGAAACCTCAGTGGTGTTGAGGACAGTCTCGCAGTAAAGCTGGTGCCTGCTATAGTTGAACTGAAGGGACTCGCCTAGGGATTGCTTCGTCGCTATCGCTCCTCGCAACGACGAGAGACAAGTATCACTCAGATACTGGGCGGTGACGGGGGCTTTACGGGATACCTTGCATTGCGATATACTGTTCCGCAGGTTTTTCGGGAGGCTGAGATGAATATTCGACAGGCCTTGGAAGATACTGCCAGCCAAATCTCACACAAGGAAGCCATTGTTCTTGGCGATCGAAGGGTTACTTATGGTGAGCTAGATGAAGCTTCTAACAGGGTAGCCAATGCCCTTTTGGGCCTGGGGATGAAAAAGGGTGCCCATGTGGCTATCTTGTTGTCCCATAGCCCTGAGTGGGTCATCAACTATTTCGGGGTCATCAAAGGCGGGGGCGTAGCTGTGCTGCTTAACACCGCGCTTAAGGCACCTGAACTTGAGGTCTTGCTGCGGGACTCGGATTCGGAAATCCTGATAACGGAGAAGAAATTTTCGCAGATGCTTTCGCCAGTTTTGCCTCACATTCCTTTGCTAAAGCAGGTAATGGAAGTTGATTCAGGCCCTTATGCCAGGATGGTAGCTAAGGCTGCTCCCATATCACCGGCTGTTGACCTAAAAGACGAGGACGAAGCCACTACGTTCTACACGTCTGGCGTACTGGGGAAGCAGAAAGGCGTGGTACATACACATGCTTCCCTTATGGGAACTCCCCCCATAGTTTCCGCAGGCATACAACGGAGAAGAGAAGATGTCGTTATAGACCTTGTTCCGTTTTCCTATCTTTTTGGCTTATTCGAGGTTCTTTTTGGTTCCATCATTACGGGCTCTACCGTCGTGCTTATCCCTAATTTCACTCCCAGAGCTGTTCTGGAGGCCGTGGAAAAAGAGAAAGGCACTGTCATTTTTGGTGTTCCTGCCATGTACAACGCTCTGGCTATAGTACGTGACGAAGTTCTGGCAAGGTATGACCTGGGTTCACTGCGATTGGTTGTTACCGCGGGGGCAAAGTCCTTTCCTAAGCTAATGGAGGCCTTGGAGGACAAGTTCGAATTATCGCTTTATGAGGTATACGGTCTCACAGAAGCTTCAGCCGTTTCCATAAGCACGTTTAAGAGTCGTAAGCTCGGCACAGTTGGCAAGCCAATCTGTGGCCTTAAGATACTGGATGACACCG
>Ga0209636_10004341_pt1 | contig 14449 bp, 7 predicted proteins | sample DeeMarSWOR152_54_FD_187464 | JGI IMG/M metagenome (GOLD analysis project Ga0209636, IMG submission 187464) | Marine sediment microbial communities from White Oak River estuary, North Carolina - WOR-1-52-54 (SPAdes) (version 2) | ecosystem: Environmental > Aquatic > Marine > Intertidal zone >...
TGGTTTCTGTTCTTTCAGTGCCCTACGCTTGCCTTTGACACGGTCCATGAAGATGTCACACATTGCAACAAGCCGGGCACCGGAGTCCGCCGTGAGTGCCTGGGCGGCGGCGCCGGCGTTGCGTCCGCCACAACCGATCATACCCACGCGGATGATATTACTGCCAGCCGCAAAAATGCTGCGGTTGATATCCAGCACGCCTGACACGGCAGCCGAAGCCACCACGGTTGAAGCTTTCAAGAAATCACGCCGTGTTTTGCTGGCGCCTTTGCTTGATTCATTTGAATGTACCATATTATCTCCTTTTTAATGTGTTTTTGTTGGATTGAAACCCTTCCCCATACTCTGATCATTTGGATCGATGGATCTGGCTATCCGAAAACCTATGAAGTCCATCGACGGCAGCCACCACTTGCTCTTTGGGATCTGGGGATCTCCCGAACGCCACCACTTCTCTTCAAAAAGCCTCCCTGCACAACGCAGTTCCCCTATGGAGCTACTGTAATCGCCGCCACGAGCTACATGTACATTGCCGGTGTTTGGCCCTTTCGGGTTGACTGCCGGGCTATTCTTGGCACCTTCCTTATATGCGGTGGGACTATAGAAATCGTAAACCCACTCGCAAACGTTGCCCAGCATATCATAAAGGCCTACGGAGTTTGGTTTCTTCTTTCCTACTTCGTGTGTCTCACCATCGGAATTGGCTTCATACCAGGCATAATCCTCAAGCTGGTTTGGATCGTTCCCAAAGCCAAAGACGTTAGTCGTACCGGCACGGCAGGCATATTCCCATTCCGCTTCAGTTGGTAGACGATATTTCCGGCCGGTCTTGATTGAAAGCCACTTGCAGAAAGTCATGGCATTATGCCAGGTCATCCCAATAGCAGGGTGCTTCTTACTGTATCCCATTGTCAAATCCCCATAGACGGGCGTAGGGTGCGTAGTCGCGTCAACGTCGTCCCTGCTCGCAGTGACCATTTCTTGATAGTAGGCCAGAAAAAGCTCAAGAGTTGTCTCTGTCGTACAGATGTAGAAGGGAGAGACACTTACATCGTGCTGCGGTACTTCATCGTCCTTGCGGCCCGGTTCGTTCTCTGGGCTGCCCATTACAAACGTCCCACCCGGAATGAGCACCATCTTGAACGAGACTTTCTCACCGCTTTCAGTAGTAATAGTCTCGGTATATCCGCTTGCAAGCTTGCTAATCTCACCTGGTACGTCTGAGGGCCCAAAGGCAACAAGACCAACGACCAGAAGTGCCACATATTTGGCCGCACGATTCAGCTTCATAATGCATCTGCTCCTTGCCTTCTTAGTAAAATGATAGTGTAACAGCATCTCAAAAACTCCTAACCATATCAATTACATCTTTCTTTTCAAAATTGCTTTGTCAGACCCTTGCCTGCCAAAAATTCCGTTCTTACCAATCAGTATCAACAGAAACCCCACAGGCTTCTGGACAGCACAACAAATCTCTGCTTCTCAGGGAGTCCCACATTCCCGGCTTCTTCCTCCCCGGACAGAATTTTCGTGAAGGACAGCTCTGTACGAATAACTGTATCCTGCGTGTACCAAACGAAACCTCAGTATTCTCGGTCCTTGAGGATGCCCGGCTGCGGGACGGGATATCTGCCTTTTGAGTCTGACCGCAGGGGTGCTGGAGAATCCATTGTCAGCTTATCGACATCGGGAGCGAACTCATGCTCACAGTTGAGGATTTGCTCGTACGTAATGACCTGGCCGGTGTGGGCGGCCATGCGGCCCATGGAACTCACTAAGCTGGCTTCGGCACCACGTTTGGCCTCGTTGTAAGGCTTGTCCTGACGAATGGCATCTATCAGGTCATTCCATTCGTTCTGGTAGGGGGATCTCTCGGCCCGGCTGACTTTGGATTGCCAGATCATTGCTGATTGCTCGGGATTCTGGCCCTTGTAAGTGCTGGAGGGCATCCCACAATCGCCGCTCTTGGAAGCGATCGCCATGCCCTTGGTGCCGTGAAGGTAGCTCGAGTAGATGTCCTGGCAGCCCGTCATGGCGCGCCCGTCGAAATTGAGCTTCGTTCCGTCGGCATACGTGTATTCCACCGCGTAGTGGTCAAAATTCTGGTCGACGCTATCGCCGCGATAGTGGCGGCCGCCGACCGCCTGGGCCCTAACCGGCCAGGCGTTCTTCATCCAGCCGAGATGGTCGATGATGTGTATGTAATAGTCGCTGTACATGCCGCCGCTGGCCCACAGAAAGCTGTGGAATAGCCGGACCTGGTAGAGCAGCTCGCTCATACCAGCCGGCACAGGACCGCAGGTGGCCGCCCGGCCGCCCATCCGGTAGCCGCGCTGCAGGATGAGTTCTCCGATTTCGCCGTCGTGAACTCGCTTGGCCAGTTCTTCAAGCGCCCGGCTGTGACGGGACATCAGGCCGACGCCCACCTTGAGGTTCTTCTTCACGGACTCTTCGGCGAGCTTCAGGAACTTGCGGGTGCTGGGGCCATCCACCGTGATGGGCTTTTCCATGAAGACGTGGATGCCCTTGGCGATGGCGTACGCAAAATGCACCCAGCGAAATGCCGGAGGCGTGGCAAAAATCGCCACATCTCCCGGCTTGAGACAATCCATTGCCTTTCTGTAGCCGTCGAAGCCGACGAACTGGCGGTCTTTGGGCACTTGCACCTGTTCATGGTGCCCGTCCATCAGATTCTTGTAACTGCGAGCAAGACGGTCTTCGAAGACGTCGGCCATGGCGACAAGCTCGATCGGGCCGTTCTTGACTGACAGGGCTTCGGACGCTGCGCCGGTGCCCCGGCCGCCGCAGCCAACCAAGGCCACCTTGATAGTATTGTTCTCTGCTGCGTAGATGCGCGGAACGACCCCGGCCGCCAGAGCTGAAGCTGCAGCAATCCGACCGGTGTTCTTCAAAAACTCGCGACGGGATGTGTTTTTTTTCGTAATTTTGTTCATAGCGGTTCTTCTCCTATTGACTGGTTTATAATTCAAAATACTCCCTTTGTTCCGGGAGTTACTAATTGCCCTTGGATCAAACTTAATTTTGGCTCCATTGACCCCCATTATCGTCATGGCCCCGCACTTTGCAAGCGTTTTTTCACGTCAAAGCACAAAAGTGAGTCGGATAATTCAGGACAGCGTTTATAAAGAGCTTCGCAACACCGATTTGCAGTCTTAAGGGCTAATAGAACTCTTCAGCGCCGAGCTTATTCGAACCTGAGCTACGTATCAAAACCAAACACTTGTGCCCGATTTCCCGAGGAAACGCATCCCTTCAGCACGTATGAAAAGGCAGAGGACGCAGGGTATTATAGACTCTGTCCCTATTGGTTGTACGACCTTGTCCTTATGAGGTGGAATATCAGTAATGAGTTATGCCATTTCCCGAGGTTGACACTTGGCAGAGTGCGGGGTAACGATGATTCCTTATGCAGAATAAAAGAACGGCAGGCATAATAGAGACCTGCCGTTCGGAGGAAAATTATGTGTAGAAAACTATTCGTGTATCGGCTCATTTCGTTCTTAATCTTGAACCTTTCTGGGATTTCCCCAAGCCCGGCAATATCACGCGGTTTGACGCGGTCAAAAATGCCGACAGTTTAAGGGCTTCTCACTCTTTCTTCACCGTCCCCGAAACTCCAACTTTACTACTTTTTCTCTATTTCACCCTGCTCGCCTTACCCAGAAAACACGGAATGCCCAACCACTTGATTTGAAAATAGTCGTTCCATATTGGGGTGATGGTTATGAGAGGAGGTTGAGAGAAATAGCTTTGGCTACAATAATCATGCCTAAAGTTTTGAAATAGCTATTTTGTGCGTTGGAAATTCCTTATGTAATATAAAAAACAAATGGCCGGATAGAACAAAGAGGTTCCGCCGAGTCCCCGTGTCAATATCAGAAACATCGCCGGCCACCAACGTGCTAAGGGGCAAAATCACTTGATTTTATAACTGATCGACATACCATCATCTTTCTCCATGGAGGCTCGGATAATAACCGTGTCATAGTTGGGACTTTCTTGTATATAATCCAGGAAATCCTTCATCGCCCTGGCAGAACGAATGACATTGTCAGCGACGATCATGGCGCCTGGTTTCAACTTCGGCTCGATGAGTTTCAAATATTTGTAGTAATCCCGTTTCACAGCATCGATAAAAATAAAATCAAACTCGCCTTCAAGTGTTGACAGCGTCTTAAGGGCATCTCCTTCTATGCAGGTAACCGTTCTCTCTAAGCCGACTTTCTGCAAATTTTCGCAGCATTCTTTTACCATCCGCGGATCGATTTCGAGCGTATAAAGGTGCCCACCGGTCCTCTCGAAACCTATTCCCATATTGATGGCTCCGAAGCCATTGGCCGATCCCACTTCGACCCCGCGCTTAGCCTTTGTGCTTTCGACTAAAATTCGTAGCATCATGGCGTCGCCGACTGTCGTGTTCAGCCAATTGCGCCGAAAGTTCTTGATAAACTGTTCGCGGAACTCATTGCTAAACTTGCTTTGCTCAGCTGAATAAGCCATAAGTACGCTTAAACCAACCAGAGCAACACACACAACCAGAATCAATAGTCTATATCGTTTCATAATGACCTCCTTCGTGTAGGGGAAACAAAAAAATAGCATCTTAATTGTCCATCTTACTCGTGACTTCGCATGGAGTAACGTTCTCTGCAACACTCCTAAGATTGTCAACATCGTTAAGATACCAAAAAATCTTTAAATTACAACAGCCTTAATGTGACTCTTGCTTTTTTCTTACACCTCCTCCCCAGCCCTCTCTCCCGCCTATCCGCTCACCAATAGGCTAATCGCAGCTATCCGGGAAGCGGTATATATGGGAAATCCCAGACGGTTGAAACGATGACACGCCGACACGACCCGAATGAACGGGAAATTTTCAGGACTGCTTAAAAGGAATGCCTCCGCGAAAATGCAGGCAAGGAGATTCTGATTTTGCTGTACTCATAAAACTGGTATAATAAAAGTAAAGAAAATATGAAACGAGTAGCACTATGACCAAACGAAGAGGTTTCACTTTGATCGAACTGCTGGTGGTGATTGCCATTATCGCGCTGTTGATGGCTATATTGATACCGACATTGAATAGGGCCAGGGAGCAAGGTAAGCGTGCGGCTTGTCTTAGCAACCTAAAGCAGTTAGGACTTGCATGGATTCTGTATGCAGACGACAACGACGACAAGCTGGTTAGTAGTGAGGCAGGCGGCCAGTGGAAGAACACGTTCGGTGAGCCTTGGGTGGGGGTTACCTGGGCCACAGGGTGGGCACAAGGGGAATGCTTGCCTGAGAGCGAGCAGATTGAAGGCATTAAGGCCGGTGCCTTGTGGCCGTATGTCAGTGAGGTGAGCCTCTATAAATGCCCCACGGGCTATCGGGGAGAATTGATGACGTATGCCATGATGATATCCAGCAACGGCAGATCCGTAGAAGGTAGTCCTGTTTTCAAAAGAAGGTTACTGATTCCCCAGCCCGCCGAGAGGCTCGTATTCATTGATGAAGGTTTAGCGAGTCCCGATGCCTACTCGGTCCGGTACAGCCAGCCGAGATGGTGGGACCAGCCTGTCACAAGGCATGGGGACGGGACTAACTTCGCCTATGCTGACGGTCGTGTTGGCTATCACAAGTGGAAGGCAAATGAGACCATCAAACACGGTCGGAAAAGGACACGCACTTGGGAAGGTTTCTTTACACCGGAAACGGCAGAGGGTTTAGAGGACCTGCAATGGATACAAAAGGGTATATGGGGCAAACTGGGATATGGGCAGTAGACAATGGTTGTACGGTGGTGTAAGCAAAACAAGTTTCGTTTTCTTTTAAGATGAATACAAACTAACACTATGAATCCAATAAGAGCTGTAACGAGTCATCTCATTTTGGCAGATGAACAGTTATCTACTGCCCGGGATCTACCTGAGGAAGCCGCAGGTTTCTTCAGCTATCAAGCGGTTGGAAACTGGCAGCATTAATGTATTAGGTCTTGTGACAGTGTACAAGATTCAAGCGGTCAATAGGCAGGAGTCACTCTCATGCCTCCGCCACACACCTTTCTTCCCCGGTTCGCTGTTCATTTGCATATCAGAGTGAGGTGCAGGAAGTACAGGCTGAAACGGATATCGAGGATAGGCATATTTTTCCTTTACTATCGGTCCAAGAAAACATAATATAACGTTGCTCTTTGTATTGATTTTTCTAACTCTGCAGGTGAGTTGGACGTGGAGTGGAGATGAGGTTGAAGAGAGTGGCCGGTTGAGGTACTGCTTGGCGATAAACATTAGGCTTTATTGAAAGAAGGACAAAAAGTATGAAAAAGTGGGTGCTATTAGTCTTGTTGGGAGCTTTCCTGACGATAGCAATGGCTGGCTGTAAGAAGGGCGGGTGAGGGACCGCCCAATGCCGTGCACATGTTGTGCACTTCGAAAAGATTTATAAGATCTCCTGCCCTATATCTTTCTAATATTTTGCTGGATAAAAAGGGAAGAAATCCCACAAAACATCTCTGAGAACCTGCTTGGCGTAAATAGAGGGGAGTCGCTGCAGAATGGGTTTGTTCCAACAAACGCGATATAAGTGTTACTCGAAGAACTACAAAGACACACAACAAAAGAAATTATGCTTTGACCAGTTGTTTTATCCACCGCTTGTCTTCTATGGAAAATACGTGGCTACCAGCCCCTTGACCTATCAACGATAGTGCCATAGTGGAGTGGTGATAAAAGAGACAACTTCTTCTGCGAGCCTTCCCTAGAAAACACACGACACTAAGCCGCCAAACCTGACAATGGTCGTTCCGTATCGGGATAGTGGTGTGGAAGGGCGGTTCAGGTGTTGGAAGTTACAATAGAAAATGTAGAACCGTGCACTGTTACAGAGCAGCCGATCAGCTTCAGAAAAGTGGATCGTTTTTTGAGGCTTTTCAACTGAAGCACTCTTTGATACAATGCGACATCATGAAGGTTCTTTTTGTCAATATATCAGCACTTTCGATTGGCCTTGTTCACGTCGCTTGGATTGGAATGCCTCTTTTGTTCTGGACGAGCGTGGTTCCACCTGCCGTCGCTCAGAGCGAAAGATACGCTGTCCCAGATAAACATCCACGACTCCTTGGTTCACTGGATCGCCTGCAGAAGTTGGCAAGAGAAAGGGTAGAGGCATACAAACGTGTCGTGAGAGTGGCGCGTGAGCCTGGAGCCGATGACCATTCAAAAATGATATCGATGGCTTTAGTGGCCGCAATCGAGGAAGATGAGCAGCTTGGTAAGGCCGCCGTCCGGATGGCGATGAGATACGTCAATGGTCCCATTCGAAAGGGCCATGTGCCTTTCGGACACGATCTTGCCCGATGTGCGATAGTATACGACATGTGCTACGAATACTGGACCGAGTACGAGCGTGCCAGGTTCTGTGAGTATCTGAATAAAACAATTGACGCGAACGTTCGCTCCGAGACTCACGTCTTCCACAATGGCTGGTATGGATACAAAAACTGGGGTATTGGACTGGCATGTTATGCGACATATTATGAAAATGGCCGCGCCAGAGAGACTCTTGAGGCCTTAGAAGAGGAGTGGCGCACACGTGCGGCACCGGCACTCAACATGGCGGGAGATGGCGGCGGATGGGCCGAAGGCTATTATGTCAACTATTGGCTATACGAGTGGCTATTCTTTTGTGAGGCCGCTCGGCATTGTGAAGGTGTAGACTATTACGCGGACGCCCCAAAGTTCTTTAGGAGCCGTGCGGTGGCCAGCATGTTTGAAACTTATCCTGGGGTCGGAATATACAACTCGCGTCGACCAATACCTATGGGTGATGGAGGTGGCCGTGTATTTGGCGGCGATCGTGATAAGGCCTTGTCGGCCAGACGAATTCTCATAAACCACTTCCGCAATGATCCAAACCATCAGGTTGTTCACACCTTTAACGAAACCACTCCACGCTCAAGTGTAGGCGCATACGCATATAAGGACTTCCTCTGGCGGGACCTTACTATCAATAAAGGCAGTTTGAAGGACTTTAAGTTATCACATATCAGTCCTGGGCCCGGTTATGTCTATGCACGCAGCTCTTGGGGCGAAGACGCGACCTATTTTTTCTTTAAGTGCGGAGACAGATTTACAGCGCATCAACACCTGGATGTGGGACACTTTCTGATTTACAAATACGCCGAGCTGGCCGGTGACGGCGGCCACTACGACTCCTTCGGTTCAAAGCACGACGTCAACTATCATCTACGCACGATTGCACACAACACAATACTGGTCCACGACCCATCCGAGTCTTGGCCCAAGATACGTGCGGGTCCTGTTTCAGGCAACGACGGGGGCCAGTCCCACGCTTGGCCTCATCACAACGGTGCTGTCTCGGATCCGGCCGAATGGCAGATAAGGCCGGAGCTATATGATATAGCAGATATTCTGGCCTTCGAAGATCAGGGGGCTTATATGTATGTGGCAGGTGACTGCAGCCGGTCCTATTCAGCCGGTAAGCTTGCGTGTTTTACACGACAGATTGTATTTATCCGACCAGGTACATTTGTCATCTTCGATCGGGTGATTTCCAAAAACCCTTGCTTCAAGAAGACTTGGGTGTTACAGGCCATGAATGTTCCAATTGAGGCTGCTCCATACCTAATAGTCACCAATGGTAATAGTCGGTTGTTTATCCAGACTTTGCTGCCGCGAAATCCACACGTGAACCTCGTGAGCGGCTCAGACCTGTATAGTTATGACGGCAAAAGCTACCTTCCTGAGCGAGACACGGGACCGGCGCCGGACTGTCGTATTGAAATATCGCCTCCGCAACAAGCCGCCACAGACTATTTTCTGCACGTCTTAACGGCGACCGATGCCAATACGACCTCAGTCGAAATGGCCTTTGCAAAGGTTGAGGGTCAGGAGGTCAAGCTTACTATAGGCAATACGAAGATAACATTCCCGAAAGCTAAAGTAGGAGGCAACATCCAGATTTCTTCACGTCAGAAGCAGTTTGCAGATAGAATAATGGCCCAGCCTGCGAGTCTGTTTGAAAAGTAAGGGTTGAAAGCTATGTCAATTACCGGTTCAATTTTGGTGATAGATGACTCTCGCCTTACCGAGAAAACGCAAAACACCAAACCCTTTGGCGCGCCGGGCAGGAAAGTGTTTTTCAACGAAAGGGAAAAAACAAGATGAAAGAGAATAAAGCATTGTGTAATGATGTTTTGTCAGTTTCTTCCACTGTGCACCACTGTGCAGGACTTGGCCGTGCCTCAGTCGAAATGACGTTGGCTGTGATTTTTTTGACGGTCTCGGTTTGTTTATGGGGGTCAGCCTGCGGGGCTGCGGCGGAAAAGAGCTTGCCGCGGGCGGCGCGGAGTGTCCATTTGTGGTATCCCGCCGAACAAGGCGTCGTATACTACAATGAAGTAACTGTGGAGAAGAGTTATCCAGGCAGCTACTTTTGCGTGTGCGGTTTTAAGCATGGGTATTTCGGTATACAGCAGTTGTGGAAGGGCAAAAAAGTCGTGCTCTTTTCGGTGTGGGAGCCGGGCAATCAGAACAATCCAAATACTGTGCCTAAGGATCGTCGCGTAAAGGTATTGTACGAAGGGCAGGGCGTGCGTGTCAGTCGGTTCGGCAATGAAGGCACCGGCGGCAAGAGCATGTTCGACTATCAGTGGAAGGACGGCGAAACGTACAAGTGTATGGTCAAGACCTCCGTCGAGGGTGACCGGACGACATATTCAGCCTATTTCTACCTCAACGAAGAAAAGAAGTGGAAGCATATGGCGACGTTTCAAACGATTACCGGCGGAGATTATCTGAGCGGTTATTACTCATTTGTAGAGGATTTCTTACGTAACGGCCAAAGCGCGCAAAATGTCCGTCGGGTACGATACGGCAACGGCTGGGTCAAGACCAAAGACGGCAAATGGCTACCGCTTACCCAGGCAACATTCACGGCTGACAGAACGCCGACGATGAATATCGACGCAGGCGTCAAGGATGGCCGGTTCTTCCTGCAGAACGGTGGGGAGACGGAGAATCATACCGCTCTAAGGTCAAGAATAGATTGTCCTGTTGAGCAGATGAGTCGGCCGGAAGTGAGCTTTGATGACAAATGGGAGTTAGTTTGGGCGGATGAATTCAATTACGAAGGATTAGCCGACGAGAGTAAGTGGGATTATGAAGTGGGCTTTATTCGCAACCGCGAGAAGCAATACTATACGAAGGCCCGCCCTGAAAATGCTCGTGTTGAAAACGGCACGCTGATTATCGAATCGCGGAAGGAGAAATACGAGAAGGGTGAGTATACGTCGGCGAGTCTGCATACATGGCATAAGGCTGAATGGTTGTACGGCCGAATTGAAGTGCGAGCGAAGCTTCCGACCGGTAATGGGATGTGGCCTGCGATCTGGATGCTGGGGACCAACCGGGATAAGGTTGGCTGGCCAGCCTGCGGTGAGATCGATATTATGGAGAACGTCGGATTCGATCCGGATACGGTCCACGCCAACATACATACGAAGGCGTATAACCATGTCAAGAGAACGAACAAGGGCTCGAAGATAAAGGCCGAAAAGCCTTATGAGCAGTACCATGTCTATGCGATTGAGTGGTATGAGGACCGTATTGACTTCTTTCTGGATGACGAAAAGTACTTCACGTTCAAGAATGAAGGAACAGGCAATGATGTTTGGCCCTATGATAAGCCTCACTACCTGATCTTAAACGCAGCCATTGGCGGCACCTGGGGTGGGCGGAAAGGAATCGACGATACTATCTTCCCACAAAAGTATCACATCGACTATGTGAGGGTCTTCAAGAGAAAGATAATCTGACATACACAATGTAAAGGCGGTTCGCGAACAACCCCAATGAAAAGAGTAGATATAATTCAATAACCTCGAACGCCGATGAGTTGGGACGCGAGCGAAAGCGCAAAGGGGAGCGAATAATAGTTAAGTGTTGTAGGTTGCTGGCTCCTTTATTGTGTTGTAGTCATCTACTTCCTGGGTTTTAGGACGACCCATGCGACCACTTGAGCTATCAGACCAAGAGCAAGAACAATGACGGCGAACCAATAGGGTGAGTGGATTCCGAAGTTTCTGGACAGGTATCCGCCTGCTCCGGCGCCGACAATGATGCCGAGTGAGAGGGTGACTTCGTGTATTGCCATCTGGGTGGAGCGTTTTTTGCTGCCGCAGGCAACGTAATAGAGATGAGAGCTGTAAGCAAAGCCAAAGCCGAAGCCCATTATCACAAATGCGGGGACAAAGGCATAGAGCGTACGGCCGAAGATAATCAAAAAAAGAGATAAGGCAAAGACAATCTGAACGCCAAGAAGCAGTGCTGTTTTGAAATGCCAGAAGTCGAGGCGGCCTGCGCCGGTTAAGACAAGGAAGTTGCAGATTCCAAATATCGTAATAATCATCCCGAACTGCGTTTCTGAGAATCCTAAACTGGTAAACAGCAGTGCAAACTGCGAACGTGACACGCCCAGGCAGACCCAGGAGCAGAAAAGGGAAATGCGTGCCATCCACTTGAAACACAAAATCAGCCCTCGGTCAAAGCAGATTTCCGGGGCATCGGCTGGTCTGACCGAAGCAGCGGTGCCGGCAGACTCATCATGAGCGAGACAGAGCAGGACAAAACAAATTGCAAGACACGCCATACTCACCGCGATCGGCCCCAAGGTGCTCATATCTACGAGCACACCACCTATCAGAGGGCCCATGATTGCTGCAGCGGACCACATGCCATTATAAGTTCCGAGGCGACGGTTCAGTATAGCACCCTCGTAGTCGGCCGAGACCCAGGTCATAAGAAAAGGCCAGAAGAGCGACATTGCTGCTCCGGCGAGGGTACCTGCGGCGATCATTGTCCAGATGAGGATGGGTCTGCCAAACTGGTTGTGGGCTATCGCGTAGTAGACCACAACCGCCATCACAAGGATTGCCAAGAACATAGTGGCGGCGGCTGTGCGAGTTGTATAGCGGGAGTTGAGATGGCCCAACATCGCTGCGGTAAACAACAAGAACAGCAGATAGCCGAGCATATTGGCTGCCCAGATGTATCCAACATGCTCTTCGGTTCCGCCGATATTGCGTATGATAAATGGCATGACCGTCCATAGTACGCTTAGACTTGTCGCCATCGCAAATGCTGCCCCATACAAGGGCCAGACATTTGCGAGAGCTTGACGAACGCATTTAGAAAACGTTTTTTGCATTACAGAACGCAAAAAAAACATTGTATTGCAATAGGTAGATATTATACCAGTTTTAATTGCTATCAGATTTTTAAAACACAGATTCCCCGGAGGTGTTTCCAGCCGTTGGGTGTGACGACCGAGACAGCGTTGACGTCGCAAAGTGTGGGTTTGCCTACAATGGACTAACCTGAGCTGGTGATTTATAACGAAGTTTACAACAGATGCGCACGGTTGGCTCTCTGCCGGCTCTCGGTTGCGTTTTAGCCAGCACTGTAAGTTTTTATTGGACAGCTATAAGACATTTATTCAAAAGTAATTACAAAAACCAGCATCGGACTGTTTATACGAAGGTTGAGCGTTCGAGTCCCTTCGGGTTATCCAAATACAGTTTTTTTCCTGCACTCGCAAACGCGGGCACGGCGTCCTGTTTAACGGTATTTGATTGCATGACGCAAGTCCACATAAGTCCTTTAAGGACAAAGCGAGCGAAGCATTTCAGTAGGACAGGCAGCGTTGATAGTTATCGTCAATGTCGATCTGTTGCAGTTGTCGGAATCTGCGTGAGAATGTAGGCCCATCGGTCGCGGACGAACTGTTTGATTCCGTCCCTTCGGCCGTCGCCGAGCCCCTCGGCGATCAGGGCGTTGGCAGCATCGTCCAGGAACCTGTCGAAGGCCGTCGGTTCGTTCCGCGTTCCGTACGATGTCTGCCACGGGCCGTTGACCAGCTCTTCAAGCGCATCCAGGTACATCTGACGGTATTTGGGATAGTTCAGAAACTGATTGACCTCCGGGAACTGGCCGGAGTTCACAGAGAATACGCTCGTGCTGGCCCCATCGCCCGATCCGAGCGTAAAGTCGATATCCCAGGGCAGGAGGTACCACTTGCCTTCAGGCAGAGCGTAGTAGAAGTAGTTGTTCTTCCCTCGCCGGTAACCGTAGCTGTCCCAGTCGCCTACGGCGTGTCGAAGCGCTAGGACCCTGGCGAAGTGTTCTGGATGGATGACCGACTCGATAGCCTGCTCATACCCCGGCCTGCTCGAAGGCGTGTTCAGCGCAACGGCAAGATCGAAGAGATACTCCCAGTTGTCGTCCTCGCGATGCGACCGCTTTTCAAATCCCCATCGATATGTCTCCTTGAGCAGCGGGTGTCTGGAGTCGAACTTCAGCCCTTCATCGAGGTTGCTAAAGCCTGTGCCGTCGGCCGTGTACTCGAAGTAGTCGTCGATCTTATGAATGTAGCCATCGGTATCGTTTGGAAACCACTTTTCAATGTAGTTGCCGTCGATATTCTGTACGTCCTCATAGTTCGTGTGGCTTCTGCCGTTGATGATTAGTCGCACGAATTCTTGCATCGAGAATTGCAGGCCAATTTGTTTATGGAACCAGTAGGATGCGCGTTCCTGGAGCGGGCCGCGGTTGCCCCCCTCGGTGTTATCGAGATTGATTTCCTCGCGGCCGCGGAATTTCTGGTCCGGATTGAAGTCGATCCGGTAGGCGTAGCGGTCGCGGGGGTCGCGGCCCCTGCCGCTCCGGATGAAGGGGCTGCCGCGGAAGCGGATCCGGGCATTGTAGAAGACCTCAGTGTCGTTGTAGACGAACGTGCAATCCATCAGCTCGTTCGAAAGATTGGGGCGCGACCGAAACGTGTTGATGACGCCATCGGAGAGCCAGACGCGATAGGTCGCAAACTGGGTATTCAGCAGCACATCGCCGACTCGAACAAGGCAAGTTCGGTCGGGCACATCGGCCGAGGGTTCCAGCAGGGTGGGGAACCGTGTTGATGCTGAGCCATCGGAGGCCTCAATGTAGAACGCCCGCATTGTACCGCCGGGGGCACCCGGAATCGTGGCTGTGAAGATTCCATCTCCGTCGATCAGGTCATCGCCCGAACCCTCGTCGACCATGGGCGTGCTGGTGAATCGAACGTCCCCCTCGGATCGATAATAAAGCGTGACCGAGTTGACGCCGTCGTTGTCGGCCACGCGGGCGGTCACGACGATTGGCTCATTGTCAGCGGGCAGAACAGGCGCGTGTCGCACCTCGAGGATGTCGGGTCCACGGTTGGACACAAACGCTGTGTTTTGCAGACCGGGCGTGCCCAAGTCCAGCGGCATGTCGAGTTCAAACGCATATGCCGGTCGCGGCGGCTGGACGGGCGCTCGCTCTCGCGTTGTACGCATGAGAAGGAATCGGCTTCCCCGCAGCCACCGGGCCCAGCCGCGGAACGTTACCGCACC
>Ga0209636_10004342_pt1 | contig 14449 bp, 15 predicted proteins | sample DeeMarSWOR152_54_FD_187464 | JGI IMG/M metagenome (GOLD analysis project Ga0209636, IMG submission 187464) | Marine sediment microbial communities from White Oak River estuary, North Carolina - WOR-1-52-54 (SPAdes) (version 2) | ecosystem: Environmental > Aquatic > Marine > Intertidal zone >...
CCCCTCCACTATGTAGTCGTTGAGGTGGAGCTCCTTCAGCATATCGGGCGGCAGCGTTTCGAGCACGTTTTCGGGGGGTTCTGGGATTGGGTTTCCCATGCTGGCGTGGGTCAGCCAGTGCCCAATATCAAAGTTGAAGTAAACCTCAGCGCCCTTTTCGCGGGCTTCTCGGACCACCGCCATGCATTCCTCAGGCTCGAAGAAGATGCCCGAAAAAACGGTGTTGTTTTCAAGGTGGAGCGCCAGGCCTCGGCCTGAGGCCAGCTTGCCCAGTTCGACCAAGCTTTTAACCAGGGCTTCTTGGGCCAGATTCCGATGTTCACCAACGGTTTGATAAGGTGGCATGCTTCCGGGATGCATCACGAGATACTTAGCTCCAATTCCCGAGGCGAACTCGATGTATCGCTTATGCAGCTCAACTGCGAGTGTGCGATCATCCTCCTGCGGGCAACATGTGCTCCCACTGATGTAGCTGTAGGGCAAGTGGAGCGAGAGGGTGATATCATGAGATTTCGCATGGTCTTGAATGGCACGCTTTCGTTCGGCATCAAAGTCCAGATAGGGGCTGGGAGCATCCGCATCTAACTCTACGTGAGAAAATCCGAGCTCCCGCGTGAGTTCGATCTTCCGCTCGACATCCATTTTTGCCTTCTTAAGTGCGATTGCACTCATCGATGATAAGTCGATTTTGCCAGAGGCTACCATCCGTTTCTCATCATCGCTCAGGTAATCGTAGACCAAGCAGTTTGTATAGGTCCTACCAAGCCTCATGATCATGCTCCGAGCGGCTTTACCGCTCATCGTGCATCGTTATCATATTTAATAAAGCCTTTGCCAACAAATAATTAATAGCATTTCAGCGAAGAATTTCCTCTAAAACCAGCGCTCACTTCCACCTCTTTTTGGATGTCGGCCCGCGAGTTTCTTAACCCTCAACAATCAATCGTCATTTTCGGCAAGTTCCTTTGCGAAATGTGTCGTTACAGACACTTCCACCCCCTCCACCCAATCAAAGACCTCGCAAACTTAGAGCTTGAAGAAAACGGATGCAAATGGACATTCAAACTGAAATGAGTTTAGCTAGTTCTTTTCTTCCCTTTTTTATTTTTCTTTCACTTCGTTTGATAGGTCCGTGACCCTATTAAACGCGCATTTTCCGAGGCTCAATTAGTTTACCAAAAAAATGCGGAGGCGGGAATTTAAGCCCCAATTTACTAGTAAAAATCCTCAAAAATCGTCTTTGCAAAGCTCACGTTGGCCGACTCGAAGGGCAAGGGGGTAAGCGGCTTCAGGGTTCCCCCTCGCCTTATCAGCCTCCTATGGTATTGGCGTGTAGAGTTCGTTTACGTGACTCTCGACAACCGCGTCCGACTTCGCCATGAGCTCCTGACTCTCTGGATCCGCGAACGACTTCTCAAGAGAGGCTTCCATTGCTGCGAGGCTATCCCACTCTATATCGTAAACGATGGTATGCACAGAGTCGCCACTTAGGCAGCGATAGCTCCTCCAGGGAGGCATCCCCAAACGACTTGCGATAGCTTTGCTCTTTTCTTCAACCTTCATGTACTCTGCCATCTTGCCAGGGACGACTTTTACAATGGTTCGCCATATGACTTTCATGACTTATCACCTCCTTTGCGCGTGGTTTCGCTAACGATGAATACTCTTAATTTTACGTTTGGTATTATACTTTTGCAACGGTTTAATCATGGGAAGTGATTGGAAAAAAATCAGAGAGGAGGATACTGAATAATGAGACAATGGAAAGAGTTTATCTTGTCATGTATCTGGGGTCCTTTGCTGGTAGTGCAAATCGTATTGACTTTTTTATTTGGGATGGTCAATGAAGCTGGGTTTGATGTAGTAATGTATGCCGGATGGGTAATCTGGGCGTTTTCTGTTGTCCTTGGCTGGATGCCGATCCTTATTCTTAAAAGAAAAGGTGGAGTGGCAAAAGGGAAAAGCTATGTTCATACTACAGCTCTCGTTGCCACCGGGCTCTATTCCATTGTCCGGCATCCGCAATATACGGCTGGGATATTATTCAGCCTTGCACTGGTTCTCATTTCACAAAACTGGTTAATTGCGGCTATGGGTATTGTTGCAATACCGTTGTTGTATGTAGACATTTTAATGGCGGACAAACACGAGGTCGAGAAATTTGGTGATGACTACAAACGCTATATGAAAAAAGTTCCGAGAACGAATTTCCTGCTGGGAATCATAAGGCTGTTACGACGTAGAAAGAGAGGATGAAAACGGCAGCTTGGAGAACTATTCAGAGCACGTGAAAACTGTAGAATTATGCGGGGGCGGGGATTTAGGCACCAATTTACTGGTAAAAATCTCCTAAAATAATTTGTAAACTAAACTTCCAATTTAATAAACCTTGACATCAAGGAGTTTAGGGGGGCGATCTGGTGGAGGTTTTCAGGGTCGAGAAACCCATCGTGGGCATGGTGCACCTTTTGCCGCTGCCTGGCTCTCCAAAATATGAGAACTCGAGCTTTGACGACATTTTGGAGCTGGCGATCAATGACGCTAAACGCCTCGAAAGCGGGGGTGTCGATGGGTTGATAGTTGAGAATTTGGGTGACGTTCCGTATTTGAAGGAAAACGTTGGACCTGAGACGATTTCTGCAATGGCTCTGGTCGTCGCAGACGTTGTAAAAGCCGTTAAAATTCCAGTTGGAGTTAATGTCCTCAGAAACGATGCCAAAGCAGCTCTCGCTATAGCGCACATCGCAGGCGGAAAATTCATAAGGACGAATGTCTTCACTGATGCCGTCGTTACGGACCAGGGCATAATTGAAGCTAGCGCTCCAGAGTTGCTTCGATATCGCCGCAGCCTTAGAGCTGGGGCGATCAAGATCTTTGCCGATGTTCATAGCAAACATGGAACCCTCCTGAGTCCTCGAGCGATCGAACAATCCGCCAAGGACGCCGCCTACAGGGGGCTCGCAGATGTTTTGATAGTCACTGGGCCAAGGACGGGGGTCGAGCCAAAATTAGAGGACTTAATGCAGGTGAAAAAGGCAGTTCCGGATAGGCCAGTTTTCGTTGGAAGTGGCATTAGCAAAGAAAATGTTGTCAAGTTATTGAAGTACGCAGACGGAGCGATAGTCGGGACCAGCCTTAAAGCGGGCGGATCAGTGGACAACCCCGTCGATGAAAAGCGCGTTAGAGCGTTGGTGGCCGCCGTGAAAAGGTTGCGGAGGTAATTGTCGTCGATGTTTATTAACGAGGGCCCTCAAACCGCTCATGGGTGACCTTATGAAAATCGTTTCAGCCGAACGGCCTGCGACGAAGGGGAAGCGTCAATATCACATCGCCTGCGCTCCGGGGGAGGTGGCGCGATACGTGCTCATCCCAGGCGACCCTGAACGGGTGCCTAAGATCGCAAGCATTTGGGATGGGGCCGAGGAGGTGGCGCATCATCGAGAGTATCGCACCTTTACTGGCAGGGTTGGCAAGGTACCCATCAGCGCAATCTCGAGCGGCATAGGGAGCCCGAGCCTAGCGATAGCCGTGGAGGAGCTCGCGGCGATAGGCGCGGACACATTCATTCGAGTGGGCAGCAGCGGGGGAATACAGCGTGATGTTAGGGTCGGTGATTTGGTGATCTCAAGTGGGGCGGTGAGGCTCGAGGGGACGAGCAAACAGTACGTGAGACTCGAATATCCAGCCGTGAGCGATCACGAGGTCTTGCTCGCGCTCATCCAAGCCGCTGAGAAGCTTGGCCATCGCTACCACATTGGCATAACGGCCTCAACTGACTCTTTTTACACTGGGCAGGGCAGGCCGGGTTTAAAGGGCTACACCCAGTCATATCTGAAGAATTTAGTTTCGGACATGCAGGCCGCCAGGATACTTAACTTTGAGATGGAAACTGCTGCCCTTTTCACGATTGCTGGAGTCTACGGTTTGCGGGCCGGCGGTGTGTGTGCGGTATTCGCAAATCGCGTGACCGGGAAATTCGGTGCTGGTGCTGGTGAGATGGAGAGCGCTGAGGTGGCGACCGAGGCAGTCAAGATCCTTGCGCGGACGGATAAAGCCAAGCGGAAGAGGGGCAAGTCCCATTAGAGTCCGCGCGCGATGATCTGAAACCCGAAGCGAGGAGGGATTAAATGGCTAAGGTCTACCTATCGGTGCCAATAGTTGCAAACCGGGACACAAGAACTGCTAGGGAAATTGCAGGGACCATTAAATCAGCTGGTCATGAGTTAATTTCACCATGGGTCATCAGCGAAGATCCGAATGATGGCCTAAATGAAGTTAGTGTGTTCGAACGCGACGCGGGTGGCGTTAGGGGATGTGACATGATTATCGCGGAGGTTTCCACACCTAGCCACGGCGTCGGCATGGAGATCATGTTGGCGCATACCTTGGGGAAAAAGGTGATTTGCGTTTATCGACAAGGTGTTAGGCTTTCATGGATGGTCAAGGGTTTGCCCGGCGCTGTTTTAATCGAGTTCAAAGACGAAGGTGATCTGAGGAAAAAACTGTCGATGAAGTTAAGTGGGAAAAAATAAATGACCTAATCTACGATAGTCAAAAGGATTTTCATGAGGTTGCTCGAATACGAGGCTAAGTGGCTGTTTAAAGAAAATAAAATACCTGTGCCAGCTGGGAAAGTCGTCGAGACGCCTGAAGATGCCAAAAAAATCGCGGGTAAGCTCGGAAAATCTGTTGCCTTAAAGATTCAGATCCCTGTTGGAGGGAGGGGAAAAGCTGGTGGCATAAAATTCGCTGAAACGTCGAAAGAAGCTGGAGAAATTGCTGGCAGGCTCTTGGGGAGGGAATTCAGCGGCCACAAAGTGGGAAAATTGTTGGTTGAAGAAAAACTTGACATCGCGAAAGAGCTGTACCTGGGGATAACGAACGATGACGCGGCTAGAAAGACCGTTATCATGCTCAGTTCGGAGGGCGGGATGGAGATCGAAGAGATAGCCGAGAAGTGCCCCGAGAAGCTAGCTTCGATGCACGTCGACGTAAGGCTTGGACTCCAGCCCTACCAGGCCCGAGGGTTGGCAAAGCGGGCGGGCGTTGAGAGTCCTTTGATTTCGTTGGTTGGTGGTATCCTCTGGAGACTTTATGGCGTTTATCGAAAATACGATGCCGAGCTGACGGAGATAAACCCCCTGATAATCACCAAGGATGGAAAGGCCATAGCCGGGGACGCGAGGCTCAACATCGACGACAACTCCATTTACAGGCATGTCGAGCTGAAGGCTGAAGAGTTCAAGCGTTTAAATGAAAGGGAGAGGATTGCCAAGGAGAAGGGCTTCGGCTACGTTGAGATAGACGAGAACGGTGAGATCGCCTGCATAGCCAACGGCGCCGGACTTGGCATGACTTCTTTTGATTACATAACCGAGTCCGGGGCCACCCTGGCTTGTTTCCTCGATGTCGGTGGACGCTTCTACGACATAGCCGGGGACGCGATAAAGCTCGTGTTGGGCCTGCCAAACCTGAAGGCGATACTCATCCACTCCTATGGGGGCGTGACCCGCGCAGACCTGCTCGCCGAAAGCGCGTGCAAGGCGCTCAAGGAGCTAAGGCCGAAAATTCCGATAATGATCGAACTCTCTGGCACGGGAGAGGAGGGAGCTGTGGAGACGATGAGGCGAGAGGCACCCGAGCTCAGGAAACTCTGGGTGAAATTTGAGTGGGTAGATCACACCACGATCGGCGACGAGGACGAGGACGCCCGGAAGGGAGGAGTGGATACAATCGAGTACCCGATAAAAAAGGTCGTGGAGTGGGTTGGCTGCAAGTACGAGCGAAACCCCCCGAATTGGCTGCCCGAGCGCCCGCAATGGGAAGCGACGACAAGGGCTAACATGAGGAAGATGCTATCCCAAAGGCCCGAGGAGAGATACCGAAGGCTCGCGAGGCATGAGTGAGGTGGTCGAATGGCGATCATAGCAACTGAAGGAACAAGGGCGCTCGTGCAGGGCATAACCGGGACGGAGGGAAGGTTCCGCACGGAGCGGATGCTGGCTTACGGGACGAAGATAGTGGCTGGCGTGACCCCCGGAAAGGAGGGACAGACCGTGTGCGGGGTCCCGGTTTATGATACAGTTGAAAGGGCACTGGGCGAACATCCCGAGATAAATGCGGCAGTGCAGTTCGTGCCCGCCCCGCTCGCCAAGGATGCGTCGCTCGAGGTGATAGAGTCGGGCATACCTTACCTCGTGATAATTGCCGAGGGGGTGCCATTCCAGGATGCGATGGAGATCAGGAGCTATGCCGATGATGCGGGTGTCGTCGTGGTTGGACCAAACTCTCCTGGCGTCATCTCCCCGGGGATATGTGAGCTCGGGGCAACTGCCCACGTCGTTTTTCATGGCCCTGGAAAGATAGGTGTGGCCTCGACCACTGGTAGCGTTCAGTGGTACATGTCGCGCCTGATTTCGCTCCGGGGGTGGGGCCAGAGCACATTCGTCGGAGTGGGCGGTGACCCGATCAAAGGCACAGATTTCGACGATGTTTTGCGGATGTTTGAGGAGGACGGGCAGACGGAGGCAGTTTTGATGGTGGGTGAGATAGGGGGCACGAACGAGGAGAGGGCGGCTGAGGTTATAAAAAATGGGGAGTTCACCAAGCCACTCGTCGCATTCATCTACGGTCGAAGGGCGCCCCGCGGGAAGCGGATGGGACATGCGGGCGCGATAGTGGAGCGCGGTATGGGGACGGTCGAAAGCAAGGTAAAGGCACTGACGGAGGCTGGGGCCAAGGTGATAGCGTACCCATGGGAAGTCGTGGGGGCATTTGAGGAGTTTGGGATAAAGCCCATTCAAGAGCTGGTGAAGAAGCCTATACTCGCGCCTGACATTGGGAGATAATTTTCAGCCTAAAGCAGTCTTTTGATGGCTCCGCTGACGCTTAGCACTTTGATTATGGGGTATTCACAACCACTCCTTCTTCTGAAATAAAAAAGCATTGAAATTCATTTTATAAATGCCTGCGATAAAGTTAAAGATGGCGGATGACTTAAAGCGTTTGCGAGTTATGCGGGCCGGCTAAAACACTTGGTGTGGAAGTGGGCGATCACCGGAATATGGAGTGTCACAGACCGCCAACCGACCCGCATTAAAACCTGCGAACGGCCCGTTTAAGCCGCTTATGAAACTATCATCCATCCCCTAGTTCTGGAGGGTATTTTTCATCACCTCATCTCGTAGTTTTACTTACTCTATCAATGCGCTGCAGGACAGCTCTTTGATACCCTGCCAGCAAGGTGCGCCGCACGCGTTCTAGACGTTTAGTTTTGACGCCAAACTTACGAATTCGCACCGCACTTATCAAGATAGGCACCGCAGCGACGAATATGAGCAGCGATATTAAGATGGGCGGCGTTATTCCTAGTAGCGAGACGTCTGAAATGATAACCGCTAAGAAAAACATGGATAATCCAAAAATCCAGGATGAAGTCCCTAACTTAAACATTCGCTTGGCGTGTGCCCATTGAATTTCGATTAGGCGGTTAAGCTCGTGTTCGGGCGTCTCAAGCTCACGCTTTTTTCGGAGTTCGATAGTTTGGCCAACGAAGTGCTCGACAAACTCATCATGTTTGGACAGTTCATTCAATTTATACACCTCGCCTGAGACATTTCGACCCATCATCCCCCGACATTTATACAAAAACCAATTTTTTTGGGGCTATATAATTTATGTAACTGTCCTCTATTTAGCACCTGAAAGCTTAAAAGAAAAAAAATGTGGGTAGGACGACATAACTCGTAACTAACTAATTAGCTCGGGATATAAGTTATAACTATATAGAAGGATGCCCTGAAAATCTGTTGTGCCGGGAGGTGATAGGTTGCCTCTTATTGAGATGTATTTCGGAAAGGGTGCCCTGACAGACGAGCAGAAAGCAGAGTTGTCCAGAAAGGTCACTGATCTGATTGTCAAGGAAGCAAAGCAGCCTCAACACCACACTTGGGTGATCATCCACGAGGTCCCTGCGGAGAACTGGATGGTTGGTAGGCTTACGCTACCTGAGCTTAAGGCTAAACTTATGGCGGAGAAGAAATAGTCTGTTGACCTTGCATGTGGCCGGCGTGCGTATTTCAAGCACGTTTTTCGGCTAAGGATTTCTCCCACTTGGGTATGGCTGCTTCAACCTTCTCGGCCGGTATCACCTCTGTGTTGAAGCCTGACCCCGTCATCCCCCCCATAAGAGGTAATAGAGCTTCTACACTCGGCGCATCCCAGATACAGACTTGTAACCATTGCCCAAGTGCATTGTATGCCGCTATCAATTTCCCACCTGGAACGACTTTAGACGGGTCTTCGATGATTTTCTTCACGTTTTGGAGGGCGGCAGCCAAGGTTTCTGGAGGGAGTGGCCCTAGCGGTCTATGCATTAAAATAAACTCCAATTTTTCCCCTCCTTTTTGTTTTTTGAGGTAAACCTCGGGAGAATTTGGTGGCAATAACTAATAACCTTTGCGCGCCGCCAGGAGGCTGAAAGTGAGATCGAAACCCACTTAGAGCAGCGGCGCGCGGCCCGTAGGTCAACTATCGATAAGCCTACCTACGGATTGCCTATCTGTATATGTGTTTAACACATTAAATAAATAAGCCCTTGCGCGCCGCTGGAGAACGAAGAAGACAAAAAAATCAAAGGTTCATCAATCCTTGCTTAAAGCTACAAGCGCTTTTTTAAAGCATTCCAAGGGTGCTCGAAGAATACTAGCTTCTATCTGCCCTACGCACGCTTGCTTATGAGCTATGCTCGTGATATTTCCTTTCAAATGCCCTCTGCGCTTTTTTGAAGAGTTCCAAGGGAAGTCTTATTATCCCCGCCCCCACCTGTCCAACTCCTGGATTTTTATGAGCTATTCCTGTGTTTATAATTGGCAATATCTCCGTCTTCAAAACTTTCCTGATATCTATCCCCAAAGGGGTGCCTCTATACCCCAAGTTAGCGATTTTGTAGTATTTATGTTCAGTTATGGTTATCTCGTACATCTCTTTCGTGGTTTTAATTCCGAGATCAGGCTCACCTCCTATGAAACTCACGATTGCAGGCGCTGCTGCCATCGCAAATCCGCCAAGTCCTGCTGGCTCAGAGTAATATGAGTCACCAAGTACTGGGGCAGCACAGCCCTCATCGAAGCCCTCAAAGTATTTTCCCTTCGCCAATATGGATGGTGCGGTAAACCATTGATCTCCTAATCCACTCACCCGCATTCCAAAGTTTACACCATTCGTTGTTAATGCATTGACCACGGTGCTATATTCAATATCATGAGCAGCGTCTAAGGAAGCTTTACTCGAGGCCATTGAAAGATTGAGGAAAAAATGAACATTCCCGCCTATGAAATCAACGATATCCGCTACGCTGTTTCTGTCTATATCTGACCTGACAAGTTTGGATGCGATGGAATTCAGGAACATAAGAGAGACAGTTTTATTTCTGTTATGACATTCATCGCCCCTACGTAAAGCCGCCATAATTAATTCTTTAAGATCGATCTCTCCGTATTTTTTTAATATCATTTTCAAAGCAGGCATCAGCACCTTTTCAATCCAACGAAGTCTATCAATTACTCCTTTGTCGTAGGCTCCGAATCTAAGTGTTTTTCCTAACCCTTCGTTCACGTTCGAAAACGCGAAATTCCCATATGTTCTATTTTCTATTACGTACGCCGGCATGGAGGGAGATATAATTCCCGCCATAGGGGCTGCAGCGCTATGATCAGCTGTTGAAGAAAATTGAACATCCCCTCTTTTAATGCGTTTAAGAGCTTCCTCTTCCGAACTTGCCCACCCTTCATATATCATCGCTCCGATAACTGCACCTTTCATCGGACCTATCATTTTTTCCCATTGTAGTGAAGGGAATCCTCCATGAATGAGCATGTCGTTTTCCATTCCCGGGATTACTTCAAGGGCTTGATCAATATCAACTAAAAATGGATGCGATTCCATAATCTTATTTGCGCACAAATTATTGGCGTCGTTAATTTTCCTCTCAATGGCTTTCATATTTAGAACGCACCGAAGAAACTTTTTACTTTAACTTTAAAATTTTTGCAGCGTTTTTGCCCAAGATCCTCTCCTTATCCCCCGTGGGGAGATCCATATTTTTAACGCAGTTTACCGATCGCTCAAGTGATGCAAAAGGATAATCGCTTCCAAAAACTATTTTATCTGGCCCCATAAGGGCATACGCGCACATCATAGCAGGTTCATAAAAGGACTGCGCCGTATCAATGTAAATCGATTTAAAATATTCACTCGGAAATTTTGATATTTTTTCCCTACATTCGGGATTTATTTTGTACTGGTGATCTATTCTTGATATAATGTATGGAACAGTGCTTCCTCCGTGGGGGAGTAAAAATTTAAGTTTTTTGTATTTTTCAAGGATTCCTCCAAATATAATTCTCAGGATAGCCAAAGTGGTATCAAATAAGAAACCCACGACATTCGCCAATCCGAAATCTTTCAATACATTAATCATCAATGGTCGAGTTGGATGAATCATAATAGGCACGTTCAATTCGGTTGCTTTTTCGTAAAATGGCCAAAAATCTTCGCAATCCAGGGTTTTTCCCATTATATTCGAAGAGATCCCGGCCCCCTTTAACCCAAGAGAATTGATAGCCCTTTCAAGCTCGTCCGGAGCCTGTTCAGCAGCTGACAGGGGAACAGTTGCAAAACCAATAAATCTGTTGTGCTTCTCGGTGATCTCAGCGATTTCATTATTAACATTTCGTGCAAGCTCTAACGCCAAATCCGGCTCGAATAAGTCAACGCCAGGCGTGGCCAGACTCAAAACTTGGGCATCAATCCCGGCTTTCTCCATGTCTTCGAGTTTTTGATCGAGCGAATACATCTTTTGGTTAAACGAATAACCTAATTTACTATCATACCATAGTCTGTAATCCCCATTTTTGTCTTGCTCAATTCTAGGAATGTTCTTTAACTCACGCAATTTTTTAAAGTAACTTTTTGGAATTATATGAGTATGGATATCTATTATCATTTACTCACATGACTTATTAATTAGGCCTATTTAAATAAAAATAAAGAAAGGGGATAAATTGCGGATTAAAATAAAATTTTTAGCAACTTTTCATGATATTGGGGTGGGAAAAATGGATTTAGATGTACCAAGTAACACGGATGTCCACAAATTACTGGAAATTCTGGAAAATAGAGTTGGAGAGAAATTTTCCAAGCACGTAAAAATATTAGAATATTTGATGATTTTTATCAATGATACAAATTATCGACAACTGCAGGGATTAAAAACCAAATTAAATGATGGAGATGTAGTTACTATTGGTCATATAGCAGCGGGCGGGAGTTTCCCCCTTTCTTCAAGATCGTCTGCAATATAATTTAATTCTAGTTCGTCTAACTTAGTTCTTGTGGGATTCCCAGTTGTTACATCCCAACCCCTAAGTTTATAATATTCATCTTTTAATTTTTCAAAAATACCTTTGTCGACAAATTTTATCTTAGTCTCTATAGGCTCCGTAAAGAACTTTTCTGGAAATGTATCATCTTTCCTCGTTAACCCCTCTCTGGCATTATAAGCTCTTTCCACATTATAGATTCTTTCACCTGCCCGTAAAAGTTTAGATGCCGTAAATGTTTTGCCCGTGGCCGCTGAAAGAAGTTCTACAAATTCATGAAGACCTGGACACTCTGCGGATTGCGACCAAGTGTCATTTTTGCATAACCCTATCGAATCTATAACAGCATTTAAGTTTTCGAAAAAGATTACTGCCTCAGCTTTGTATTCGGTTGTACTGTCATCGGTAAATTCATAGGGGATGCCCTTCCACACCCCAAATGCGTTACTGAGAGGCATTCCTTTCAGATGATCTGCTCCTCGAGTTGACGTCGCATGAGAAAGGGCTGTTGCCCATCCTGTTCGAGGGTCTATCTCCATCCTGCCTCCTTTAACGTGATAAGCAAATTTTTCAGAACCTTTTCCAAATTTTTTAGCTGCCAATTGGGTGCCTTCAGCTAGAAGATCTCCAAATCCATCTCTTCGGGCAATTTTATCTAGCATTTGGAGTGCCGCTTCTTGGTTACCCCAGGTTAGCTCTATACCATCTGTGTCTTTTTTGGTTATCAATCCTTTTTCATAAAGTTCCATAGCCCAAGCTATAGCATATGCGGGGCCGTCACAATCCAATCCCAATCTATTGGTCTCAATTGTCCATTTAAGGACAAAGTTGAGATCGTAAATTGCCATCATTTGCCCATCTATCGCTTGATTGTATTCAAAACCCTCACCAACTAATCCAGCATACTTTCCAGAACGAGATGCTAATACATGACCGCAATGAAGTGGGCAATTAAAGCAACCTTTCCATTTAACAATAAGTTTTTCGAATGCCTCCAGTCCTACTTTGTGAAACTCCGAGGAGGGGACCCTTGGCAACTTGTAATTCATAGTTGGGTTTGACCGTTGTATCTCGTTTCTCAGCCAATTTAACCACGGTTTTCCATAATAACCAATCGTTTTAGGTTTAGGTGATTTTTTAATCATTTCTCTACATCTTGAGCATATTTTCTCAAATTCTTTTGGCTTAGCAATTTGAACTCCTTTTGTTCCCCGGATCGCGATTGCCTTAAGCTTCTTTGACCCCATAACGGCACCCATGCCTCCCCATCCTGCCGCTCTTGCCCAATCGTTTATTACCGCAGCATACCTTACTAGTTTTTCACCCGGTACGCCTATTGCGGCAATTTTTATTTCTGGATCACCCAGTTCTTCCTTGATCATCTTGTCTGTTTCCCATACATCTTTGCCCCATACATGGCTTGCATCTTTTAGCTCGACTGAATCGTCATCTATCCATAGGTATAGTGGTTTTTCCGCCCCCCCCTGAAAAATTATATGATCGTATCCAGCAAATTTCATTTCAGGACCAAAATGTCCGCCAACATTACTATCACAAAAGGCGAATGTAAATGGACCCTTAGCAGTTATTGTATATCTGCCACTTGAGGGCGCAAGTGTACCCGTTAAAGGTCCTGCTCCGAAAATCAATCTGTTTGCTGAGTCAAATGGATCTATTCCTGGTTGAGTTTCTTCATACAAAATTTTGGCATTTGTCCCAGCACCCCCTATGAACTTAGAGATCCATTCTACAGGCATGGTGCGCTTTTTTATCTTCTTTTTAGTTAAGTCAACCCTTAAAATTGTGCCAGCCCATCCGTACATTATTCTTCCCCACCTAATTTTGCCAAATTTTTTTCTATTTTTTCTGTGGAGGATCGCATGAGAATTCTGGGCCCGACATCCACGCGGGCGAAAACAATTGCGCCCGTTGGGCAAACTTTTGCACACGCGGGGTTCCCATCGCAGAGATCACATTTTTTTACTTCATGTGTTTTAGGGTCTACGACAATGATGCCGAATGGGCAAGCGGAAATACAAATCTTACAGCCTATGCACCTATCTTGTAAAATTTTTACCGCACCTGTCCGAGGATCTCTTACGATCGATTTTTCGGGACATGATTCCATACAGGGGGCACTTGTGCAGTGTCTGCATACGACGGGAATATCAAGCGATTTTTCCTCTATTTTTATAATTCGAAGAAGAGCTCTGGCCGGATTGTTTTCTTTGTAATGGTTAAAAGAACATGCAAGCTCACATGATCTGCATCCGATGCACGTCCTTGGGTTTGTGAACAAAGTTTTTAATATACCTTTTTTCTTCAAAGCCACGACGCCCCATTTGTCCCCATCATCATCGGCCCCCCATCCTAAACCTTGGCCCTGGCTACGGGACGATCCCCTTGATCTCCTCCTTCGAACATGATTCTCATGGAAATTATCTCGCCAAGACACACAAACATTTAATATCTCACTTATAATTTTTTATGGGGTTAAGGGTTAAGTTGACTAAGGTAATGGGCATGAATAAATGTTCTCTCAAATTGGACAAGATCCTCAGGGTGAATCTCACAGATGGTGACATTAAAATTGAACCAATGGATAAAGATGCTCTCTCCTTTATAGGGGGAAAAGGATTAGCCTGTTTTTATCTTCTAAAAGAACAGGACCCAAAAACAGACCCCCTTTCTCCCAATAACAAGCTTATATTTGCTTGGGGGCCTCTAACGGCACTAGCTCCAGCTACGTCAAGATACACCGTTGTAACAAAATCCCCCCTGACTGGGACGTTTCTCGACACCTATTCTGGGGGAGTGTTTCCCGCAAAATTGAGGTTCAGTCTTCCGGGATACGCAGCCATAATATTCGAGGGAAAAGCGGAGGAGTTAACTTATCTCAAGGTGGAAGACGGAAAAGCGGAGTTGAAAGATGCGAAAGACCTTAAGGGCAAAAGCGTTTTGGACCTTTACGACAGGGTTGGAAGAGATTTTGAGATAGCTGGCATAGGCGTTGCAGGGGAGAACAAAGTAAGATACGCGACCATCTCTTCTGATAGGGGAACTCATTT
>Ga0209636_10004343_pt1 | contig 14449 bp, 15 predicted proteins | sample DeeMarSWOR152_54_FD_187464 | JGI IMG/M metagenome (GOLD analysis project Ga0209636, IMG submission 187464) | Marine sediment microbial communities from White Oak River estuary, North Carolina - WOR-1-52-54 (SPAdes) (version 2) | ecosystem: Environmental > Aquatic > Marine > Intertidal zone >...
GGGACAGAATCTCCTTCAACCGCATCGGCGTCAGTCGGCCGAACACGTCGTCATCGATCATTATCGCGGGCGAAAGTCCACACGCTCCCAAACAGCGGACGACGCTCAGACTGAACTTTCGATCGGGAGTCGTTTCCTTCGGGCCAATGCCCAACGTCTCGCGGATCGTATCCAACACTTTCTTGCGTGCCCCGCGCACGTAACACGCTGTTCCCAAACACGCCTTGATCGTGTGGTCTCCCTGCGGGTGCATCGTGAAGAAGTGATAGAACGTCACTACGCCGTACACCTGGGCTAGCGTAACCCCCAAGGATTGGGCGACCACTCGTTGTGCCTCCTTGGGGATATAGCCTAGGGCATGCTGCACCCGATGAAGAGCCTGGATGAGCTCGTGCGGCCGGCCGGCGAACGGGTCTACAAATTTGGCAACCTGATTTTCTACGTCTTGTTCCAACCGCACCTCCTGGCTTTGAGGTTCCCTTCTTGCGCCTCAGCGGTCACGATCGTCTTTTAACGACTCTGGCTTTCTTGCTTCATCCTCGGGTTGTCGATTGATTCTTCAAGAACCAAACTTGGGGTTCCAATTGTTGTATCCAAACAGTATTGGCAGAACCATTCCGCTAAATCGGCTCAGCCCGCCGCGACCTGCTTCGCGTTCCCCAAAGGTCGTCGTTACGTCGCGACAGACGTTCGGTCCCACGAACAACACTGGAACAGGATCTGGGGTGTGATCACCATAATCGATCGGGGTCGTGTGGTCGCCGGTAAGAGCAAGGTGGGTGTTTTTCCAATCGACTCCTTCGGTCAGGGGAAGGACGAGCTCATTGTCAATCCGCTCGATAAACGAGATCTTCGCCGCTGCGTCTTGATCGTGGCCTGCGTTGTCCGCTCCCTTGATGTGGATGAAGACATAGTGCAACCGTTTCAGCGCTTGGAGCGCTGTGTCAGCTTTGGATCGAAGGTCAGTGTCCAATCCACCGGTGGCACCGGGCGCGTCGATGCGCTCCATCCCGCAGGCAAGCCCGATTCCGCGATAGAGGGCCCCGCCAGCGATGACAGCTCCACTTACGCCGTAGATGGTCTTTATCGGATCAAGGCGAGGAAGATCGGCCGCTCCCCGGATCAGCAAATAGTTCGCCGGATTTTCACCATCTCGGTTTCGCTGCTGGTTCACGGGGTGATTGTGCAACACCTCGACACTTCGGTTGACCAGTTCATTCAACGCCGCCGCGGTACGGCGAGCAGCCTCATTGTCATGGCCTTCCTTCGGCTTAAAGGGATGGGGCTCGGCGTCGATCTTGTGGGGATCGTTCTCCGTCACTTGCCGAGAGAGGTCCTTTCCTCGAAGCCGCAGTGCGCCTCGGTGTTCAGTACTTGGTTGAAACTCGAACTCGATTCCCAGCGTTTCACTCAAGCGGATGCTGTTCAGGAATTCGGCCAATTGTGCCTGTCCTTCTGCGATTCTGCCAGCACGCCGATCCTTGACGATGAACGTCTTTCCGTGTGGCTTCACGGTGGCGAAATTGGCGCGGAAACAAATATCGCCAGGCTGTACATCCATTCCGATGCCGAGACACTCGTAGATTCCCCGGCCGGTGTATACCTTGTACGGATCGTACCCCAACAGGGATAGATGCCCGGTGTCGCTTCCCGGCCGAACTCCCGGTTTGATCGGATCGAGTAGACCGAGCGCACCACGCCCTGCTAGCTCATCGAGATTCGGAGTACGGGCTGCCTCAAGACAGGTCTTTCCGTCTACATCAGTAGGACGGCCTCCAAGGCCGTCGGCAATAATTAGAATGGCTTTCACAGTTCCACCTACTGTGCTAGCTAACTTAGCCGGACAAAGCGAGAAAGTCAAGACGGGAACCCTTTCCTGATCGTATTCCGAACAAAGGTTGTCTCACTGCTCCGAAAAGGGGATGATCGAGAAAGCGTCCTAAATTGAGGTAGGTGGCATGGTCGAGGAAAGCAAACTCAAAAGAACACTCCTTGTGGCGTTAACAAAGGCGGTGTCGACACTTCCCGCTGACGTTGTGAACGCACTAAATTGGGCGAAGGCTTCGGAGAACTCTGAGTTGGCAAAGGCACAACTTGGCGCGATTCTGCGCAACATCGAAATCGCTAGCAAGGAGTCGATCCCGATCTGTCAGGACACCGGTATCCAGACGTTCTACATCGAAGCGGGAGTGGCGAGCCCCTACCTAGGACAGTTGAGATCCGTGATCGCGGAGGTGGTTTCGGAGGCAACAGAGGCGATTCCACTTCGGCCGAACACCGTGCACCCGTTCACCGGCAAGAACCCTGGGGATAACCTGGGGCGAGGCATGCCGGTCATACACTGGGAGCCAGTCGAGGGCGATGAGGTTGCGATTACGCTTCTGCCCAAGGGTGGCGGCAGCGACAACATGAGCGCCCTACGAATGCTCTTCCCCAGCGAGGGGATAAAAGGGGTCAAAAAGGCCGTAGTGGATCACATCGTTACCTGTGGGGGAAAGCCCTGTCCTCCAACACTCGTTGGCGTGGGAATCGGCGGTGGATCGGATATCGCGATGATGCTGGCCAAGCGAGCGCTGCTGCGCGAGATTGACAGTCATCATTCGGAGCGGGAAGTCGCCGCCTTGGAGGAGGAGCTTCTTGAGTTGATCAACCTGAGCGGGGTGGGGCCGATGGGGCTTGGCGGGCGGACAACCTCCCTCGCTGTGCATGTGGAATATGCCTTCCGCCATCCGGGGTCACTGCCGGTAGGAATACAGGTTCAGTGTTGGGCCGATCGCCGGGCGAAAGTTCGCGTCAATGCTGGTGGAAGCGTGGAGGTGATCTAAGACGGAGTGCGAGATTAGCCTTCCTGTTTCGCAGGCCGAGGTGCGCCGCTGGCGAGTGGGAGACATTCTCTACGTCATCGGTAAGATCTTTACTGCTCGCGATGCGGCGCATGCCCTGATGCTCGAACATCACGAGAAGGGTCAAGAGATCCCTTTCGACCCCTCACCGATGGCGGTGTTTCACTGTGGACCCGTGGTGAAAAGAGAAGGGGAAACATGGCGCGTCATCGCCGCAGGACCGACCACAAGCGCTCGCATGGAACCCTTCGAGGACCAATTTCTCGCTGCATTTGGGACAAAACTCATCATCGGAAAGGGGGGCATGGGCGAAAGAACTCGGAAGGCTCTGAAGGAGATTGGAGCGGTCTATACCCACTACACGGGGGGAGCCGGGGCACTAGCGGCAACGGCGATCGAACGGATCGAGGACGTGTTCTGGCTTGACGAGCTAGGGATGCCTGAAGCCGTTTGGATCTTTCAGGTAAGCCGCTTCGGTCCTCTGCTCGTGACGATGGACAGCGCCGGAGGGAATCTGTACACCGACATAGCTAAGACCATTGCCAGAAACCAACAAGTGATCCACGCAAAGATCGCAGGTGAAGGAGGACGTTTAGATGGGTGAGGAAAAGAGGCTCTCAGCAGAAGAGAGGATAGCGCAAGCGAAGATTCCGGGTAAGAAGGCACCGGCGTGGCATGCCTTTTATCGGGGCAAGGTCGAGACCACGCTCAAATGCGCGGTGACGAGTTTCGACGATTTTGGGATCTGGTACACGCCAGGAGTGGCTGCTCCTTGTTGTGAGATCCACGCCGAGCCAAGCAAAGTCTTCGAATACACGAACAAGGCGAACACCGTCGCCGTGATCTCCGATGGTTCCCGTGTCCTCGGCCTGGGGAACATCGGTCCATATGCCGGCCTACCCGTGATGGAGGGCAAGGCGCTTCTGTTCAAGTATCTTGGTGGCGTGGGCGCGTTTCCGATCATGCTCGACACGCAGGACCCCGAGGAGATCCTCCAGGCGATCAGGTGGATCGTTCCTGGGTTTGGTGGGATCAACCTGGAGGATTTCGCTGCACCGAAGTGTTTCACGATTCTCGATCGCCTGCGCGAGGAACTGGAAATCCCGGTGTGGCACGACGACCAACAGGGGACCGCTGCGATCACCCTGGCCGGGGTGATCAACGCGCTGAAGCTTGTTGGCAAGGAGATGAAAGAAGTGACCTACGCCGTGATCGGCTCAGGTGCGGCAAATATTGCTTTCGTGCGAGTCCTTCTTTGCGCGGGGGTTCCAGCAGGCAACGTCATCATGGTCGACAGCCGAGGGATCCTTCACAAGGGGCGTGAGGACCTCGAGGCGAACAAGGGAGTCAATCCGTACAAGTGGGAGTACGTCTGTAGAACGAACGCTGAGGGCCGTACAGGCGATGCGGCTGCTGCGATTGAAGGGACCGACGTGCTTGTCGCCGCCTCGACACCTGGCCCCGATACGATCGAGAAGGAATGGCTTTCCTCGATGAACAAGGACGCGATCGCTTTTCTCATGGCCAATCCGATTCCCGAGATCTGGCCCTGGGAAGCAAAGGAGGCCGGGGTGCGGATCGTTGGGACCGGCCGTTCCGACTTTCCCAATCAGGTAAACAACTCGATCGGCTTTCCCGGGATCTTCCGAGGGACCCTTGATGTGTTCGCCAAGACGATCACTGACGAGATGGCGATTGCCGCTGCGTATGCCATTGCCAAGACCGCGGAGGACAAGGGGCTGCACGAGGAGTACATCGTCCCAACGATGATGGAGACCGAGGTGTTCGTTAACGAGGCAGTCGCCGTGGGTTTGAAGGCGATCGAACAGGGACTTGCAAGAAGGGTCCTCTCCGAGGGTCAACTGCGTGAAGAAGCGGAAGCAAAGATTCGTCGCGCGCAGGAGGAGACCAAGATCCTCATGCGCGAAGGCCACATCCCACCACCTCCGAAGACCCCAATCGACTAGATAAGGAGTGATGCTGAAGGGGCTAATGAACGTCCCAATGAAAGCGATCTTTTAATTTAAGAATTACCGGGACGTTTCGCTATCAAAGAAAAACCGACAATTGTCGGCAACTAAAAATGGTCGAGATCCAAGGGTGTATGTCAAAGGCGCGATTCAAGGTAGCGTCCTGCCTGAACGCACACAAGGGCTGGATGCTAAAGGAATTTGTCGTGCCTCGTACATGTGCAATATCGTTGCTGCGCTGAGAGCCTGTCTTTCGCAGCAATTCAAATGTCACAACCTCTTTCCTACTTATTAAGCAAGTGGTCTCGTATCCGCTCATCTTCTTTTTATCTTGTCCGGATTTCCGCGTTGCCGTCGAGCAAGTGGTTGGCTCTCGAGAACTTGGGGAACAGGGGATGAGCAGGTCAAGACTCTTTGGCCGGGGGCGGAGAAAGAGGGGCTGTCACATTGCTGGGCCGGTGGAACGGCCTGGTGTGTTCATCTACAATTGCCGGCAGAATGGATGGCTCACGTCTTGAGTTAAAGCAGAGAAAGAAGTTCCTTGCCCATGCTCTCCCCTCACTGGAAGGATCCGAGTTGGAGGAGCTGCTTCGGATCTCCATCCGTGTACGCTTCAATGAGGGAGAGCTTATTGTCCAAGAGGGGTCCTACGCGGCGGGCATATACGCTGTTGAATCGGGACTCGTGTCAATCGGCAAGTATGCAAGCAAAGGGTGGCAGAAACGCTGTTTGCGCTTCCTTGCCCCGGGGGAATGGTTTGGATTGGAGCCTGTCTTTCTTGGGCGAGAACCGATCAATGCTCAGTTCGCCAAAGCCATCGTGAAAACCACCCTGATCTTCTTTGAGCGGTCGAACATCCTCGCGTTTAGCAAGTCCCATTCGGCCATATTTGCTGATCTGTGCCGCTGGCTGTCCCGCGAGGTCCTCATGCTTGAATTTAAGCTGACCCGCGAAGCGGTAGACACGATCGATCGCAACCTCGCGCTGCTCCTCATCGCTCTGACGAAGAAGTATGGAGAACAGGAGGGCAAAACGGTGGTCCTTGATCTTCCGGTTTCTCGTCAGATGATGGCCGAGGTTTTGGGCGTGTCCATCGAAACGTTATCGAGGGTCCTCAGGCAATTCCGCGAGCGCGGTCTGATCGCCACCTCGAGAAGCAAGATTGTGATCAAAGATCTGGAAAGTCTAAAGGAGAAGGCCAACGCCAGGCCATTTTATCTTTCTATAATTGAGGAGACGCTCTAGCACGTTCCCGGAGAGGGCTACCCTTCAGTCAGCCACCGTTGCAGTGCCTCCATAGAGACGATGAGGCGTCCCCTTTCTTGCCGGATTTCAGGCAAGCAGGCGAGGGCCTTTCTTACTTGGCGCCTAGAGGTTGCCAGCAATTCCGGGAAATGGTCGCATGTGATTCCAATTGGAAGCTTGCTGGTTCCATCATCTTGCGGCTTGCCGAATCGCTCTGCGATGATGAGGAGCAAACCGCACAGTCTTCTTTCTAACGGTGCAGAAAGTGATAGAGTGGACAACCGCATGAGAATGTGGAAACGATGATTGAGGTGGTCTAAGCATTGTCGACAAACAGAGGGTTCATCAACGAGCATCTTGAGGAACACGTCGCGTTCGAAGAACTGCACCACAACTTCGGTAATTGAACGAGCGCTGGCAAGATGCAAGTTGCCGTGGTGGCTTAACAATGCATCCAGCCCGATCAGGTCCCCCGGTCCCAGAACCTCAAGAACTGGAAGCTTCTGTCCTGAGGCCTGTACGGGGAGACGATTGCTGACCAACCCTTGAACAACGAGGTATACTCCAGCTGCGTATGTCTCTGCCTGATAGATCAGTTCCGAAGGTGGATAGCGGATGGTCAAAGGCAAGTAACTCTCGACAGCCTGACTCCACTCCGTGCTGCACACCGTTTCATCTGTAGTGCTCGATTCCATGGTTACCGAAGAGAATAGAGGCGGAATATGAAGCTGCCCATGCTTCAAAGCGGATTTAAGCCAGGCATCTAAATGCTGCAAAAGCGATGTTTATGTTCGTGACTGTCTGTCATGTAACCGGTTTTTGGGTGTCATACAAACGAGATCCTCGACGGCGCAGTACGAATCGATGTCACAACTTGACCAGGGCTAGCGTGCAAGAATGAGGTTTTGCGTGTGTTCTCTAACCTACTGCTCGTCTGGAAGGACGGCTACCCTACGTGACGTAGGAGGTGAGAACTCCGTGACAAGCGATAAAGGAGTTCGGCTTGCACAGCAGCAGGCTATCAAGACGCAGATCAATCCTTATGAGATGATGCTCCAACAGCTCGATTTGGTGCAGGAGCAAACTGACATCCCCCTTGGTATATGGGCGATCCTTCGTCGGCCTGAACGTGCTTTGGAAGTGAGCGTACCGATTACGAGGGACGATGGAGAAGTCGAAGTCTTCACCGGCTATCGCGTGCAGTACAACAGCGCTCGCGGACCGTGTAAGGGTGGAATCCGTTACCACGTTGGCGTAACGATGGATGAGGTCAAAGCTCTAGCGGGATGGATGACTTGGAAGTGTGCGGTAGTGAACATCCCGTACGGCGGAGGAAAGGGCGGAATCGCTTGCGATCCCACGCGGCTCTCTCAGCGAGAGCTGGAGCGCTTAACCCGCCGCTATACCGCGATGATCTTTCCCCTCATTGGTCCCAGGCGTGATATCCCCGCACCAGATGTCAACACCAATGCGTCGATAATGAACTGGATCGTCGACACGGCTAGCCTGCTCAGCGGCGAGCCGGTCCCGGGTATCGTCACGGGCAAGTCGATCGAGTTGGGCGGCGCCGTTGGACGAAGAGAAGCGACGGGGCGAGGCGTCATGTTTACAACTCTCGGAGTTCTGCATCGGCTAGGGATCGATGTCAATACTTCTCGAATCGCTGTGCAGGGCTTTGGAAACGTTGGCTCCATCGCCGCGCGGCTCCTTGCTGAACAAGGGGCCAATGTCGTCGGAATCGGGGATGTTTCCTGCGCGTTGTACTGTCCGGCTGGATTTGACGTCAAACACGTTCGCGACTACATCGCCACCTCTCCGGGACATTTGCTCGCTGGCTACGACGCGCCTGGCGTCGAGGAGATCTCCAACGATGAGCTTTTGGAGCTTGACGTCGACGTGTTAATTCCAGCAGCATTGGAGGCGCAGATTACGTCGCGCAACGCTCATAGCGTGCGAGCGAAAGTCGTTGTAGAGGGAGCCAACGGACCCACAACTCCCGAAGGAGATCTGATCCTTGCCGAAAGAGGAGCAACCGTTGTCCCCGACATTCTTGCCAACGCTGGGGGAGTTGTATGCTCGTATTTTGAGTGGGTCCAGAACATACAGTGCTTCCCGTGGGAAGAAGAGGAGACGAATCAACGTCTCGGACGGATTATGCAACGAGCCCTGGATGAAGTGTGGCAACTGGCCCAGGAAAGGAACATCTCACTCCGACTAGCTGCGTACGTGCTCGCCGTGGAGCGAGTTGCCCAGGCGGTGAAGTTAAGGGGGGTTTTCCCCTAGAGCCATGATAATGTGCCCTGAGGCACCGAGCATGCTCATTGCGCCCGAGCTGGACACAGACGCGTTGCTTACAGCAGCCCTCTTGTCTTGTGCTAGGAAGCTCGGCCAGAACGTAGTGCAGCTCCGCGCACAACTGGGCAATGGCTCCCCCGCAGCCCATAGCACCCTCAGGTACGTCATTGCCAAAAAAGTCGCCCGTTATCTGGGAAAGCTTCAGTGTGGGATTCGAGGTGTCTACCTTTACGGCAGTACCATGAACGACGAGGCGGGCCTTGGCTCCGACATTGACCTCCTCGTCCTCGTGGAGCGAAAACGGGATCAAGCTCGGATCCTCTTACTACAGCTTGATCTGGCCTTGCTGACTTCATACCGTACTCTGATAGGAGAAGGTCACCTTCCAGCGACACTTCTTGACGTCCATTTCGTGGACGGTGAGGAGGAAAAAACGCGTCGCGGCTACGGAGCCGTTCTTCATTCTCTTCACACCGGCCCCGTAAGTCTGTGGCAGCCCAATCCTACTTAAGGATGAGGGTCTCGGAGCTCCAAGACCCTCATCCCGCGTTCGCATGAATGAAGAACTGCTTCATCTCTTTTAGGTTATACAAGTCAAACTGCACCAGGCTTAGCACGTTGAGATGGGTTTGACTTCCCGGATTGACGCAGCGCGCCCTCCCCAAGTCAACTTTGTAATCTCCCGTAACCACCGCCTCGTGACAGTGTCCACACAAAACCAGGTAAGGATGCTGTTTTTGGATAAAGCGACGAATTTCAACGCTCCCTACGTGGTCTGATAGCCTCACGTGGTCATACCGTCCTCGGGGAGTAGCCCAATCGAGCATTGTGTTGTAGGGAGGAGAGTGAAACAGATGAATCGTCACCCTCGGATCGTAATAGATCTGTGGGTCGGTTCGCTCGTTCTTCTTGAGGTACGCCCCAAAATCAACGAGATCTTCTGCGATGGTCGAATTGTGCCCAGTCGAATGGGTGGTCACCCCAATTTCGTAGATGTCGCTGCACGGGTCCATCTCTTCTGGCCGCAGCTTGACCCGATTCTCGTACTTCACCCAGTCCATTAACAAGGTGCCACCCGGCGGAACGTACGGATAACCAGCGACATAGAGAAGCGGCACCTCTCCAGGGAAAAACGCCTGTTTCTGGCGGGCGTCTCGTAACGGGATTATGCGGTCGTTGACCAGATGAAAGTTCGGGATTGCGTCGTCGAAGTCAATCAGCAAGGACTCGTTCGCGCGGCGATCGTCATTTCCCATGATCACGTAGATATCGGATTGACGGTGATCTAAGAGGAAGTTCTCTAGAAGCGGGATAAACTGCTCTTTGAGAAAAGATCGCTGTGTTTTCACTCCGTTGTCTTCTCGGGTGCTTTTTGTTTCGTCGAGGACAGCGCTTGGTCCGAGATCGCCAGCAATGAAGACCGAGCTGATTCGCCATACATCGACGACACGTAAGAGGAGCTCGTAAAGGCGAACATTTCCGTGAATATCAGTCACGGCAACGGCTTGCATCATAGCCCTATCAGGGTATCCCGGTTTGGGGCGGTGTCAAGCTTCGCTATTTAGGTAGGGATCAGCGATCGATGCGGCCACGTCGCTGCACGGCAGCGAGAGCTTATGCCTACTGTCGCTAGTTGGCTTGAAATTCTTTTAAGAAGAGCACCTCTTTCAAGGGGGAGGCAAGGTGGTTGCCTGACCTTGATAACATCAGCAAGCGCTCCGACGACATGAAGGCGGTCAACGAGGTCTCCTTTGTTGCCAAGCTGGATGAGATCCTCGACTTCTTGGGCCGAACGGTGCGGGGATGACCACCACGATTCGAATGCTCATGGGGATTATTCTGTATCTGCCGATGTTGTTCGGTGCTGCAGTGTCGAACATCCGGAGCTATTCTGGATTTGCAATGCTCTGCCGTCCTCGTGGTGTCCGTCTATTTATTGATGCAGTTTTTGACCATGGTGTTCAAAGTAGCGATGCTGATGTACGGAAAACTAGCAAGCCTGCGCGAAATCCGGCATTGGGGAGTGCGGTCCTCTTAGCGCTCTGGCTCTTCCGAAAACTGGGTGCCGTAGCGTGATTTGCTTACATCCTTATGATTTGGTGGAGAAATTTGACTGCGCTCCATCGTTGCGAGATACTGCGATTAGGTCAACCAAAGGTGAGGGGGTCACGATGAGACAATTGGTGGTGCTGGTAGGACCTGCAGGATCCGGCAAAACGACGTTTCGTAAGCAGTATCCGGAATGGGCGGTTGTGTCCAAAGACGACATCCGACAAACGATCTTTCATCGTGACTTCGACCTTGGCTACGAAAATACCGTGGAGCGGATCTTTGCTGCTACGCTGGTTGAGGCAGTCGAATCACCCGCTCAAGTAGTCTGCGTGGACAACACGAACCTAACACGGGCAGAACGACAACCCCTAGTCGAGGTAGCACGGCTTTCCAACCGGGAGCCGAGCGCATATGTTATGCCCAAACTTCCTCTCGAGGAGATGTATGGTAGGAAACAGCAACAACTAAAGCAGCTTGCTTCCGATCACCCCGAAGTTCAGGTCAACGGCTTTTCCAAAGAACGCTACGAGATGATCTATCAGCGCTACGAGGACACAGAGGAAGACGAAGGGTTCGCAAAGGTTGTTCGAGACGTCACGGTACCGCCACCGCTTTCTCAGAAGCCCAAACGTGCTCGAAGGCCTCGCCGTGCAAGAGCCCGAGACCTTCCAGAACTCAAGCCCTTGCCGCTGTTTGCCCAGTAAGGTCGAGATTCGCTTAAAGCAAAGGCGTCATACGGTCCAATGCATCCTCCCGCAACATTTGGGTCTGTTGTTGTGACACGGAGTCCAATATAAAGAGGGGCTTCGGGGCGCGCGCCTTGCAACGATGCACATCTCGTGTTGCGGGACGTCGGAAGAGAACTGGATAATCGGGTTGTCGTGCCGCTACAAGGGCGACTCTCTAACCGATAAATGTGTGTCTCCTCTTGGCAAGCCCGCTAACAATCCGTATACTGGTCTCAATTCACTAGCCAGAGGGGGTACACCATGAATAAGGCAGAGTTTGTCGAGAAGTTGGCAAAGAAGGCAGGCCTATCCAAGAAAGATGCGAACAGAGCGACCAACGTGATGCTGGATTTGATTGCAGGCGCGTTGGCAAAGAACGAACCGGTTCTTCTGACGGGGTTTGGCAAGTTTGAGGCAAGGAAACGCAAGGCGACGAGCCGAATCAACCCTCAGACTGGGAGGAAGTTCACGGCTCCCGCAAAGGTAGTCCCCGCGTTTAAGCCCGGGAAGAACCTGAAGGATATCGTTGCCAAGAAGGCAAAGAAACGGTAAGGCGTTAACAAGCAAGGAACATAAAAAGTCGACACCTGGGGGAAGCATGTGTTGTTTCCCCTCTCTTTTTTGGTTTTGTGGATTCGCGTGATCGGCAATGTCCGCGTCTCATCGATGGTGATCCAGACGGTTCGCTGTTTTTGAACAGAGCCTGACGTTATCGACTACCCTGCTGCTTGGATCAGGAAGTTGACGAATTCCTCCTCGGGGACTGCTCCTTCGAAGTTGACCTTTTCATTGATGATAACCTTTGGTACGGCCATCACGCCGTAGCGGTTGGCGAGGTGCGGGAACTCAGGGGCCATTACCATGGCCGCGGTGATCTTGTCCGAAGCCAGAGCCAACATGTGGGCGGTGTGTACTGCCCGTGGGCAGTAGGGACACGATGGGGTGACAAAAACGTGGATGTACGCCGAGTTGGTCAGTTGGGCAAGTTTTTCTTTGCTGGCCTCTGAGATGGGAAGCGTTCCAGTTCCAACAGCGATGATGTCCTCAACCAGCGTTGAGAATTCGTAGCCGGCAGGGGCACCGAAGAATCGGATGCCATAGTCCTTCTTGCCCTCAACGATCACTGCTGGAACAAGCTGGACGCCGTATGCGTTTGCCTTGTCTTCGTCCTTTACCAGGTCGTAGATGGCAAGATCGATCTTCTCGGAGAGGGAAGCGGTCTCTTCCAGCAATTCACGGGTATTGCGACAAGAGGGACATTCAAACTCCTGGGTGAACATCACAAGCTTCACCGGCCGGCCTAGTTGGGCGAACTCCCTGCTCAGCGTTTCCCGATCCTTTTCTCCGATCAGGGGCATCGGTTCCTCCTAGGTGAGCTGCAATAACGCGTCGATTCGCGGCCGGTCGAATCCAACCACCATCTCTCCATCGATATCGATGACTGGCACGCCGTACTGACCGGTTTTCTCCACCAATTCGCGAGCTCGGTTCACATCGGCGGCGACATCGACCTCATCAAAGTCGATCTCACGGGCGGAAAGGTAGTCCTTTACTGCCTGGCACCACGAGCAGGTTGGTGTAGTGTATATCGTCACTTGATGAGTCATGGTTTGTCCTCCTGTTTCAGCATCTTGATGAGGCCACGAATGCGGCGGTTTATGCGGTAGCAGTTCCGCGGGCCTTTCTTCTCTTTGAGGAGAACCCCGGCCCGTTCCAGTTTCGCAAGGTGATAGGAGATCGCCGGCTGGCTCAAGTCAAGCCGGCCCAGGATCTCCTGACACTCCACCTGACCTTCGGCCAACATCTCCACGATCTTTAAGCGAGGTTCACTTGCCAGTGCGGAGAAAACCTCCACCCACTGCTTTCGTCCTTCATCGTCTTGCATCGGTTGCTCCTCATCGAGGTCTTACCTAGAATGATACCTTTGACGGCAAGGGCAGTCAAGTATTTAAATACTTAAATAATTGGAGGAGAGATGGGGAAGACCACCGTCACGCTTGTTGAAGGGATGCAATTTGTCGGCAAGGGGGAAAGGGGACACGGGGTGCTCATGGATGCTTCACCAAAGGGTGGGGGAAGTGACAGCGCTGCTACGCCGCTTGAGGCCTTTCTTTGTGCTCTTGGTGGGTGCACGGGGATGGATGTCATCTCCATCTTGCGCAAAATGAGAACCGAGCCCACCTCCCTTCAGATTGAGATTACGGACGAACGGGCTGCGGAGCACCCGAAGGTGATCACCAAGCTTCACATAATCTACCGGGTTACTGGGGCCGTTCCGGAAGCAAACTTAAAGAAAGCGATCGAACTTTCCTTGAGTAAGTACTGCCCTATTACCAACACCCTTGCAGGGGTAACCGAGATTACTTCGGAGGTCATAATTGTGCCGGAGCAGTAATCGGACGGCTTTTGGATGCGCTGTGGGGTAGTGGCGAAAAAACGACACCCCTATTCAATCGCTTTTCGCAAAACTTTCTTTCCATTGCTATATTGGGCTCCTCGCTAAATCGTGTGGGTAACTGTTCTTCGTAGAATGGACGTATCACACGTAGCGAGGAGGTTGTTGTTGAAGCCGGAGAAGCTGTTCGAGGAGGCGCTGGGTCTGAGGTCACCGTGGAGGGTAGAAGAAGTTCAGTTTTCACCAGAGCAGCGGCGTTTGGACATCACCATTGATTTTCCCCGGGGCAGTAGCTTCCGCTGTCCTGAATGCGATGCCCCGAACGCCAAGGCGTACGACACTCAGGAAGAGGAGTGGCGGCATCACAACTTCTTCCAATACGCCACCTACCTGCACGCTCGGGTCCCCCGGGTGAGATGTCCCCAGGGCTGTGGGATCAAGACGGTAAAGGTGCCGTGGTCGAGGCCAGGTTCTGGGTTCACGCTGCTGTTCGAAGCACTGATCATGGCCCTGGCACGGGAGATGCCGGTGGCGGCCGTGGCCAAGTTGGTGGGGGAGCACGACACCCGTCTGTGGCGGGTCATCCACCAGTACGTGAATGTGGCCCGCACCAAGCTGGACTTCTCCGAGGTGCGCCGGGTGGGGGTGGACGAGACGGCCAGCCGAAGGGGCCACCACTACATCAGCCTGTTCTTAGACCTGGACGAGCGGCGGCTTCTGTTCGGTACCGGAGGGAGAGAGGGGAAGACGGTCCGTAGCTTCTCTGAAGACCTCACTGCCCACGGGGGTGCTCCGGATGGTATCCACGAGGTATGCTGCGACATGTCGCCGGCGTTCATCGCTGGGGTAACAGAGGCGTTACCCAACGCCGAGATCACCTTTGACCGGTTTCACATCATGAAACTGATGCAAGAGGCCTTA
>Ga0209636_10004344_pt1 | contig 14445 bp, 16 predicted proteins | sample DeeMarSWOR152_54_FD_187464 | JGI IMG/M metagenome (GOLD analysis project Ga0209636, IMG submission 187464) | Marine sediment microbial communities from White Oak River estuary, North Carolina - WOR-1-52-54 (SPAdes) (version 2) | ecosystem: Environmental > Aquatic > Marine > Intertidal zone >...
TGTTACCAGGACGCCGCTCCCTTGAGCTACCGGGGCGTACGGACAACTCCCCGGACGGGACTTTAACCCGTAAGATAAGCAGTTGTTACTGCGAACGGACGCTCTTAAATAACTAAAAGACTATCCGACGTAGGCAGGAATTGAAGGTTATATCAACTCTCGCTCAGAAAAAGCGGAAGGGGGGGCATCCGTCTAAAAGATTTCTTTTGAGGCCTTTTCCAGGTTTTCCTGACATTGGATACAGTACCGTGCGTCGGGCCTGGCTTCAAGGCGCTTCAATCCGATGGGGTCTCCGCATTCCTCGCATGTCCCAAAGCTTCCGTTCTCGATGCGATCGAGGGCTTCGTCCACCTCGATCAATTTGTTCCTTTCACCTTGGCTCAGGCTCATGAGGAGATCGCGATTGGAAATGGTGACGGATTCATCCCCGATATCCTGAATCCCGTCCTGACCAATCCCCTGGGCGGACACATTTCGCTGTCTTATCTGCTCGATGATCTCCTCCCGCACCTGAAGTAACCTCTTTCTAAACCGCTCTGCTAATTTGCGATCCATCTCCCTTTCCGAAAATAATCGCTAACCGCCCGTCTTTCGGCCTAAGTGGGACCTCCGCGCCATCTGCTCCACCCGATCCACCCTGGGTGCATCGAACCACAACCCCTCCAAATCATAGAATTTCCTGACCGGATCAAGGAAGATGTGAACAACCACGTCGTCGTAGTCCATGAGAATCCACTTTCCCTCTTCAAGTCCCTCAACCCCCAGGGAATGGATGCCCATCTTCTTCAAATGCTGATCGATGGAACGGGCGATGGCCTGGACTTGACGATCCGACCTCCCACTACAGATGAGGAAGTATTCAGTGAAGGAGGAGATATTCTTGAGATCCAGGAGCACCAGATCGAAGGCCTTCTTCTCTACCGCGGCGCGGACGCAATGGAGTGATTTTTCTCTCGAACTCCTGGGTTTACGATCTCCTCGACCCATCTCCCCCCATCTTCGTCACGCTATCCCCTGCTTATCCCCCTTGGCCTGTAAAGATGACGCCTCCTGATGTATCGCTCCACCTCGGGCGGAAGGAGATATCGTATGGACCTCCCCTTGCTTACCTCCTCCCTGATCTTGGTGGAGGATATGTCCAAGAAGGTCACCTCCCGCAGATAAACGGAATATCCATCCTCATGGATAAATCGTTTTTCCCCATCATCGTAGGTAAAATCATCGGCTATCTCCGGAGGAAGAATTGAGGCCGAAAAAGGCTTGTCGAATCCCGGCCTCGTCATCACGATGAAATGACAGAGGGAGAAGAGTTCCTGGAAGGACTTCCAGGTACCGATCTCCAAGAAGGCGTCCATTCCCAGAATAAAGAACAAGTCCAAATCGGCACCGTACCTCTTTCTGAAAAACTGAATGGTACCGATGGAATAGGATTTACCCGGCCTCTTTAACTCGATGTCGGATACGGAGAAGCGGGTATTCCCCGATATTGCCAATCGCACCATCTCCGTCCGACGTTCACCCGAAACTCCTCCCTCGACTGCCTTATGAGGGGGCGTTGCCGCGGCGATGAAAACGATCCTCTTCAGGTCAAACCGTTCCCGTATCTCCTCTGCTGCCCTTAGATGCCCTATGTGGATTGGATTGAACGTTCCGCCGAAGATCCCTACCCTCACCCCTCACCTCAACTTGCGCCCAACAATGCCTTCAATGGCATCCTATGCCCCTCTCAAATCCCTCGCCCGACCCTGTTCAACCCAGTGGATGACTGCTTCCATCAGTTCTGCAACCCCCTCTCCCGTCAAAGCGGAAATGGGAAACAGCGGCTTCCCTATCTCGGTGAATCTCTCCCTAACCTCCTGAATCCTGCTTCGAACGTGCTCCAGGTCTATTTTGTTGAGGACAACCAACTGGGCCTTATCCAGTAAGTTGGGGTTGAAGGCCTCAAGCTCGCGGTTAATGGACCTGAAGTCTTCCACGGGATTGGACTTGGAGCGATTGGAGATGTCGATGAGATGGATAATGAGGGTTGTCCTTTCGATATGCCGCAAAAACCCCGTGCCCAATCCTGCACCGCGATGTGCTCCCCCTATCAACGCGGGAAGGTCGGCGACGACCAGTTGGTCAAATTGGCCATATCTCACCACCCCGAAGCTGGGAATGACCGTCGTGAAGGGAAAATCGGCGATCTTGGGCTTCGCCGAGGAGATCCTCGCCATGAGGGTTGATTTCCCCACATTCGGACACCCGATCAAGCTCACATCCGATGGAAGCTTCAGCTCTAAATTCACCCACCTCTGCTCTCCCCTTTCGCCCTCCTCTGCACGGTTGGGGGCCCGATTTGTCGAGGAGACGAACCGGGCGTTTCCCTTCCCCCCCTTACCTCCCCTCGCCACCACGAACCGTTGGTCGCCAATGGCAAAGTCCTTGATGAGGTCTTGAGTCTCCACATCCTTAACGAGCGTCCCCACGGGGACCCTGATAACGCGATCCGTCCCCTTCCTCCCGGATTTCTTACCCTTTCCCCCATGCTGCCCATCTTCGGCCTTAAAGTGCTGCTGAAAAGAAAATTCCAAAAGGGTTGACGGGCCTGAGTTGGATACCAGGAGGACATCACCTCCCCTTCCACCATCTCCTCCGTCTGCTTTCCCTTTTGGAATCGATTTTCTCCGCCCGAAGCTTGCACAACCGCTGCCGCCATCACCCGCTTTGACCCATATCTTGGCCCTGTCCACGAACTTGGCCGTGCCGGTGACGCCGGCTCTGGATCTCTTACCGGGCATAGACGCTGACCTGTCTCCGGTCCTTCCCCCTCCTCTCGAATCTCACAAGCCCATCTATCTTCGCAAAGAGCGTATAATCCCTGCCCATCCCCACGTTCTCGCCGGGGTAGACCTTCGTACCCTTCTGCCTCATCAGGATATTTCCGGCGCGGACAACCTGACCGCTGAATCGCTTAACCCCCAGCCGTCGTCCAGCGCTATCCCTTCCGTTTCTCGAGCTCCCGCCAGCTTTCTTATGGGCCATGGAAACCTCCTCCCTCCTTATTCCGCCTATCTCGCCTTCTCAGGCTTTTATCCGTGAAATCATCAATTTGGTGTACCGTTGGCGATGTCCCTTCTTGCGCCTGACGTTTTTCCGCCTCTTCATCGTGAAGACGACGATTTTCCCGGCCTTACCCTGTTCCACGATTTTGCCAAAGACCCGTGCTCTAGGAACGGCAGGGGTCCCCACTTTAAAGGCTTTCTCACCCGCAACCAGCAAGACATCCTTCAACTCCACGACGTCGCCCACTTCTCCGTCGATCCTTTCGACCTGGATCAAGTCCCCCTCGCGGACCGTGTACTGCTTCCCTCCCGTCTCGACGACTACATACATTCCTTCAACCCCTCAGGAAAACAAGCGTGACATAAAATTAATACATTTTCCCCTTCTTGTCAATCCTCTGTGTTTGGACAAGTGGAGGTAACCTCAAACCTCCACAATCTCGAACTGATCCTGATGGAGTCCTTCTGTGGCTTTAATGACGATCTTCTTATTCAATTTTCGTTCCAGGTGTTCGATACCCATGCGTTCCTCGTCGTATAAGAGATCCGCTACTTCGGGGTTGACATCCACCATAATGGTGGCACCGGCCAAACCGGAGGCTACCCGCTCGATCTCCCGAAAAATGTCGTAGCAGATGGTGGTTGTCGATTTGACATATCCTGCTCCATCGCAATAGGCACACGGCTCGCACAGGATCCTGGGAATACTCTCCCGGGTTCTCTTGCGGGTCATCTCCACCAAACCGAGTTCGGAGATCTTCAGGATGTTGGTCTTTGTCCGATCCTTCTTGAGGGCTTCCTCCAAGGCCAGGTAAACCCTCTCACGATCCCCGTCCCTCTCCATGTCAATGAAGTCGATGATGATGATTCCCCCGATGTTCCTCAGCCTCAACTGGTAGGCGATCTCCTTCACCGCCTCCAAGTTGGTCTTGAGGATGGTATCCTCTAAATTCCTCTTTCCCACGAATCGCCCCGTATTAACGTCGATGGCCGTGAGCGCCTCCGTCATTTCGATAACAATATACCCTCCTGATTTCAACCAAACCTTCCTCCCCAAGCTCTTGTCGACCTCCATCTCAATTCCGTAAGCGTCGAATATGGGCTCCCTGCCCTCGTAAATCTCGATGTCGCATTTCAGCTTGGGCATATACGTCTTGATGAAGTTGATGATATTCCGGTATTCCTCCCGGTCGTCCACGACGACCCTGTTCACCTCTGGCGAGAGGAGATCCCGAATGACGCGGAGCACGATATTCAGATCCCTATGGATAAGGCACGGTGCCGAGCAGCTCTCCTTTTTCGCCTGAATGTTATCCCACAACTTCAGCAAAAAATCCATGTCGGTCGTGAGCAACTCCTCATCCGCTCCCTCACTCGCGGTTCTCACGATAAAACCCAATCCCTGGGGTTTGATCCCCTGGACAATCTCCATCAATCGCTTTCTCTCGACCTGGTCCCTAATCCTCCGGGAGACACCGACATGGTCAACTGTGGGCATGAGCACGAGATACCGGCTTGGAAGGGTGAAATGGGAGGTGACCCTCGTGCCTTTGGACCCAATGGGCTCCTTTGAGACCTGGACCAGGATCTCCTGCCCCTCACATAACAGGTCTTCTATCTGCGAGGGTTGGGAGAGGTAGCTGGGGCTCCCGTGCACTTCGAACTCGTAATCCCCTTCTCCGTTGGAGCCCTCTTCCAACATGAGATTGTATTCCTCGATGTCCCTGTAGATATCGGACACGTAGAGGAAGGCCGCCTTTTCCAGGCCGATATCAACGAAGGCCGCCTGCATTCCGGGTAACACCCGAATCACCTTGCCCTTGTAAATATTGCCGACAATGTTTCTCCCCTTGGTCCTCTCGATGTAAGACTCCGCGAGCATACCGTCCTCCAAGAGGGCCACCCTTGTTTCATACGGAGTGACGTTTATGATGATTTGGTTCGACATGCGATCGCTCCCCCCACGTTTCAGCCAGCTTGATGAAGCGTAATCCCCTGATCTCATCTTCGGTGAGGTCGAAAAGCCGGCTCATCACTTCTCTCGGCCGCGGTCTGCGGCCGTCCTCTTCCCTCAAGACGAATTCGATGACTCCTCCCCTCCGATTCTGCAACTCCCGGAATGAGGAGGGAAGGAGACTGGTATCCATTTCCGGCAAGGGCATCGTATCCCTTATCCTGACCCTGTCCACCATGGAACGGAGGTCGATTTCTCCGATCCCCCTCTTTCTCCTTTGGGCGTGAATGAGGTGATCCATTTCCAAAAAGGCATCGATCTTCTCCTGAAATCCGCTGAGATCGGAAAACCCCAAAACACACCAGTGGGCTTCTCTTCGTTCACCCATGCTGCGGGAACCGCCTTTCAGCACTGAAACTTCGAGTCCTTCCGGCAACTCCCCATTGAGCTTCTCCATGAAGACGTCAGCCCTCATCGGCTCCATGAGCTCAAATTCCGCCAGCTCTGCCAGGCTCTCCATCCCGAGGGAAAGTGCCCCCTCAAAGCGAATCTTGGGCAGAGGGTGAAATCCCTGCGAATACGCGAGGGGGAGATGAGCCCTTCTCGCCGCGCGATGAAAGGCCGTTATCATCTCAAGGTGGGATAGAAATCTCGCCTCCCCGAGCTTGAAAACCCTTGCCCGAATTCTCATCGGCCAGGTCATGCGCCTCCCCTGATGAATGCACGGACGGGCAGAGGGCCCCCGTTTCAACTGAAGCTTCGCCCCGTTGCGACCGCAGGCCCCACAGCCCTCGCATGAATCCAGGCCGCATTGGGAAGAGGTTTCTCCGCGCGTGCCCTTTTCCCATTCTCGGAGGAGAAACTCCTTGTCTATCCCTGAGTCGATGTGGTCCCATGGGAGCACCTCCGAAAAAGCCCTCCTGCGATTCGCATAGAATTCCATGGTCAGCCCACAGGATTCAAAGGCCCTTTTCCATAAGTCGAATCGGAAACATTCACTCCAACCATCGAAACGGCAGCCCAGGCGGTGCGCTTCTATGAGGACCCGGGAAAGCCTCCGATCCCCCCTCGCGAACACCCCCTCCAGGAGGCTCATGCCTGGGTCTTGCCACTTGAGCCTCATACGGTGCTCCCGAAGCTTAGATCTCAAAAGGGTATGTCCGTCCAGAATATCCGCCAGGGGGATTTGGGGCTCCCACTGGAATGGCGTGTGGGCTTTGGGGACGAAGGTGGAGACGCTGGTGTTGACATGGAGCAAACCCCTACGGAGCCGCCTTGAGAGATCCACCACTGCCCTCAGATCTTCTTCCGTCTCGGTGGGCAGGCCAACCATGAAGTACAATTTGACGGATCTCCACCCCCGCTCCGAGAGATGCCGTGTGGCCTCAAAGAGCCCATCCTCTTCCATACCCTTGTTAATCACATTCCTCAGCCTGGGCGTTCCGGCCTCAGGAGCGAGGGTAAATCCGGTTTTGCGAACCCTTAGAATTTGGTCCATCATCTGCTGGCTCAGGGTCTCAATCCGCATGGACGGCAGGGAGACGCCAACCCTCTCACCCGCATATCGGCCCATCACGTTTGCCAAGAGTTGCCCAATGCAGGAATAATCACCAGCGCTCAGGGAGAGCAGGGAAATCTCCTCATATCCCGTTGCGTCGAGCCCTTTCCGGATAATCTCCTCCACGTGATCAAGGCTTCTCTCCCGATAGGGCCGATAGATAAAGCCGGCGTGACAAAATCGACAACCCCTCTTGCAGCCCCTGGCGATCTCCACGGTTAACCTATCGTGAACGACCCTCATGAAGGGAAGGACAGAACGGGTGGGGTGGGCGATGGTATCCAAATCACCAACTACCCTCTTCTTTATCCGGCCCCTCTCCCCTGTCAAAGGACCCATCTCCGCTACGGTATGATCAGGATTGTATCGAACCCTGAAGAGGGCCGGGACGTAAACACCTGGTACCTTGGATATCTCCCTGAGCAGCGAATCCCTGGGGCCACGGGCCTTCTTCCACTCGAGGATGGTATCAACGATTTCCAGGATTGCCTCTTCCCCCTCTCCAATGAGGATGGCATCGAAGAAGTCGGCCATTGGCTCGGGATTAAAGGCACAAGGCCCACCGGCCAGAATGATGGGATCGCTTTCGTCCCGCTCATGGGCCAAGGGGGGAATGGATGAGAGTTCCAGCATCGTTATTACGTTGGTGAAGCTCAGTTCGTATTGAAGGGAGAAGCCGATGACGTCGAAATCCCCCAGGGGTGAACCCGATTCCAGGGAGACCAATGGCAACCTCTTTTCCCTCAGAATGGCCTCCATATCAATCCATGGCGTGAAAACCCGTTCACACGCGATGTCATCCCGGGAGTTGAGAACGGAATAGAGGATCTGAAGCCCGATGTGGGACATGCCCACTTCATAGGCATCGGGAAAGGCGAGGGCAAACTTCAGCCTGGCTTTCCTTGAATCCTTATGAAATGAATTGACCTCGTTCCCCATGTACCGCGAGGGCCGGGAAACGAAGGGTAAGAGCCCCGTGATCATTACCTACCCGAGAAATCGAAGATTACCTAAAAAAATAGAATACTTACCGCCCTTTGTCAACCAGGGCGGTCCACGAAAGATGCTGTTGACTGCAGTACAATTCTATGTTAGCTTTTTCAAAAAATAAGCTATTTAGGCTGCCCATGGGGAAGACGGTGAGAATCCGTCGTGGCCAGGCCGCTGTGAGTGGGGATCCCACGCTTGATTCGTGTGAGCGAAGGACCCTTTGGCTCATTCGGGGGACGATGTCCCGGGATGCCGGAGGGCGAAACTTGCACAGGCCACTGTCCTGAGTTCATCGAAGGATGGGAAGGCGCAAGGAGTAGGTTGATCCACAAGCCAGAAAACCCGCCTAAATAGACTTCACGTGAGTCTTCCATGGAAGATGGTGAAGGATAGTAAACCCAGCCATTCCCTTGGAGGCTGGGTTTTTTGCTCATGAGGGAGATCCCTAATGTTCGACTTCTTCGTAAAGGGGGGACCTGTCATGTATCCCCTCTTCATCTGCTCCATTCTCTCCCTGGCCATCATCTTGGAAAGGACCCTCTTTTGGATTCGCCTCAACAGGAACAGGGATGAGGCCCGGGTGAGCCAGATCCTGGAATTGGCAGAAAAAGAGGATTACGAATCCGCCTGGGAACTGGGAAGACGGTCCGGGGATTACATCATACGGATGCTCGTGGGCGGAATTGCCCACCGTCGTTATTCCCTTCCCAGCGCCCTGGAGATGGGAGCGGAGGAGGAGATCAAGAAGATGGGTAAATACCTGAACATCCTCGATACCATCATCACTGTAGCACCGCTCTTGGGAATTTTCGGCACCGTCGTTGGAATCATCAATTCCTTCGATGTCCTTGGCCATGCCGGGATAGAGCACCCCCAGATAGTAACTGGTGGCATCGCCCAGGCGTTGATCACAACGGCAACAGGCCTGGGGGTGGCTATGATGACCCTGCTGCCTTACAACTACTTTCAATCCAGGATCGAATCCGCCTCCAAGGAATTGGAGAAATTCGGCACAAGCCTGGAGATTACCTTCCAAAGGCAAAATACTAAATTCCAACAATAAGGAGCAATGGGCCTATGCGGCTGAAAGATCAACCCATGAGAAGGGCAAGGATTGAGATGATACCCCTTATCGACGTCGTCTTCTTGCTCCTCATCTTCTTCATCTATACCATGCTTTCCATGACAATCCATAAGGGGATCCCGGTCCTTCTCCCCAAGGCTAACACGGGGCTCATCGACAAGGAAGACTATCTCTCCGTCAGTATTACCCGGGATCACAAAATCTTTCTCGACAAAAATGAGATCCCCTTGGAAGAACTCCTTCAGAGGCTCACGGAGAGGAGAAGGACCAAACCTCAGCTGAGAGTCTTCATACGGGGGGACCGGAGGATTCCGTACGAGTGGGTGGTGCAGGTATTGGATACGGTAAGGGCCGCGGGCCTGCGCAAAGTCTCCCTGGAGACCCATTGGAAAAAATGAACGCCAACCGCGATCTCGTGTGGGGAATTGCCCTGTCGCTGCTCGTCCATGGGGCTTTCCTCGGGTTCCCAATCTCCCTCGGAGGCCAGAGGCTCGTCCTCCCCCATCAGCCCAGTTCCTTGGAGGTCTCCCTGGTTTCGGCCCAGGATCACGAGGATGCCCAGTCGAAAAAGAAGCTCATTTCACCCAACCCACATGAAGGGGTTGGGCAGCGCGCTACCGTAAGGGAGAAACGGACCGCTGAGAAAACGCCCTCTTTGACCCACATCACGAGGGCTAAGCCGAACATACGGGTAACGAGGGAAAAGGCCGCGATACGAGAGGAGAAACCAATCCCGGCCCCACGGGAGAAACCCTTTCCCTCCGCCAAGGAGGAAAAAGTCCCTCCTCCGCCACCCAAACCGCTGGATTCAGATCTCCCCCTGGAGGCGACGAGTAACGCCCCCCAGCCGGAGCAGGAAGGGGAGGAGAAACCCCATCTGCCGAGTCCCTCACCCCCCGGGGGAAAGCCGGTGGAGGAGGAAGGTCTGGCGGCAAGCCTAACCCCGGAGGGGGAGGAGCAGCCGTCGGGGATCCGTCCCATCCCGGTGGTAAGACCCAGGTACGACCGAAACCCAAAACCCCCTTACCCCAGGATTGCCAGAAGGAAAGGCTACGAGGGCGTCGTAGTTCTGAAGGTGGAAATCCGCCCAGACGGCAGGGTTGGTGAAATCCTCGTCAAAAAGTCCTCGGGTTATCCCGTGCTCGACCAATCAGCGCTCAAGGCGGTAAGGCAGTGGAGGTTTATTCCGGCCAAACGCGGAGGGGATCGGATACGGATGTGGGCCGAGGTCCCCATACGATTTGAGTTGGAGTGAGGGAGCACAGTGAGCCGCATTTGTGCCAAGACGTTCTTTTTCAGCCTGCTCCTGGTGGGAATTGCCCTCTCACCTAATCGAGCTGTGGTGGATGAGGTGGGGAGGCGGGTTGTGCTTCCAGAGCACCCGCACCGGATCATCTCCCTCTCCCCCAGCATAACTGAGATCCTCTTCTCCCTCGGACTGGAAGAACGAATCGTGGGAGTCTCCAACCACAGTGATTTCCCCCCCCAGGCCTTGGCTAAGCCCAGGGTGGGAAGTTACATCAATCCCAGCCTGGAACAGGTCATCTCCCTCAACCCCGACCTGATCCTAGCCAGCGCCGCCGGAAACCCCCGGGAATTTGTGGAGAGAATGGAGAACCTGGGATTCAGCGTTTACACCGTGTTCCCCAAGGACTTCGACGGAATCCTTCGGAGCATCTCCCACATCGCCGCAATAACGGGAGGAAAGCATCGAGGGGCCATGGTCGTCCAGGAAATGAGGATGCGAAAGGAACGGATACTCCATCTGACCCGTGGCCGTAAAAGGCCGAAGGTCTTCCTCCAGATAGGAACGTCGCCCATCGTTACCGTGGGAAAGGGTAGTTTTGCCGACGACTTGATCTCCCTGGCCGGCGGAGAGAACATAGCCGGAGGGGAACGGGTCAAGTATCCTCGCTATAGTATAGAGGAGGTCCTGGTTAAGGCACCCGACATCGTAATCATCACCTCCATGGATCCCCGGGCCGATTCCCACATGTTGGCGAAGCACTGGAATCAATGGAAGACAATTCCCGCCGTGAAACACGGGCGTATCTATGTCATCGATTCCGACCTGATTGACCTCCCATCGCCCCGGATCGTCGATGGGCTGGAAGCCATTGCAGGGATCCTACATCCGGAGATCCGTGAAATCTTGAGGAACCAGTGACCAATGATCGTGAACCCCAAGAGGATTATCGCCATCTGCTCCCTCCTTTTCTGTTTGCTTTTGGGGATCATCCTGCTCTCCCTTTCCCTGGGGGCGGCAAGGGTTGGCACTGCTCACGTATTGCGGATCCTCACCTACCACGCAATCCATTCAGGTATTCCAGCCGGGCCGGAAGATCTTATCATCCTCTCCGTGAGGCTGCCCAGAATACTGCTGGCCGGCCTCGTTGGCGCAGCCCTTGCGGTGGCCGGGTGCTCTTTCCAAGCCCTCTTGAGAAATCCCCTGGCCGACCCTTACATCCTGGGGGTCTCCAGCGGATCGGCTCTAGGGGCTGTTTCGGCGATTCTGGTCGGCCTCAGCACCGCCTCCTTCGGCATGCCTCTGGCCTCCTTTTTTGGCGCCATCGTTACCGTTATGCTGGTCTTCCACGTTGGAAAGGTCGGAAGGGGGCTCCATACCAATACCCTCCTGCTCGCGGGCGTGATCATCAGCGCCTTCTTTTCGGCCATCATCATGTTTCTCATCTCCGTGGCCCAAAATGAGGACCTTTCGAAGATCGTTTTCTGGCTGATGGGTGACTTCAGTTTTTCCACTTACCATTTCATCCTGATCATTCTCCCCTATGTCCTGGGAGGAATAGCGGTGCTCTATTCCTATGCGCGGGGCTTCAACCTCATCGTAATGGGCGAGGAAACGGCCGTCCAATTGGGGATCGATGTAGAGCGATTAAAGAAGATAGCCTATGTATTCGCCTCCCTGATCACCGCGGCGGCCGTATCGGTTTGCGGCCTGATCGGCTTCGTAGGGCTCATCATTCCCCATGCCGTCAGAATGCTTTTCGGGCCCGATCATCGCCTCTTAATCCCGGCCTCAGCACTTGTGGGAGCGAGCTTCCTGATCTGCTCGGATACCATCGCGAGGACCATTGCCGCCCCCATGGAACTGCCCGTCGGGGCGGTGACGGCAACCTTTGGGGCGCCCTTTTTCATCTACCTCCTCAAAAGGCGAAAGGTCTGAGGTGGCAAGCATCGACGTAAGCGAAATTTCCTTTCGATACACCGACCAGTGGGTCATCCAGGACCTCTCGTTCCATGTGGAGCAGGGGGATTTCTGGGGAATCATCGGCCCAAATGGCTCGGGAAAGACGACGCTTTTAAAGATGCTCTACGGCCTCTTCAATCCCCAACGGGGAACGGTCTTCATCGATGGAGAGGAATTGAGGCGGATGCAGCGGTCGGATATCGCCAAGAAGATCGCCGTCGTTCCCCAGGACCACCAAATCGATTTCCCGTTCACCTCCCTCGAGGTGGTCCTCATGGGGAGATCACCGTATCTCGGCCGCCTGCAATTCGAGACGAGGCATGACTTTGAGGTAGCCCAACGAGCCATGGAGCTCACCGAAACCCTCCCCTTTGCCCAACGGCCCATCAATGAACTGAGCGGCGGCGAAAGACAACGGGTCCTCATTGCCCGGGCCGTCGCCCAGGAACCCGAGATCATGCTCTTCGACGAACCCACATCCAACCTCGACATAAACCATCAGGTCGAATTCTACGAGCTCATTAGCCGCCTGAATCGAGACAAGAACCTCACGATCCTCACCGTCTCCCACGACATCAACTTGGCATCGGAATACTGCCAAAAGATCATCCTTCTTAAGGAGGGGAGAATATTCAAGATGGGAAGCCCACGGGAGGTGGTAGTCCAAGGACATATCAACCAGGTCTATGGAAGCAGAGTCCTGGTGGACGAGAATCCAGTGACGGGATCTCCACGGATAACCCTTTTGCGGAGGGATAACGTGGGGAGTGCAGTAGAGTAAGGAATACGCCAGGGGAAAAACCCGGTACCCATCAGCACGTGTAGGGATAGAAATGGTGGTAGCAGAAACCCCCCGGATCCCCGTACTGGCGCTCCGTATCCACCAGACACTGCCGGATCATAGTCTTGGAGACCTCATGGTAATCGGGGCGTTCCTCCTCCTTCTTCTTACATTCCATACAGATCACCTGATGATCGTATACGGATAGGATCCTCCGATCCAGCCTCCCACTACACTTGGAGCATTGGGTTGCACAGAGGATCTTCTCCTCCCACTCCTCCTTCATATTGATCACCTCCCCCATACATAAGGGCCTAACCGCGCCTCTCCCCTCATACTGTCACTCCATGGGCGAGCATCTCTGTCTCAAGGTCTCCAGGGGACCGGAAGAGAATGGCCTGAAATCCCACCTGACGGGCGGGCACCAGGTTCGGCTCTTTATCATCGATGTAGAGAGTCCTTCCAGGAGTGAGCCCAAAGCGCTGGATGAGCAACTGGTAGATCTCCATCTCCGGTTTCCTCATACCGGCCTGCCACGAGAGGACGCCTCCGTCGAAGAGATCGTAGAGATGATACCTCTCCTGAAGGTACTGGGTCGTCGCCTTATCCACGTTGGAAAGGTAGTAAAGGGGATAGCGTCCCCTGGCCCTTCTCAGGATTTCCAAGGTCTCGGGAATGGGCACCAACATCCTCCTCCACTGCCTCAGTTCCCGCGCCACCTCCTCTTTAACCTTTACCCTCGGAGCCAACTTCCTCCACAACTCCTCCTCCGTGATGAAATCCTTGTTGTAGAGCTTCCATTCCTCGGAGCCCACGGTCAAGGCATAGAAGTCATGGGCCGGCATCCCGATCTTCCCCTCGAATTGAGCGAAAAAGGACTTGAAATCGTCCCTCAGGATCACGCCCCCCACATCCGATACGATAGCTTCAACCTTCATCTCTTCAGCCTTGGCTCCGATCCCAGAAGTTCACGTCTCCTTTGACTTTATCACTATGGGGGCCCCGATTTCCACACCAAATCGGCCGTGAGATTCCTGAAAAGGTCGCTCTTCTCTGCTCAAGGGCCTGTTGCCCAAAACCCATTCCGCTCAGAGCCCCTTTTTCAGCAATCCCACCAAATCCATTTGACAAATCGATCTCTTTGGGAAACAGTATGAGGCATCGGCTTCACAGGAGGATAAGCCATGGCGCCGCACGTTTCCCTCAGGGAGATTATCAGGGCCCGTGCTGTGATCTATCGATACCTGAAGCCCACTCCCCTCATCTACTATCAACCCCTTTCCGAGATAACCGGCTTTCAGACCTATGTCAAACACGAAAACCACAATCCCACTGGCGCGTTCAAGGTCAGGGGTGGTCTCAATCTCCTGGCATCACTCCCTCAGGAGGAAAAGGAGAGGGGAGTAATCACCGCCACCAGGGGAAATCACGGTCAATCCATAGCCATGGCCTCCCGGATTTTCGGCATCCCCTGCACCATCCTCGTCCCCCATGGAAATAACCCCGAGAAGAACACGGCCATGAGGGGGTTTGGGGCTGAGGTCGTGGAATACGGTCGGGATTTCGACGAGGCCAGGCAAAAGGCCGAGGAGATCCGGGAGGAAAGGGGGCTCCGATATATCCACCCCGCCAATGAGCCCCCCTTGATCAACGGAGTGGGAACCTATAGCCTGGAAATCTTCGAAGAGCTGCCTGATGTGGATGTCATCATCGTCCCTATCGGCGGTGGAAGCGGGGCATGTGGAGCAATCACCGTCGCCCAGGCCCTCAATCCCAAAGTGAGGGTCATCGGCGTACAAGCCGAAAAGGCCCCCGCCGTCTACCTC
>Ga0209636_10004345_pt1 | contig 14444 bp, 19 predicted proteins | sample DeeMarSWOR152_54_FD_187464 | JGI IMG/M metagenome (GOLD analysis project Ga0209636, IMG submission 187464) | Marine sediment microbial communities from White Oak River estuary, North Carolina - WOR-1-52-54 (SPAdes) (version 2) | ecosystem: Environmental > Aquatic > Marine > Intertidal zone >...
TCCTTCTTTTTCAATATCTAAATCAATCCAATAAGTTCCTGTAAATTCGTTACACATATAAGTTTCTTTGAGTCTATCACCACATTCACTTTTTTTAGCAATAGATTTAGCATCTGAAATAGTTAATATAAATATATCTTCTCCTTTTTCATATTGGCAACTATCTTCTGTAAATGTTGGACCTCCTGGCACCGCGCATTGAGGCGGATAACTTTCCATTACAGGATAATGTTTAGTGCATTCCTCAAAGCTGTTTATTTCCTCAAAAACTCCTTCACATTCACCATTCACGCATTTACAAGATGTTGGTGCAGCACAAAAACATTCTCCGCCTGTACTTGATGGGAGATAATCTTTGTTATAACAACCACAATTACAATCTCCAGTTTCACCAAAAACTATACAATCAGAATCGACAGTACACTCCTTGCTACCTGTCGGGATAGTTGATACGAAAATTGCTGAGAGTAATACTAGAAGCACAATTAAAATTAATAGGATACGTTTTTCCTCCATGTTTTCATTATAAATTATTTAATATAAAAATCTTCTTCAAAATAACCATCACAGTTAACTTCATAAGTCCAAATCCTTTTAATTAACTGTATGAAAATCGACTTTAAGAAAAAATTCAAGCTCAGGACTCTAGAGATAGTCTTGATATCAATAGGAGCAGTATTATACGCAATATTCTCAGTGCCGACAATGTTTGTTATAGCCTTTCAGACCGGAGGACCAATAAACATTCAATTCAGACCTGCAGTGATAATCCCTTCGGCAATGGCAGTCTTGTTTGGTCCTTTAGTGGGAGGATTCTCAGCAGGAATAGGAACAACTATAGCGAGTGCAGTTAAACATGGAGTTCCCTCTCCAGCCACGGTATTTGGAGGCTTACCAGGAAACTTCCTCTGTTACTTCTTCATAGGATTGTTAACAAGAAACAAGAAGAGCATCAAAGAACTAGCATTAACGGCAGCAGTAGGTTATCTTTTCGGTTCAGTAACGATAGGAATGGGTATGTTTGTAGTAGGTTTGATTCCTACAGTTGAATTGATGTTAGGCTCAATAATTGCAGTATTTATTGCTGGATACATAATGACATTAATAGGCACGCCCATCCTTGTAAGGGCATACCTGAGTGCAAAAGGTAAGTGATTTGATAGAAGTAAGAAACTTGAGTTTCGGGTATTCTAGGAAGTCAGTTTTAAGAAACATAAAATTTTCTATCAAAGAAAGGAAAGCCATTCTCTTGCTCGGTATCTCGGGAAGTGGCAAGACTACTCTATTGAAATGTTTGATGGGTATAATCCCTAACACGATAGAAGGTAAGTTTAAAGGAAATGTTCTTGTCAACGGTAAAAACACAAAGACTTTCGATAGAATACAGAACGAAATGGGAATAGTTTTACAAGATCCAGAAACACAGATTGTTACGACTAAAGTTTCGAGTGAGATAGCATTCGGCTTGGAAAACCTTTGCTACAACAAAAAACAGATATCGAAAATAGTGAGAAAGGTTGCTAAGAAATTCGGTCTTCTGAAGAAACTCGATTACGACATCAAAAATCTATCATACGGTGAAAAGAAGAAAGTTGTCATAGCAGCAATGGCAGCAATGGACAAAAAAATCCTGTTTTTTGACGAACCGTTATCCAATCTCGATATTGAGATGAAAAAGGAGATTTTAGAACTGTTAAAAAAACTGAAGAAAGAAGGAAAGACAATCATCGTGGCAGAACAGAACCCTTGTATTCTGAAGTTGTTGTTCGATAGGTGTTTGGTTTTAGATAAACGAAGAATTGTTCATAATGGAAACGTGAAAAGAGGATTAGAGGTATTGAGAAAAATAACTGAACATCCAAGAGTTCCAAGGATTAAACCCAAGAGCGACGTTGTGATAGAAGTTGAAAATTTAACCTTTGGTTATGAAGAAGAGAATATCCTGAAGGGTATAGACCTGAAAGTTAGGAAGAACGAAGTGATAGTGATAACAGGAGAGAATGGTTGTGGTAAGACTACTCTTGCTCTATGCTTGTGTAACCTATTGAAGAAGGGAACGGGGGAAATCCGTCTATTCGATAAAGAAATGGATGAATATAATAACAGAGAAATTGCTGAAAGAATAGGTTTTGTCTTCCAGAATCCAAACTTTCAAATATTCAAGAACAATGTCGTCGATGAAATAAACTACGGACCGAAAAACTTCGAAAGGTTATTGAAAACTAGTGAGATGAAAGAAGTACTAAAAACCTTCGATCTCTACGAAAAAAGAAACTTCCATCCATTCTCCTTGAGTTTAGGAGAGAAGAGGAGGTTGACTATCGCATCCATATCTTCAACCAATCCCGATATCCTGATATTAGATGAGCCATCATTTGGACAAGATCCTTATCATTTCTCCAAAATTCTCAGATCATTCATTGGGAAGAAAACCATAATCATGATGACTCACGAAGAATCTCTGTTCAAGATTGCCCACAGAGTATTCAGAATGAAAGATGGGAAAATGGTGGAAATAAAATGTGGAAAAGCTATGTGAAGATAATCTGTTCCGTTCCATTAATTGTCTTAGCTTTTATTCTACAGAATTTTGTTTTTTTGGCTCTTATATCCTTAATCTCATTGGTTTTAGTTAGACTTTTTGATAAAGAATTAAAACGCGTTGTAAAATCTCTTATCAAGTTCCTCATCCCAACCATTCCTCTGTTGTTGATAATGTGGTCTATTTTTTCGGGTTTTGAAACAGCAATAACTGCAACATTCAAGTTCTCAGTTCTATCCATAGTCTTGTTTGCTTCTTTCTCTTGTTTTGAAGTCCAGGAAACCTTCGAACTCTTGTCGAAAATCTTCCCGTATAAGTTTTCTTATATAATTGTCTTGTGTGTTAGATACCTAGATATCATTAAAGAGGATATTAGTAGAATCAATCTGATTAGGAAGGCAAGGGGATTTGAGAATAGAGGGAATATCATCAAGAAGATAAAGTCTAAGATGGAATTAATAGTTCCAGTTTTTGTTGACTCACTCTTGAAGGCCGAAGATATTACTTGTGCTCTAGAATCAAGGTGCTTTGGTGTTTACAAAAAGAGAACATTCTGGAAGCCAGATTTTGAGGTAATGAGATGAAACCACTCCAAAAAAGGATAATCTGGGTAAAACCACTTTTAGTCGCAATAATAATCTTTCCATTATCGCTTCTGATAGATTTGGTAATGAGCAGAGAATTGGATTATGCTTATGCCCTTTTCCTTGCGATTATTTTCGGTGGCGTGTATTTTCTGTTGGAATTCTTACTGGATTATCGATCTAGAAAGAGAAGAGGATGATTTAAAAAAATAAAATCCTAAAGGATTAGTATGAAGAAAAGATTGTTCAGGTCCAAAAAGAGCAGAATACTCGGAGGGGTTTGTGGAGGAATCGCAGAATACTTTGATGTAGACCCTACTTTGATCAGGCTGGCATGGATTTTATTCTCACTGGCATACGGGTCTGGAATAATTGCTTATATAATCGCTTGGATTATAATCCCAGAAAAACCAAGTGAAAGAAAGAAGAAAAAGAAGAAATAACCTAGACCTTCTTAAACCCCGAAGTTTCGTCGACTAGTCTTTCTATCCTATTTTTAATTTTCTCATCTTTCAATTCCATTTTGTCATCAAAGTCATCGGTTGAAACATAAACCGCTCTAGGGTTTGAGATTACTCGGAAATAATTCATCAAAGCAGTCAATTGGCCTTGAACTTGTAGATAACTGATCAAACCACCCGACATGATTATGAAACCCGCAAAACTACCTTCTAATGCCTTATAATTGACAAACTCAAACAAATTCTTCAACAAAGAACTGAAAATTCCATTATATACAGGTGAACCGATTATGAAAACGTCAGTATTCTCAATCAACTTTATCGTGTCTTCTGTGATCTTATAGTATCTTTCTTCAAGGCCCCTAAATCCCTCCAATTTTATTTCTTTCAGGTCCAGCAAAATGACTTCATGATCTTTGTGTTTTTTCTTGGCATAGTCGTATGCTATCCTAGTTAAGACACGTGTATAAGATTGTTCTCTGGGACTCCCACTAATAACTAATATTCTCATACTCTAGACCCCAAATATAGGGTTCGAAAAAAGAACTTTATAAAATTTATCTTCACTTGACTTCAATGTGAACAAAAGGACGAATCATCAAAAATACTATCAAAGTCAAGACTACAAGGTCAATTACGAAATTTTGCCAGATTAAAAGTTTAGGTGCTTCAGGATAAACTTCTTGTTTAAGCCATCCTAAAGGATAACCCCAATAATTTACTCCCAGCAGAGGGTCTGAAGTGAATCTGATAGCGGGAAATTCACCTGGAATGTATTTGTTCAAAACAAAACTTGAGAACACCGTAATAATTATACTAATCCAGATTGAATAACTCAAAAGTTTACTAGATCCCTTCATAAAATAGGTTTACAATTTCTAGTTTTTATATTTTATAGAAAATTCTGCTTTTGAACTGTATCATTTCTTCCTTTTCTTCTTTTTTTTGGAACCGGATCCACCACAACCCATCAAATCACCCTCGAATTAATTAATGTTCAAATAAAAATAATTAACGCACATTTTAAAATTAAAAATAACAACTTTGAATTGAAATTAGTGAAAAAAATGAAAGAAAAGAAGTCTAAGGAAAAGACCAAACACGAAATTAAACTTCCTTCGAAACAAGAATTTTTTATCAGAGAAAAGAAACATTACAGAGGATTTAAGAAAGGATTCAGGAGAAAGTATAAGAAAAAATGAAGTTATTTATTGCGAAACGAGTAAAATTATTTAGATGTGTATGGACGAGCTTGTATTTTTCTTGTTAGTGACGGATTTAATTTGTTTTCTCGCGTACGGACTTTTAAGGATGAGGAAATTTTCTAAAAAAAACAAAAAAGAATCGGAGATTGTCGAGGATTCATCCAATCTTAACCCCAAACTACAGATTAGGGACATAGAATCAAGACTATCAGAACTCCAGAACAAGGTAAACTATCAAGAAAAAATCATTAAAAAACTCATAAATTTGAGTGAGTGAAATGGCAAAAAAAGGTAAATCAAAAGGAAAACCCGTAGGAAAAAAACCAAAGAAAGAAGAAAAAAATGAAGTCAAGAAAGCCGAAAAAAGACTTGAAGAAAAGATCAAATCAGAAACAGAAGACCAATTGAGACAGAAATGTAAAGACTTGGCTACAATAATAGAGGAAATGTCTTCTGCTGCGGAGGAAGTACCTGCTACTAAAGTTGAAAATGTTCTAGAACCAAAGTTGAAAGAATTAGAACAAAGGTTTGTAACCCAATTACAAGATTTAAAAGGAGGTATGGAATCCCTGGAGAAGAAGCTTAAAAAACCTGTTAAAGAGAAGGGAGAACTCGGTGATATCACCGGTGAGATAGAAGAAAAAATAGAGCCTCGGCTGGCTGGTTTAGAAGAACAGATGAAGGCTCTAGGCAAAATCTCGGAATTAGAAGAAAAGCTTAAAGGTTTAACAGGCGAGTCAAAGGAAGGAAAAGAAGGAAAGAGAGTTCCAAAAAAACTCTCAATTCTCGAAGATCGAATCATCAAAACAATGCAAGAGGATTTAATAGAGATCAAAGAAACAGTTGAAAGCCTCTATAATTCCTTCGATACGATGAGAGACAGAACAGAAAAAAAGATACAGAAAATTCAAGAGGCATTAACACCCGAAACGGTAAAAAAATTGGAAGAGTTAATTTCCTTTTTGGATAAGGCAGTACCTGCAAAAGTCAAGGAAGAGGTTGGTGACAAGTTTAACTCCATATTCGATCAATTGAAGACTCTAAGAGAAGACACATCAGCTCTAGAAGAGGAAATGAAAAAACTACTTAAAGAAATAATCAAAAGTCAACAAACGATTGAATCCTTCAAAGGAATGAAAGAAGACATTGCCCGACTCCAGTTAGAGAAGGACAATTTGTATAAGACTGCTGAAGATATTAAAATTAAATCCATTCAAATGGATAATGACCTAGAGTTTAATTTTAAAACTCAAATAGACGGGCTCATGAAAAAGTTCAATGACTTCAATGCCACTCTTGACGGTTACCTCAAAGTCGCAGAAGAAAGAGTAAATAAGTCACTTTCAGAGTTCTCAAAAACCAAACTTCCTGAGATTGAAAAAAGATATTATACCACTGTCTCATCTGCCCATGAGAATATTAAAGCCCTGAATTCAGATTTAACAAAATTTGAAGAAATAGTCAATTCTACTTTAAGTTCTATAAAGACCGGGATGGAAAAATTCAATGTTAAACTTGAAAAAGTAAAGGAGACGGAGAAAGAAGAACTCCTGAAACTTGAGAAAAGAATAAATACTGATAAAGCTCAGTTCGAAGATACGTTAAAAAATTATCCTAAATTCATTGAAGAGAATGTCGAAAAACTTTTCTCTTCCTTAGCGCAGTCAAAACTCGCTGATATAGAGAAAAAATATCATACGGATTTGATCTCCATCAAGAATGATATTAATAGTTTAGAAACTAGATTATCCAATTTTGAAAATGTCGTTAATTCTACCTTCGATTCAGTAAGAGATAGTTCAGATAAATTCAACCTCCAACTTCAAAGATTCAAAGAAAAGGAGAAAGAAGATCTTATAAAACTCGATAATAAAATACTGGCAAGTAAGGTTCATTTGGATAAGGCTCTAGATGCTCTCTCGGACGACTTGGAAGAAAATTTGACTAAAGACATATCTCAATTAAAAGGTCAAATTGAAGAACAATCAAAAACCATAGAACTCAACTTGAATCGACAATTTTCTGATTTGACAAAAACCAAAATTCAGGAAATAGAAGGCAGATATTCTCAAGTTCTTGCTTCCATCGAACAAAGGGCCAAAGAATTGAATTCTGATATATCCAAGTTTAAGGATGCGATAAGCTCGAATTTAAACTTGGTTGAGAGTAAGGTAGAAAAGTTTAACACTTCACTGACAAAGATTGAGGATAAAAATAAATTCGACTACCTGAAACTAGAGAAGAAGATTATCAATAATAAGGGGTTATTCGAAAGAGAATTGAATGCTTATCCAAAGATAATTGAGGATAGAGTCAACAAACTATTTTCTGGCTTAACAGAATCTAAAATCTCGGAAATGAAAAAAGAGCATTCCGATTCACTGCACTGGATTGAAGATAATGTTAATAAAATGAATTCTGACTTATCTGGTTTCAAAGAATATGTTAACTCTAATTTTAACTCTCTCAATACAGAGACCAAAAAAATTAAAAGACAACTCAATAAATTAATCGAAGAGGCCAAAACCGTAAAATCAGTCAAGGAAGATATCAAAAAGGCTGTTTCTAAAAAGATATCAGATGACTTTAAGGACAGACTGAATTCAATTTCTACAGAGATATCAGTCTTGAAAGGAATTTTGAAACAAGTTTCTGACAGATTAAATTACTTTGATATTCTAGACCAAAAGATCGCTAAATTAGATAATCAAAGAAACGATTTTCTTGAAGAGATTGAACAGCAGACAGCTATGGTAAATTCTCTTAAGGAAATGACTAAGAGTGAGTTGAATAAGAAACTCGCGGCTGATAGGGCCGAGTATAAGGATTTACTAAAAAAAATAATGAATGAGAAGAGGAGCCTCGAAGAAATGATGAACAAACAGAAGGAGAAGATTAGCACCTACTTGAAGGAGTTGAAGACTTAATGAAAGAACTAGATGAATTGGGAAATCGCTTGTTGCAATTAAAACAAGAAACAGAGAGTCAAAAGAAGGTTATAGACGAATTCAAGACAGAGAGAGACCATCTAGTCAGAGAAATTCAACACCTAGATAGCATACTTCAAGGCATAGTTTCTACGTACGGAGAGAAAGGAGATAAAATCCTGAATGCAGTCAAGACACAAACAAATTCTTTAAACGATGAATTGAAGAAAAGAGTAGAAGAAATAAACTTTAGTCTTTCTCAGTTCGGTCATCGTGTTGACAGCATCGAATCCAGGTTAACCTCACTAGATTCTGATACGGATAAGTTGGCCTCGGAAAGGACAAGCATTCAGAGAGAGTTCAAAATTCTAGAAAAGATAAAAGATGATTTATCAGAATTGCAGAAGTGGAAGGATCGAGCCTTCGAGAGAATAGATAATCAAGACGCAAAGATAGATGACAGATTTAGAGAACTGGAAAATCTTGAGAAGAGGATGGAAAATGCTTTAAGACTCTTGGGCGAGAAGTTCGAGAAGGTTATAGGCGATCAAAGTGAAAATTTCGATAATGAGATAGAGAAGTTAAGGCTACAAATGAAAGAATTAGTTGATATTCAACAAGCCCATGTAGATAAGGTGGAAGAGGAGATTAGAGGCCAATATTCCAATGAAATAAGACCAAGAATCCTAAAAATCGACAATGCCTTGAAACAGATGGCAAAGTTAAACATGACTTTCCAAAACTTGAAAAAAAAGACAGAAAAAATCTATCAAGGCGTTTCCAAATTTAAGAGTAATTTCGAGGACACAGAAATGAAGTTGAAGACCATGATGGAAGAGAATATCAGAAAAATAAATCAGTTTGAAACGAGAGTCACAGCATTAATGAACGAGTTAGTCCAGGAATATGAGAAAAGGTTTGACATGATTAGAAAAGACATGGATAAAGTTGTCCGTCCTTTAGAAATTCCTGAACCATTGGAAACGAAAGGAGAATTCAAATCCAAAGGGTTTTTAAATAAAGTAAAAAATATATTTATAAAGGAGGATACAGAAAAAATTAAAAAATTGGAGAATGATTTAAGACGACAAAAAATGCTCATGAAAAAATTGTTGCTTGAATTGAAATCCGCAACAAAAACTAATTCAAAATAGGAGATGATTATGGCGAAAAGAAGAATTGAAGATGAATTCGCAAAAGAAGATGTTGAAATTCAAAACCTGTTCAAAAGTTTTAAAAAACAAGTTGAAGAATTGAGATCGAAAAAAACCAATCTAGAAGCTGCCCTGAACAACATCAAGAGTGACTTGCTGTCTTTACAAGACGAAGAATACAAGACATTAGAAAAACTTCAACAACTCTTGAAGAGTAGCACAGATCTCAATCGAAAAAGGGCAGAGACAGAAGCAGAATTGGGTACGATGGAAGAGAAACTGTTAAAGTTGACAAAAATTTCTAGGGTTTGAATCAGAAATTGAACGATTTTTGAAAAGATTTAGGGTAATTAATAGTTTACCATCTTCTGAATCTCGCTAAAGTCGTAGGCTCCTTTCTTAATCTTTCTCTTAAAATAATTAGAACAAAGACCAGAACCATAACCAAAACAGTCACGGCAACCCAAACTAGGCATTCCAATCCCGATATCAATCCAATTAAGAGTGAGACGATTATCATTATAATGACTATTTTGACCAAATGTAACTTCTTTACCATCGATAATACAACCACAGAGTTGACGATGATGACTATTATAACCCAGATTAAACATGGTATCACTGGCAAAGCGGGAAGTACGAAGGGTTTCTTTATAGTCTCAGCCAATACTAATGCTCTGACAACCTCTACAATTATTTCCATGACTAATTTCAACTGTTCTATACTCTGGGCGTATAAACCCAACCTAAATAACTCATATGTGACATCGAATTCTCTGTTGGCATCATTCAAGAGGTTTCTGGCCAATGTAACATTTTTTCCTTCCGTTTCTGCTTCGTTTATTTCATCATCTAATCTCTCTAGTAAAACCTTATAATATGCGAGTAATTCTTTTGCTTTTTCCCTGATGTCTAATACCCTAACTTCTCCTATTATTTCACCAGTTCTATTGACATCGTCAGAGAAAACGAACCAATCGATCGTATAGTTTCCTGGTTCAAGATCGACCGATACTTTAAGTTTTGTGGTGAATATTACAGAAGAGCCGACTTCTAATACCGATAGTATGTCAGGATAAATAACTTCTGCATCTATGTAGGAAGATTCTAATTCTAGAGTAATATTATGGATTTTAACGTTACCTGTATTCTTTACCTTTATCAAAACTATGTATTCTGCATCCTGGGTTAGGTTTAATCTAGGTGGATAGCTGACTGAAATGTTTGCGATTCTTCTTGTTATTGGAGGTCGTGGACGTTCAGTAGGTGGAACATAAGGAGGAGGTAGGATCGAGAAATTTGAGGCGATTACATTCGATGTGTCGTTATCGTATACAGCTCTGACATACATTGTGTACAAACCCGGAGAAGGGCTGGCATACCAAGAAGTTGAAACTTCTCTTCTTTCGCCCAATGATAAGTTAAAAACCGGTTTTTCTGTTATAGAAGCAGTATTGTTGTTCATATCTCTTACTTCAAACACCAATGTCGATTCATTCAACTCTATACTGCCAGAATTCCATAACCCCACCCTGATAGCTACAGTAGTGAGTTGTACCACTTGAGTAGGCATATCAAGAAATTCCATAGTAATTTCCATTCGGGAGGCAATACTCATGGCAATGGTTACCAATCCAGTGATCAATGTCGTTAGGAATTTAAAGTAAAATTCCAGGAAGATTAAGGATAGGATTATCAACAAGACAATGAATTTTTTATCCATATTAATAATTTGTCAAGGAAATACAAAAAACCACACCTTTGACAATAAATAAATTAATATCACTTTTAACAACATTATAACATGAAATTAATCTTGCTCTTAACACTTGGAGTTATTTTGATCAGTGGTTGCATAGGTCAGGGAGAGAGTGAACTAATGAAACAAGAATGTATTCAAGAATGTCAAAAGGCTTTACAAGAAGGTAGAACCTTGGATGATGGACCATGTCTGTTGAATCCAATGTCAAACGAAGATTGGGTTTGTGATGTTGCACACGATCCGAGACAACCCATCGATGATATACCAGAGAATCAATGTTCTGCTTACAGGCAAAGACTCGCAAGTCATTTCGTAGAAGTGGATACTGACTGTAAATTCATCAAATCTTTTTAATCACATCAGAATTATGAAAGTCTCTATTACCCCGCCAACTATCAAGAAGATGAAAGATATCACCAACAACTTCAAAGAATCGTTAACGATTGGCCAGAATTTGACCGATTTTCTTCTAGTAACAGCCGCTGATATCAAGCCACCTGCTATCGCTCCAATAAAATATGCACCTATCTCGAAAGATCCATGGGGAAGAAACATCATCACGGCAGCTGGCACAGCTTTCATACCACCAGACGCTTTTGCTATTAACCCTATCGCCGCTGAAAGAACAGAAGCATTCCAACCGAGTATGAATATGGCTCCGGAACCGAACAAGAAAGAGAAAAGGAATGAAAGCATCAAGACACTGGTATTATTCATGAAAATCTCCACAAATTGATTTCCGAACTCAAACTTACCCCTTATCAGGTTTATTTCACTTATCTGTTCGTCAAAAATTCTTTCCACGACATTATCTGGTAGAGCAACAAAACTCAATGACATTGCTAGGATCATGCCTGAGAATAAAGATATGTAAGTAACGATAACATCTCCATACCTTTCAGTGAAGGTCGAGCTTTCCATTATCTCCTCGTCTTCATGTTCTTCATATCTCAACAATCGGTTTATGAAAGGTAAAGTAGCTAAAGTTATGATGATTACAGTAAATAAACCAGTGGATTCAGTGAAGATTGTGTAAGAGATGAATAGAGAAATCAAAGATATTACAACCCCGAGGAAGAATGTTTTTATTGGGTCTTTCAAGGCTTCTCTAGACGCTAATAACCTGTCCAAGACCATGCTCTCAAAAATAAATTAGGGAAAAGAGTATAAATTACTTAATTCGACTAATTATTTAAGTGCCGGGATGGCAGAATCTGGTAATGCGCTCGGCTCGAGTACGATGATGAACCCAGAGGTATCTGAATAGTGATGATACAACGGAGATCAGAGAAACCGAGTGTCCGTAAGGACTTGTGCGTTCAAATCGCACTCCCGGCGTTGACTAAAAACTAATTAACAAATTTCTTGAAATATTATTCAGTGATATCAAATTTACATGACATGCGCCAATAGTCCAGCCTGGTTAAGACCCGAGCCCCCCAAGCTCGTGACCCGGGTTCAAATCCCGGTTGGCGCAATATAAATTAGGAATATATATCTCTCGGCACCATATATCATAAAACTTCTAAGGATAGTTTTTATGCCTATAGAAGCATTTATCGCAATCTTGGGTTTTATCCTAGGTATAACTCTTTTAGTATTCTATAGCGATAAAGCAGTAGAACATTCTATAAAGATAGCTACAACACTAGGCCTTTCACCATTTATTGTAGGCATGGTCCTGGTATCGATAGGTACAGACCTCCCTGAGATAGCTAACTCCATAATATCTTCTGCTGCAGGCCACGGGAATATAAACGTTGGTGATTCATTGGGCTCTGTTTTGACCCAGATAACTCTTGTATTCGGGATTATTGCTCTCTTGAGTAAAGAGTTCAGACTGAAAAGAAAGGAAGTAATAGTACCAGGATTCTTTCTAATCTTGGCGTTGATATTGTCTGTATCGATAGTTCAACAAGGGTATATCTCAAGGTTTAACACTTTGCTACTGTTGACAAGCTGGCCTGTCTTCATGCTTTTCACGGGAAAGCTCACAGAAACGGAGGCTAAGAAACGGTTCGTTTATCAGTACAAACCAAAGATTCGGGAAGACCTTATTATAGCTATATTGGGGTTTGTTGGTGTAGCGATCGGGGCTTATCTGTTAATCCAGTCTATCATTCAACTATCAACAATTTTTAACGTTTCTGAATATCTAATCAGTTTTTTCATGGTATCTATAGGGACTTCTCTACCCGAACTCCTCGTTGATCTAGCAGCAATTCGGAAGAAAGAATTCGAACTGGCAATAGGAGATATCATAGGAAGTTGTATAGTTGATGCCACTCTTTCAATAGGCATAGGAAATTTGATCTTTCCAAATTACATATCAGGCGAACTAGCGATGATAACAGGCTCGTATGCTATCTTTGCTTCGATAATTGTAATAACGACACTAGCATTGAGAAAGAAGCTCGATAGAAACATTGGGAAGTTTTTCATTTTTGTATACTTATTCTCTTACATGTTGTTATCCATCTAATAATGGGAAGTTGAGAAAAAAAGAAACTTTATAAATCTATACTCTGATTATTACTGTTATTCAAGGTGTAGCGAATGGTTAAGCGCACCGGACCAACAAATCCGATTTTAAAAGCGTTGATAGAAGATTTGAAGAAAAAATCAATTAAAACAAGAAATAATTTTCTGAAAGATATTGCTGGGAAGTTGAACAAACCAAGAAGACAAAGGGTAGAGGTTAACCTTGCTCATATAGAAAGACATACTAAAAAGAATGAAACTGTTATTATTCCTGGAGTTGTCTTAGGATACGGAGAGTTAACCAAACCAATCACGATAAGTGCATGGAAGTTTTCCAAACCAGCGAAAGAAAAGATATTAAAAAGTAAAGGCAAAGCCATATCAATAGAAGATTTGGTCGAAAAGAACCCAAGAGGAACCAACGTAAAGATACTGTGTTGATATGAAAGTATACGATGCATCCGGTCAAATATTGGGAAGGATTGCAACAAGGATTGCAAAAGATTTGGTTAGTGGGGAAAATGTTTTTGTCGTTAACTGTGAGAAGGCAACAATATCAGGTGATCCTAAAGTGACAGAAAAACACTATTTAGAGAGAAGATGGAGGGGCGACCCACATCACGGTCCTTTCTTTCCCAGAACACCGAAGGGTATAGTCAAGAGAACGATAAGAGGAATGATACCATTCCACAAACCAAAAGGAAGGGAAGCCTTCAGAAGACTGAGAGTTTATGTCGGTATACCAGATGAACTAAAAGGTAAAGAGTTAATAAAAATTAAGGATGCAGACGTAAATAGACTGAAGTGTAAACATATTACTGTCGGTGATTTATCACTTGCTCTAGGGAATAAGAAGAGATGGTAAAATGGCTAAGAAAAAACAGATAAAGGAAGAGCCTAGGAAACCAAGAATGGTCTTCACGACTGGAAAGAGGAAGACAGCTGTAGCCAGAGCCAGAATAAAACCAGGAATGGGTAGAGTGGAGATAAATAAAATTCCTTTAGATTTATGGCAACCTGAATACCCTAGGATAAAGATTAGAGAACCTTTACTTCTTGCGGGTGATTTGAGTAAGAATGTTGATATTCACGTTAATGTTAAGCATGGTGGAATATTATCACAGGCCGAAGCGACAAGACAGGCCATAGCAAAAGGAATGGTAGAGTTTTTTAATGATGAAAAACTAAAGAAGGTATATCTTGATTATGATAGGAGTTTGTTGGTTTACGATCCGAGAAGGACTGAGCCACATAAACCTTCAAGGAGTAGGAAAGGAGCGAGAAGACATAAACAAAGGAGTAAGAGATGAATGATAATCCCAGTCAGA
>Ga0209636_10004348_pt1 | contig 14438 bp, 16 predicted proteins | sample DeeMarSWOR152_54_FD_187464 | JGI IMG/M metagenome (GOLD analysis project Ga0209636, IMG submission 187464) | Marine sediment microbial communities from White Oak River estuary, North Carolina - WOR-1-52-54 (SPAdes) (version 2) | ecosystem: Environmental > Aquatic > Marine > Intertidal zone >...
CTCTACCAAAGATGATGCACCCAAAAATCAGGAAACTCGAGTCAATGTGAGACTGCCCCCTCTATTCCCCATGACATCATGTAGAGCGTTTCTTCAATAAGAATTTTCCTACTTCCAATTCTCATCGCCCTACGATAGTATCTTCTGAGTTAAGCGGCGGACATTCTTAGGTTCCAAGAGAAAGGGGTGTAGAGGAAGATGAAAAAGAGTGATCTAGAAATCACGGAGTTTCAACGGCGGGTTTATGCCGCCGCAAGGAGAATACCACGTGGGAAGGTAACGACGTACGGGGAATTGGCCAAAGCCATTCGGTGTGGTTCTAGTCGAGCTGTGGGACAGGCATTAAGCGTAAACCCTTTCGCGCCCGAAGTCCCCTGCCATCGGGTTATTCGCTCCGATCTGACGATTGGTGGGTTCTCTGGAAAGCTTAAAGGTCCAGATATTGAGAAAAAAAAGGCACTCCTCCGACAAGAGGGGGTCCGGTTTAATGGTGACCGTCTTTCAAATGCCAGCGACGTGTACACGTTTGTTGACTACACTCGTTTGGCGGCGTCCGCAAGTAGAGACGATTCCAGTTAACGGCCATGGATAAAGGAGCGTTCCTTTCCTCGGAGGAAACTCCAGGTCAAATGCGGGTCCGAGCTCAACCCATTACAGTCGGTCCAGGCGTTTATCATGTTCCTTTTCGAGGATCCAGGAGGGAGGTGGCGGATCGATCTTGACAAGGCCCCAGGAGAAGAATATTTTTGATGTTATCAAGCTGGCATAGTTTTTGATTATCCTACCCTTGAGGAAATCAGACCTCTTGGAAGGAGATAGTTATGAACAATAGAGGTATTCCCATCTTAGTTTTGTTGCTCGTTTTTTCCTTTCTGAATGCCGCGCCCGGATACCCCCAGGATGGAGGAGATGTTTACGTCATCAAGAGGGGTGACACCCTGTGGGACCTTTCGGGTGAATACCTAGACGATCCCTATGAGTGGCCTGAACTTTGGCAAAGGAATCAGTATATTACCAACCCCCATCTCATCTATCCAGGGAACTCACTTCGTCTTCATGGCAGGCCGCCCTCAATTCGGCCTGGAACGGTTGAGGAGGCTGAAAGGCCAGCAGGGGCGGTAACGGAAGCACAGCCGATCTCCGAGAAAGCCAAAGCCAGGGAAGGCCAGGAGGAAATCGAGGAATCTGCTGTATCTGCAGTGGCTGGGGAGAAAGAGGAATCTGTCGTCGCGAGGAAAGAGGAAGTGGTTCCTTCGTCCGAGGAAGTCGAACAACCCGTCCGGGCCGAGGGAGATGAAATCATACAGGTCATTCGAAAGGGAGGCGTTGAATATGTTATTCTTGAGGGAGAGTCCCTGGGAAAGATTATCGACGCGAGGTACGAGAAGAGACTTCTTGCCCAGGGGGACACGGTCTATCTAGCCATGAAGGAGCGGACCCCTGAAGTGGGAGACAAGTTCCTGATTTTCAGAACAACGAAAACGCTTAAGAATCCCTATACTAGGAAAAAGTGGAAGAAGATCTATCTCCTGGGCGCCCTAAAGGTGAGGGCTGTCAAAGGCCCACTTTATCAGGCAATGATTACCGATTCCCTGGATTCGATTCTGCGTGGGGACGAGGTGATGACATACAGGGCCATAGAGTAGCGTCATTCCAGTTTTGAGCTTGGGGCCTTCCGTTTGGGCGGGAGGCCTTTCTATTTTCTGACCCAGATTGGACGGTTTTCGTCCAACAGGTGGGCAAAATCCCGTCATAATCCGGAGATGGGTCACCCAAACTCTGTTTTCTGGGTTGGATGAGACAGTTTGGGATCCTCCTGCTAGCCTTTCCCCTGGTGATTCGGCCCAGAAGAATAATCCGACCTCGTACTCACTGGGAGACCCATCGACGGGTAGACCTTCCACCAAGCGGGATGGATCAGTTGAAATAGATGGCCGTATAGAATAGGATAGATGGCACGACGAGAGGGCCGTAACCGTGGCACAGGACAACAGATACTGGATTGCTTTGAACCTTGTTCCGGGTATCGGCAGTATTGCCTATCGAAACCTCATCAGCACGTTTGAGGATCCAAGACGGGTGTTTCAGGCTCCCCGAAAGGAGCTTGAGAGGATTGAGGGGCTAGGCCCCAAGCTTGTCGAGACCATCCAGGACTTCCCCGTAGAAAAACGATTGAAGAACGAACTGAATCTGATGGAGAAGAATACTGTCTCTATGGTGACTTATCGGGATCCAGGGTATCCGCGGAACCTCCTTGCGATTTATGATCCTCCTCCGGTCCTTTATGTTCGAGGAAAGTTCGAAGCCGGAGACGATTTGGCTGTCGCCATCGTAGGGTCTCGGATGGCGACCCGCTACGGTAAGACGTTGACGGAGCAGCTGGGGCGGGACCTAGCTGCTCAAAGCGTCACCGTGGTGAGCGGGATGGCACGGGGTATCGATTCTGCTGCTCATCGGGGTGCTCTGCTCGGCCGGGGCAGAACCATAGCGGTTCTTGGGTGCGGCGTCGATGTGACGTATCCCAGCGAGAGCCGTGGCCTGATGAGAGAGATTGTGGCTAGGGGAGCCGTGATTTCGGAATTCCCGATGGGGATGAAGCCCCACTCGTCCAATTTTCCTCGTCGCAACCGAATTATCAGTGGTCTCAGTGTGGGGGTGGTTGTCGTGGAGGCAACCCGTCAGAGCGGATCCCTTATCACCGCTAACTATGCGTTGGAACAGGGAAGAGAGGTTTTCGCTGTTCCAGGCAATGTTGGCTTTCCCACCAGCCAGGGGACCAATCGGCTGATCAAGCAAGGGGCGAAGCTGGTGGAAAGGGTTCAGGATATTCTTGAAGAGATCCTTCCCCAGTGGAAGGGTCAGAATGGGACCGACGGAAAAGTTGATGATCGGCCAAGACCAACGTTGAACGAGGAGGAGCGCTTGATCTTTAGTCTCTTGGGGTCGGAACCCGTCCATATTGATCGTCTCATCACACAGAGCCATTGGGACGCCAGTCGCGTCTCACGGGTCTTGCTGAATCTCGAGCTAGCCGGCCTGATCACTCAACTGGCAGGAAAACAGTTTATCCGAGCTTAGCACTAAACGGATCGTGTCTCCATACGAGGAACTGCTCTGAATCCCAGGTTTGTGACAAAGCGTTATAGACTTCCCCTCAAATCTGTGCAAACCGCTGGAACCCATAAGGATCGGGAGCTTCTATGTCTAGATCTCTTGTAGTTGTTGAATCGCCGACAAAGGCCAAGACGTTGAACAAGTTCCTGGGATCGGGCTTCTTGGTGAAGGCCACGGTCGGCCATGTCAAGGATTTGCCAGAGAATGATTTGGGGATTGACATCGAACATGGCTTCAGACCCCAATACGGCGTGATTCATGGAAAGAAGAGGGTTCTCCAGGAGTTAAGGAAGGCAAGTGCGGGCGTTACGAAAATCTATCTCGCTCCTGATCCAGACAGAGAGGGGGAGGCTATCGCCTGGCACATAATGGAAGAGTTGAATGGCAAGAACCACCGATTCTACCGGGTTTTGATAAATGAGCTCACACGGCGGGGGGTCCTCGATGCGATTCGAAAGGCAGGAGAGTTGCGGCAGGGACTGTATGAGGCCCAACAGGCAAGGAGGATTCTGGATCGGCTGGTGGGCTATAAGATTAGTCCATTACTGTGGCAGGAGATCAAGAGGGGACTGAGTGCGGGCCGGGTGCAATCGGTCACTGTTCGTCTGATCTGTGAACGGGAGCGAGAGATCTGGGCCTTCAGGCCAAAAGAGTACTGGACGATCAGTGCGACTCTGAAATGCCGACACCATCCTGAACCGTTCAGGGCGAAACTCTCCAAGATTGGGGGCAGGAAACCGAAGATTTCCAGCCGGAGACAGGCAGAGGACATTGCTCGGAATCTGGAGGGGGTCGAGTATATCGTTGCAAATATCGTCGAGAAAGAGAATCTCCGAAATCCTTCTCCCCCATTCATCACGAGCAAGCTTCAGCAGGACGCTTCCCGAACGCTCCGTTTCTCGCCAAAGAAGACCATGAGGATTGCCCAAGATCTCTATGAGGGGATCGAGCTGGGGGATGAAGGGCCAGTGGGACTGATCACCTATATGCGAACCGATTCACCGCGGGTGTCAGACGAAGCCTTGCGGGAAGTCCGAGAATTCATTCTCGACCGATACGGTAAGATGTACCTGCCCACAAAGCCCAACCGCTTCAAAAGCAAGAAAGGGGCACAGGAAGCGCATGAGGCGATTCGCCCAACCTCTATCGGGTACAACCCAGAAAAGGTCAGTCAATATCTGACCAACGATCAGCGGAAACTCTATCGCCTGATCTGGAATCGGTTTCTGGCCAGCCAGATGACTCCTGCCGTCTTTCTGCGAAAATCTGTGGACATTGGGGCCGGGGAGGCCGTTTTCAATGTGACCGGCTCTATACAAAAATTTCCGGGGTTTATGGCTGTCTACAGCACGGAAAAGGATCAGGAAGAGACTGGTGAGGAAGAAAAGGTCTATCTTCCACCTCTGAGTCAGGGTGAAGTCCTGGAGCTTTTGCCCCCCCTTGAGCGTGACCAACATTTCACCCAACCACCCCCCCGGTTCTCTGAAAGCACTCTGGTCAAAGAACTGGAGGATAATGGGATAGGGCGCCCCTCAACATACGCCACGATTCTCAGCACGGTTCAGGACAGGGGGTATGTGCGACTCGGTCAGGGGAAATTTCACCCTACGGAACTGGGTTTTCTTGTGAACGACCTCCTTGTGAAGAGCTTTCCAAGCATCTTGAGTGTGGAGTTTACCGCGAAAATGGAGGATGTTCTGGATGCTATAGAGGAAGAGAAAATCCAGTGGGTGGAGGCTATGGAGGATTTCTATGGCCGGTTCAGTAAGAGCCTTGAGAGAGCCGAGACCCTGATTCCACAGCTAAAGAAGGAAGTCACTGCTACGCCTCTCGTCTGTGACCGATGTGGCAGCCCGATGGTCATTCGATGGGGAAGGAAGGGGTTTTTTCTGGCATGCACATCCTATCCCGAGTGCCGAAACACTCAGGATTTCGAACGGAACGAGCAGGGAGAGCTGGTTATTCGGGAGAGTTTGGAGCAAACCCAAGAGACATGCCCGAGCTGTGGGAGTCCCATGGTCATGAGGCAGGGACGCTTTGGCGAGTTTTATGCATGCTCTCAATATCCAAGGTGTAAGACGACCAAGCCGAAGCATCTGAATATCCCCTGTCCGCGGGAAGGGTGTGACGGTTTCATCGCCGAAAAACGCTCCCGCAAGGGAAGAGTGTTCTACGGATGTACCCGGTATCCCAAGTGTGACTTTGCCCTGTGGGACAGACCGCTGAACCGCCCATGCCCCCAATGTGGCGCTCCATATATGGTCGAAAAATCGACCCGAGGGGGAACCGAGTGTTTCTGCAAGACATGCGGTTACAAAGGTTGATGCGATCCATGAACCTGTGGGGAGATTGGCGCCGTGTCACAGCATGGTCAGCTTCTGATAATCGGGGGTGGCCTCGCCGGATGTGAGGCTACTTGGCAAGCTTCACGTCGGGGAATCAGAACCGCCTTGTACGAAATGAAACCTCGGAGGTTTTCTCCTGCTCACAGATCTCCCCTTCTTTCTGAATTGGTATGCAGCAACTCTCTGAAATCGAATTCGCTGGACAATGCTGTGGGGCTCCTCAAAGAGGAGATGAGAAGATTGGGTTCACTGATAATTCGAGCGGCAGATGAGACGCGAGTTCCGGCGGGTGGGTCTCTTGCGGTCGACAGGGAGGAATTTTCTCGCTTCATCACAGAAAGCCTGGAAAGTGATGACCTGGTTGGGATAATCCGTGAAGAGATGACCGATATACCCCGGGACGGCCCTGTCATTATTGCAACAGGTCCTTTGACCTCAGATGATTTGACCCGTAGCCTGGTACAACTCACGGGTGAAAGGTCACTCTACTTCTATGATGCTGTTTCTCCTATTGTGGCCAGAGATTCTATTGATTTCCGAGTTGCGTTCAAAGCCTCCCGGTACGGTCGGGGAGGGGATGACTACGTGAACAGCCCCATGAATGCGGAACAGTATTACGCCTTCGTGGACGCGCTGATTCAAGCAGAGAAGGTTCCCCTGAGGGAGTTTGAGAGAGAGGCATACTTCGAGGGATGCATGCCCATTGAAGAGCTGGCCCAGCGAGGGAGAGACACCCTCGCCTTTGGACCGTTGAAACCAGTGGGACTCATCGATCCAAGAACCGGGGAGAGGCCGTTCGCAGTGGTTCAGTTGAGACAGGATAATCGGGCGGGTACCCTTTATAGCATGGTGGGCTTTCAGACGAAACTCAAATGGGAAGAACAAAAGCGAGTCTTCCGGATGATTCCGGGACTCGAAAAGGCAGAATTCGTTCGGTTGGGGAGTCTCCATCGGAATACCTTTGTGAATTCCCCCCAACTCCTCAGAGAGACCCTTCAACTCAAAGACCATCCTCAGATCTTCCTAGCAGGTCAGATCACCGGTGTGGAGGGATACGTTGAATCTGCCGCTATCGGACTTTTGGCCGGAATCAGCGCCTCCCTCTGGGTTAAAGGTAGGAGAATGATCACCCCATCTCCGAAGACCGCCATAGGGGCCTTGCTCCACTACATCACCCATGCAGACCCGACAACCTTCCAACCCATGAATGCCAATTTTGGGCTATTTCCCCATTTAGAGCGGAGAGCAAAGGGAAAACAGAAGCGGAGGCTTCTGGCGACCAGAGGACTCAAAGAGATCGAGTCGTGGAAGAGTGTGATGGGGCAGCAGGAAAGAGAAAGTCCATGAAGGGTCAAAGTTGTTTGAAATGCGGGCGGTATTTGCCACCTGGGAGTCTCAAGTATGTGGTTCACATCAGGGTCTTCGCAGGGTTTGACGGCTATTTGTCCATTTCCGACGAAGATCTAGACAGGGAAATGGATCGGATCCTGGAAGAGATCGAATCCAGGAATCCAGACGATCTGGAACGGGAGGTCTATCAGGAGATTGGACTTCTGCTTTGAAAAGGCTGCCGCGACAGGTTTGTCCGTGAGGCAACCGAAAGGAGAGAACCGGAGGGCGATGGGATGCTGGTGCACTGACAGGCTAGTGCGAGGACAGTGAAGTTCGCTTGGAGTCCATGTTGAGACGAACTGTGGAGTCTGTACCCAGTCTTGTCTATTTTGGGGCTGGATCTTAGAGAGATTACGATGGTCGGAGGTCTTTCATCGAGGAATAAGAATCGACCTGCTTATCCAATAGTAGAGAGGATCACCATCATCCCCATTGGGTTGGTGGAAGGACCGGTCGTAGATTTCTTGAGTCATCGCCTTCCTGAGGTCTTCGGGAAGAAGGTGGAAAAAGGGTCGAGGATTCAGAAGCCTCATTTCGCTTACAACGAGAAAAGAAGGCAGTACCTGGTTGATGCGATTCTCCTCAAACTGGCCCAGATCAGAGACTCGGTGCGGGGCAGGGTTCTGGGGGTGACTGAGGTCGATCTCTACCGACAGGATGGCCGAAGTGTTTTCGGTCATGCCAATCGGGAGAGAAAAGTAGCGGTGGTTTCCACCAAACGTCTACAGGACGAGTATTACGGACTTACTGGTAACTTAGAGAAGCTCGAAGAGCGGGTCCTGAAAGAGGCCATTCACCACCTGGGTGATACCTATGGGTTGAAGGGATGCGCAAATCCTCTCTGTGCCATGTTTGACACGAGTCAACTCCTCGATCTTGATATTAAGAAGCCCGTTCTCTGTTCCGGGTGCAAAAGAGCAATCCCATAGAGGGTGGAGAACGTCATCCTTGAGTTGTCCCAGAATGGTATCCGGGGTTTTTCGTAGGAAATGGCGATAGGGACTGCCCTGACGGATATTCGCTGAGAAGCATTTCATCAATGGTGTTTGCGGCCTAATGAAGGTGAAGCTTCCGTCCTCTTCAGTGGTTTGGATTCCCCCTGTCCATGAATGCTTACGCATCATGGAACAGCACGGGATGATGCCGAACATTCGAAACCATTCGCTAATGGTTGCTCGGGTGGCTGGGGCTATGGGCGAGGCCTTGAATCAAAAGGGGGGCAAACTGAAGCTCCCTTTGATCCTTGCGGGAGCCCTTCTCCACGACATTGCAAAAACTCGGTCGGTTCGTGAAGGGGGTAACCATGTCGCGATGGGCCGGAAGATGGTTCTGGAAATGGGCTATCCTGAGGTGGCATGGATCGTTGGGAGTCATGTTGATTTGGGTCCTGAGATCGCCAATACCATCGACGAGGCGACCGTGGTGAATTATGGTGATAAACGCGTTGAACATGACAAGGTGGTCCCACTGAGAGAGAGATTTGAGGCCCTCGTGACCCGCTACGGGAAAACCGCTGAGGATCGGGTCCGCTTCCAGCAGATGTACGGAAACATGGAAAGACTTGAAAAGCAGATATTCGGCCGAATTTCGCTTTCACCAGATGACTTGATATTTATGATCGAGAGGTCAGCCCCTGTGTTCTGGCTGAAACCTCGGTCCTCAAGTGCGACAGGGTCAAAGGATTCAGGATGAAACAGGAACATAAACGTTACGCCGGGAGCCTCTTGTCGGCCGATCCGGCCAGTGAGGTTGATCCGTTTTTGTCATGGTAGTCTTTTTTGATCTGGGAAAGGTGATTCTGGACTTTGACCATGGACTCATCACGAGGCGACTCGCGCGGAAGTCCAGGGTCCCTGAAAAGCGAATCCATGATGTGATTTTTGGCGGGAATCTCGAGAGCCTGTATGACAGAGGGATGGTGAGCTCACAGGACTTCTATCATGAGGTGGTCGACTCCCTCTATATCAAGATGCCCTTTGAAGAATTCAGAGACATATGGACCCGGATATTCACCGCAAATGAAGACGTCTGCAATGTGATTAAGGCTCTGAAAAACCCCTGTAAGCTCATTCTCCTATCGAATACCAATGAAATGCACTTTGAGTATGCCCTCGCTGAATTTGAGATACTGCATGCTTTCGATGATTATGTGCTCTCCTATCAGGTTGGTGAGAGAAAACCCCATCCGAAGATCTATATCGCAGCTCTAGACAGGGCGGGTTGTCCTGCAAGAGAATGTGTCTATATTGATGATATGGAGGAGTATGTTTCGGCTGCTTCCCAACTCGGACTCAGGGGCGTTGTCTTCAGGGACGCCCAGCACCTGCGGGGTGATCTAAGGGCACTGAATGTTTGTGAGTGAGGGATATGAAGACATCAGATGCGATTACCCTTCTTAACCAAGCCCATTCATTTCCGTGTCTCTATGTGTTTAAACTGATCGGAGAAAACACCCCGCTCTTCTATGACGGCGTTTTGTCGGCAGTCTCAAAAGAATTCGGGGAATTGATGCATGAAGAAGCAAGCCTTTCAACGCGAGAGAGTTCAGGGGGTAGGTATCTCTCTATCACCCTGAAACTAGAGATCGAGTCGGCGGAACAGGTTCTGAGGCTCTACGAACGGTTCTCCAAAGTTGATGGCCTTAGGTCGATGATGTGAGTCTATCGATTCGAGAGAATGTTCGACTTCAGCTATGCTGAGAGCTGCTGAGCTTTGGTCATCAGGGGACCGGGGTATGATAGGCTAATAATATCGGTGAGGGGGGTAGTACGGATAGGGCCACCAGGGATAAAAGGGATCCCAGTAGGGGCGATATGGGTATCCATAGGGATAGTCTCGATAAGTGTCTGTTCGTTCAGGCCAAAGGTGTGTTTCCCGGTTCTCGAGAAGCACGAAGGTATATTCCCTTTCACCTATTTTTGAAATTTCTTTTCCCACAACAACTCCGGCAACAGTGATCTCTTTTTCCTGACCATAGACATATGGATCCTTGAATTCCTTGTACTTTACAAGAAACCTTCCATCTGCGGGCTTGTCCTCCAGAGGACGCCCTGTGCTTCGGCTCAAGGGTCTCTGCAGCACTTCGATGAGTGTCTCATCCTTTAGATTCCGTGTCTTTATGATTTCTCCGCCTATCAGGACGAGCCTTCCCTTGTAGGTTTGAAAATCCTGGAGAATGGACTCAGGGGTAAGATCCTTCAAAGCAGACTGTCTGTTCTCGCGAGAGATCCCGTGAGCGCATCCTCCGATGACCAACAGAACGAGGGTGAGAAGGGCCAGAGGGTCAGGTCTTCCATTCATGGCGATAAACTCTTTCCTTATTGTTCCGGGTTTTTCACTTTATCGAGATCTCTGAAATCGAATACGTTCCACGACTCAGTCTCCCGAACCTAATGCTTTCTCCATGACATAGGCATCTTCCGTGCCGTAGTAAAGCCGAATCCTGGACTTTCGCTGGAATCCTAACTTCTCGTAAAACCTTTGAGCCCGTGTGTTTCCTTCCCTTACCTCTACGAAAAGTATGTTACTTTCGCACCGAGACTCACAGACATTCATCAGATGCGTTCCAATTCCCTTTCTTCGGTGAGCAGGGTCAACGGCGAGGGAGATCACATGACCATCCGGTGCAAAAATGATATAGCCCACCACCTTCTCTTCTTCGAAAAGGAGGAAAGTTTGTGAAAGGATGTGGTGATAACGAAGAAACACCTCGGGCCTGTAAGATGATTTCGGAAAGGCCATGGCTTCAATCCGAAGAACATCCTCCAGGTCTTTACGCTCGAACCGTCGAATCATCGTTTAGAAATTTGTTGTCTGTGCAGACTATTCTGCGTCTGCACCCCAAGGCTTCAGGCCCCTGGCAACGGCTCAGCAGATTAAGAGGTTCCATTTCCAATGCCAGAGGACGGTGGTCTGTCGGTTGAGGCTAGCCGTATCCGCTTTTCTCGAGAGTGCTTATGAGACCTCTTTTGAGCTTCAGATACGTCCGTTTGATCCAACGTGAACCCTTCTCGACGGTTGTCCTGTTGTAATACTCCCTGTCTTCCTCGGCCATGTTTTCGAATTTGCGGTCATACTTCAGCTTCACCCAGGCGTTGAAATCAAATCTCTTTGCGAGGCTGTAGAGATACCGATTCAGAGGCGCGAACCCTTCTTTTTTGATGATGGCCACCCCGAAGTCGATGACATATGGCGTCCGTCCCCCAACGACGAGAAGGTTGTCCTTTTTTTTGAGGTCACCATGCGCGACCCCCGCCTTGTGCAGGTCTTTGATCAGGGTCAACAGAGTATCGAAGAAGACGTCGCGATGCGTAATCTGTGCCCTTCGAATCGGGACGGCGTCGATGCATTCGAGAACGAGGTAGCGTCCATCGAGAAGGCCGTAACAACGGGGGACGCCGTGAACTTCAGACAATCTGGAATAGACCCTGTACTCGTTCCGCAACATGGCCCAGCGAATAAGGCTTCCCACGCCCCACCCCATGGGTGCCTTGAGGATAAGACGCTGTCCCTTGCCTTGGTAGAGATAGACGTGTCCCTGATACCCGCGGCTGAAAATGTTCGATCCCGACTTGACGCTCCCCCTGACCCACTGAAGGAGCTCGTTTTTGGTAAGGTTGTCCATGTCGCTTAGCATCGGCGTGAGCTTCAATGGAGCTGAAGGTAGAGGATGTACACCCAGAACAATAGAAGCAGGGCGATAATGGGCTCACCATTCTGCCGGAGGCTTTGCCAGAATGACCAGCTGCCGTGCTGGCCCGGTCGATAGGCGGTAAGGCGGGGAATAAGCGCCCGGGTCTCTTTGCGCCACTGCTCCCACTCCTTCTTAAACCTGCGTTGAAGCTTCTCGTCTTCCCGGCGGATGGCTGGAGGATAAGAGGCGAGCAGTATTAATAACAACAATGGAAAGCTCCACCACAAGCCCGAGGCAAAAGCAAACCCAAATCCTAGGGTAATGTTGCCCACATAGAGGGGGTGTCTCACGTAGGCATAGGGCCCGTCGGTGGCAAGGACCTTGTTTTTCTTGATATGTCCCGACGCCCAGAGGCGTGCTGCAATACCCAAGATGACCAACACGACACCAGCACCAAACAGTGCTTCTTTGGGTTCGCCTGCAACACTGACCAGAATCACAAAGGCGATACCAAGGAATTGGCGGAATCGTTCTCGGCGGTGTCGGATATCGTGCAGGAATCGTTGTAACCCAAAGGCAGTTGCCATTAATACAGTTCTCTTCGACCAATCCGAGGTGCACACTGGCACTCTTGCCGCCCAGCAGCGTTCTCATGAGAAGTCTTTTTGATGGGGAGGAGTATAGCCGGTGTGAGCCTCGGGTGTCAAGGGTGGCGTGTTCAGAATCTCATGGTCCTTCATCACATGGCCGATGGACTGTATTCTATGGAATAGGAGTCTCTAGAAAGATCCGGAACTAACGGAGAGACATCTAAGGGCTATAGGACGGTTTTCGAACGGCCATAGCATGAATCCAGAGGGCGTCTACTACGTCCTATCAGGCCCGGGTCTCGTTAACATCGCTTACCAGCGCGCTTCATGATAAGCCGTGCCCTGTTTTACCTGCTGAAGAATCTGCACGATGCACTGTCCCAGGGCCTCACTCACAGCCAGGACCGCGGCTTCAGAGTCATCGCCCTCGGCCTTCTTCAGTTCCCTAATCGTAGTCGTCCAGAGAATCTGCTGCCTCCCCTGGTCAATAAATTGCACCTCTAGGGCGACTTCTCCGTATAGACCATGCTTGGTTTGAAGCTGGTTAAACCGTTGGATTTTCCCGTTGATGAGGTATTTGGCCGGAGGCCTGACGGGGTGTCTATCCACACGACTGAGAAGCTGGCACGCGCGAAAGGCATGGGCGAGTTGTCGACTCACGATTTCCGATGGCGAACTCTCCCAGAAGTCACAAGAAGAGTAGTCAATCAGAGTAGATTTCTCCTGATACGTCACAATGCTGTCCTGCCTCAAAGGAACTATCGCATCGAAACGAGCTATTCGCAGAGACTCACCGTATGATTGTAACGAGTCCTCAAAGACCGTGGGGATATCCAGAGGAACCCGATAGTATCGCGGCTCGGGCACCGCTGCACATCCGCAGGCGAATGCCGAAAGAATGGAAAGAAGCCCAGCGAGTCGTTTCATCATCTGTTAACCTTCCCACGATGAATCAGCCGCCATGGCTGTCTGCACTCATCGGCCTCTAGAAATACGGAGATAGAAGACAAATTACCCATCCTTTCTCAATGGAGTTTCCGCTTGTTCGAAATCGAATGCCCACAGTATAAAACCATTGTGTCTCGTTTCTTGTAATTGCCACGGGCCTGTGATACGGTCCTAGTCGTTGCATCTGAGGAGAATGAAGAAATGGTCCCCAGTCTGAGTAGTGGAGAGATCGAAACGTTGATTGATGTAGCCTTGGGAAAAGAACCTGCTGATCTGGTATTGAGGAACGGCAGATTGGTTAACGTTTACACAGGAGAGATTCTCGATCGTCAGTCGGTGGCTGTGAAGAGGAACCGAATCGCCTATGTAGGAGAAGAAATTGAGACAATGATTGGAGAAAACACCTGTATCATTGATGCTGCCGGTCAGTACATCGCTCCCGGGTTGATAGATGGTCATAATCACGTGGATGCTGTCTACCGCTGTTCGGAGTTCGTTCGGTGCGTTTTGCCAAGGGGAACGACGGCAGTGGTCACCGAAGTCTCCGCAATCACTAATGCTCTTGGGGCAGAGGGTCTCCGGTGGTTTATCGAGGATGCCCTGTCCCAGCCCATGAGGTTCTATATCGTGGCACCTCCCCTTGTTCCTCCCTACTCAGGGTTCGAGACAAGCCGTGATTTCAGTCTTGACGATTTTGCAGAACTGATGGAAAAAGACTTCGTGGTGGGTGTGGGAGAGACCTACTGGACCCGTGTCGTGGAGAAGGATCGCAGAGTTCTAAAACAGTATGCGGAGGCCCTCCATCGATCGAAACCCTTGGACGGCCATGCAGCGGGAGCTAAGGGCCAGAAGCTGCAGGCATATGCAGCCGCCGGAACAACCTCATGCCATGAGACCGTCAGTCCCGAAGAGGCGCTAGAGAAGCTGAGATTAGGGATGTATGTTATGATTCGAGAGGGCTTCATTCGCCATGACCTTGAAGCTGTCTATCCCATTAAAGATCAACCGATCGATTTCCGGCGGGTGACGCTTGTCAGCGATACAATGTCGCCTGGAATGATGGTCCGCGAGGGACTCGTGAACGCTCTGACGAAAAAGGCAGTTTCTCTAGGGTTTGATCCTGTCAGAGCTGTGCAGATGGCATCGATCAATGCCGCAGAGCGCTATAAGCTTGACGACCTAGGGGGCATTGCTCCGGGAAAACTTGCTGATATCCTGGTGATCAAAGACCTTGAGAACTTTATCTGTACGTGGGTGATCGTGGGCGGAGAGATTGTGGCACGGGAGGGAGCTCTGCTGAGAGACACCGGAGGATGTCAGGTTCCCCGAGAATTCTGTGAATCCATACGAATACCATCAGTCTGCCCGGATGACCTCTGTGTTGCTGCCTCCCATCTGAAGGTGAAGGTACGGGTT
>Ga0209636_10004349_pt1 | contig 14438 bp, 13 predicted proteins | sample DeeMarSWOR152_54_FD_187464 | JGI IMG/M metagenome (GOLD analysis project Ga0209636, IMG submission 187464) | Marine sediment microbial communities from White Oak River estuary, North Carolina - WOR-1-52-54 (SPAdes) (version 2) | ecosystem: Environmental > Aquatic > Marine > Intertidal zone >...
GCATCCACCATGTAAGTGGTCGTTATGGTTTGGGGATGAACGAGGACTTCGCCTCGATTCATATGGGATTTCTCTATCCCCTGCACATTAACCGCCGTCCGCTGCCCCGCCTTCGCCGCCTTAATCATTTCGTTATGGACTTGGATACCCCGAACCTTGCCTTCCCTCAATGATGGGAGTATTTGAACTGGATCACCGACGGAAACGATCCCCGACACGAGAGTGCCGGTAACCACCGTTCCGAATCCCCTCATGGTGAATACGCGATCGATGGGCAAACGAAAGAGGCCCTCGGAGGTCCTTTCCTGGACTTCATCGGCCAATCTTTCCAATGTGGACAGTAACAGGGGGATTCCCTCGCCAGTGACCGATGAAACCTTAACAACGGGAGCGCCTTCCAAGAACGTTCCCGCAACCAATTCCCTCACTTCTTCGCCAACCAGTTGCACCAACTCGGAGTCGGCCAAATCGATCTTGCTCAATACCACCAAGCCCTTCTTGACCCCCAAGAGCCTGCAGATGTCCAGATGTTCCCTCGTCTGGGGCATAATTCCCTCATCGGCCGCAATGACCAGGGCGACCAGATCAATGCCCCACGCTCCAGCAACCATGTGTTTGACGAATTTCTCATGGCCGGGCACATCCACGATCCCCATTCTCAAGCCGCTGGGAAGCACGAGAAAGGCAAATCCCAGCTCGATGGTGATTCCCCTCTCTTTCTCTTCCTTCAATCGATCCGTATCAATGCCCGTTAGTGCCTTGATCAAGGCAGTCTTACCATGATCGATATGCCCTGCCGTTCCCAGAACGATCTGTTTCATTTGCTTACCCCGACCCGTTGTTTTGAGTTTTGACTTCGGTCATTTGAATTTGTCGAGAATTTAGAATGAGGTCTCTGAAAAACACGCCCTTCGCTGTTCAAAGGGCTCTTGCCCAAAACCCATTCCGCTCACTGAAAATAATTTTTGACCATTCTAACGTTCGCTTCACTGCAAACCCAAACTCGCCCTCCGGGCTCAGACAACTGGATTTGCGGCCGTTTCGCTTCACTAAGAATGGTTGACAAAAATTCTTTAATGTTCGCTCCAGGGATATGGGCAAGCGCCCGTTGACATTTGACATTATGTTTCGTGTCCGTGTCTCGTGTTTCGTGCTCAGAGCTCGTTTTTCTTTTTTTAACCAATTAAACCAATGAAACCAACCAACTAATTCACGTATATCATTTGTCAGTTGGATTTTGAACTTTGACATTTTGCGGTCCGCCTCCACCCTCAAACCTCCGGCCTCCGACTCTCTTTCCCCTTTCCGACTGCAGCACCGCAGCACTGAATAGTGTTCCTCCAGGGAACCCGGGCAGCAACCGGTTCGGAAATAGTAGCCCGCTCACCCTCGATGGCTACCCCACTTTTCCAGCAGGCTTCGCTCAGGGACAACGGTCTTCTCCAAATAGCTCAGGAAACTGCAAGGGAAAAAATCTTTAATTCGGGCCCAATGCCCTTCCCTTCAAAAAAAAGGGGAGAACCGAAGTTCTCCCCGTAATAACGAAGAACCGTTATTTCACGGTTTCCCTCAGCTTGTTTCCCGGCTTGAATTTGGCGACCTTGGTAGCGGGTATCTTGATCTCTTTCCCCGTCCTGGGATTGCGCCCCGACCTCGCCTTCCTCCTTGCAACCATGAAGGTGCCAAAACCGGTCAGGGTCAATTTGTCACCCTTCTTCAGCGCCTTCGTCACACTACCCGTAAAGGAGTTTAGTGCCTTTTCAGCCGCCGCCTTCGTAATTTTGGCATCCTTCGCAATACTCGCAATGAGTTCAGCCTTCGTCATTCCCTTTCACCTCCTTTTTCTTTAAATCATCCCTGAGAGCCCAAAACAAGGGCTTTAGTAGTGCGATTGACCTATACTAAATAGTTTAAGGCCAAATGTCAACCAAAAATCTCACTTTCCGCGCTTTTTTCTCTCACTCCTGAGGTTCTCCTTACCACTTCACATCATCATGGTTTTCGAGGATCATCTCCCTTTTTCCCGAAAATGATGACCCTGTGCTTAAAAAGACTAAATATTCCAAATACTTATATATACTTTTCCATGAAGTTGGCAATGGTCTCCTCGACCTTTTGCGGTGATGCGGCCTGTATCCTCTTGAGTGCATTCCCCACCTGTTGGAAAACGACGGGATTATTGAGGTCATCCAATTTTCGGTATATTCCAGCGCGTCTTCCCAGGCGGTAGTTGAGCCTCTTGTCTTCCGGAAGCGCCCAATATCGATCAATGACCCCTATCATCTTCACCTTCTCCCCCGGCAACTGCCCCTCCAACTCCTCCAGGAGGTTGAGAATATGATCGCTGGCAAAATAGCTGGTAATGCCATGGAGCTCATCAATGAACAAGCGCTCCTCCCGTATGATTTCATCGTCGGAAGACGGGACGAATTCCTCGGTTTTGATTTTTTCGGAGAGCGGCATATCCTTGAGGACCTTAAGGGTTCTGACGCGTATGAAATCGGGATCGATTTGGTTGAGGACCTTAGCCGTCTCAATGGCGTGGGGTTTCCACATCTTCTTTCCCCCCAGCCCCAAGATCACGTATTCGGAAAGCTCCAAACCGGATGCCTTAACCTTCTTTCCTGCCTCGCTGTGGTCCTTGGCCGTTACCCCCTTCTTCATGAATGCCAGCAGGGGATCAAATCCCGACTCCAAGCCTATGTGAACCCTCGATAATCCCGCTTCCCGAAGCGCCTTAAGTTCTTCGAGTTCCGTCCCAAGGACGGTCTTCGACCTCGCATAGGTCGTAATTCTCTCCACGTCGGGAAATGTCTCCCTCAGAACGGTAATAATCGCCGCGAGGTCATCGGCCCTCATCCTCAGGTTATCGCCGTCTTGAAGAAAGACATTCTTCCCGCCCCCGTAAAGCCAAAGGGCAACCCTCCTAAAGGCCTCATTGTAAAGATCGGGCCGCTCAAATATGGTCTGAATCACTGAGGTATCAACCCGGCCCGCGAGACCCATGTTCCATGAGAATGCCTTTATTTCCTGGCTGATCTCCTCGATAACCCTGATGTCCTCCCTAACCTCATCCACCGACCTCACGCTGAAACGCTCGCCCTTGTAAGTTCGGCAAAAAGCGCACCGATTCCACGGACAATTACGGGTAACCCGAATAAGGAGGCTATAAGCCTCGTTGGGAGGCCTAATGGGGCCCTGTTCAAAGCTTAACTCCATCTGTTGCCAAATACCCCGTCAGTTGACATCCGTTGGCTCTCTGCCCAATTTCGAGAAGATCTTCTTCTCGATGCGGTTGCTGAGCGATTCCATCCGATCCATCCACTTCCTTCCCCTTTCATCCCTGCAATATCGCTCCCTGAGATCTTCAAACCGGTCCCTCAGGGTTACGACCTGATCGTGACGGACCCTCTTATCCGAGTAGTTGACTACCTCCTCCTCCAAAATCCATGAGTTATCCGAATCCCCTAGCAGGAAAACGTGTTGCCGCACGATCTCCGCAATTCGGTCATACCCGAGCTTCCTCAATAATCGGTAACCTGTAATGCTATGATCCTCACCCGTGTCAAGGCTCTCAGCCTTGGTGATATCATGAAGCAGTGCAGCGGCCTCCACCTCATCCAGGTTCAAGTTCTCGCCCTTGCGGTTCAGGGCCGTCGAAATGGAAAGGGCGACCTCGGCCACCTTGATACAATGTTGGATGATGTGCTCTCCCGCATTGTAGCGTCTCATGAGGTCCAAGCATTCCTTCTTCGAGGGAACTCTTGTTTCCCGGCTCCGCACTTTTCCCAACGGAAGCTACCTCGTCCCTGAATATGAGCGATCTTTTGGGTAAAAGCATATACTTCCCTCTGAGCCCTGTCAAGGTAAGCATCTGGGACCTTTGGGAAAACTCGCCCTTCGCTACTCAAGAATATTTACCGTCGGAGAAAAGCCTTGTCCCCTCGCTTCAGAGCTTTGCGGTCTGTTGTCCAAATTCCCCTTCGCTCCCGAAATGACCCGAGATCTCCGGAAAAGTCGCTCTTCGCTGCTCAACCATATTTTTTCGACCATTCCAGCGATTGCGCTATCTTCAACTTAGAACTGGGTTTACAGCCACTCCGGTTGCCTAGGAGGGGATGCCGAAAAAATATACATTCGCACTCAGAGCTCCTTTTCCGAATTCCTGGGTATCTGAATTTCGCTCATGAACAATGGCGTTCCTCTCGACAATGTCCGGAAACTCTGGTTATTTGTCATTTGACATTTCTCCTTTTGCCTCCAACCTCTGACCTCTCTCCCCCTTTGCGACTGCAACACCGCATGACCCCAGCACTGCAGCACTGTATATTTTTCGCTCAGAGCTCGTTCTTCCAGTTTTTCAGAGACCTTCCACAAATCAATTGACACGACTTGAAGAACATAGTATAAAGGGGCGGTTTAAAAATCTTGAAACCCGAGCATTAGGGATTCTTGGAGGCGGAGATGGGAAAGACGATACGGAAAGTGGCAGTTCTGGGGGCTGGGAATGGAGGGCATACCTTCTGCGCCCATTTGGTTATGGAAGGATTCGAGGTGAGGCTCTATGAAGCATCGCAGTTCAAGCGTAATCTTGAACCGATTCTGGCTAAAGGAGGGATAGAGGCCTTCGGCGATAGATCTGGCTTCGCAAAGATAGACCTCGCATCAACAAATATTGAAGAAGTGGTCAAGGGAGTGGATGTCATAATAGTACCCGTTCCGGCATTTGCGCAAGATCATATGGTAAATGAATGCCTACCATACTTAGAGGAAGGCCAGATAGTCCTGTTTAGCCCGGACAACGGCGCAACGATCAGGTGGTACAACCAGCTGAAAGAGAAGGGAATGGAGAAGAAGGTCATCCTCGCTGGGATGGCTTGTCTTTTGTATCTCTGCAAGCTTATCGGCCCTGCTCAGATAGATATTGCAGGGGTTAAGCACGAAATGCAGGTATCGACGATGCCCGCGAAAAACGTGGGAGAGGTAGTTGATTCCCTGAAGACGATGTACAAGGGATACAAACCGGAAAAAAATGCACTGGCGACTACCCTGAGCAATTTCAATCACCAGCTTCATACGGGCCCCATGGTGTTAAACGCGGGAAGAGTTGAATCCAACATGGGCTTCAAGTTCTATTGGGAAGGACATACCAAATCGATAACCAACGTCGTGAAGAGCGTGGATCAGGAGAAGCTGGAAGTCGGAAAATCGTTGGACATTAATCTCCCGACCATAGAGCAACTCTTTGAGGAGTATTACAGGGGGCGGTACCGGGAAGGAGCAGGGAACCTCAACGAGATCGTCACCACTAACTTAATCTACAGGGGGACGATCGCACCATCCGAGCTGACGAGCAGGTTCATAACCGAGGATGTCCCGTACGGGCTCGTCTTGATATCGTCCATCGGCAAGCGGTTCAACGTACCAACTCCCACCGTTGACGCGATAATTCATCTGGCTTCGGTTCTGAATCAGGCCGATTATTGGAAAGAGGGAATGACCTTGGAAAAGTTGGGACTGGGGGACATGAGCAAGGAGGAGATAGAGGAATACTTAAGGGAAGGATAAAGCGAGGGGAGGTGGTAAAAGGGGCAAGCAGGGAAATGAAAGAGAAAAGAAGTAAGGGAAATCGTATTCAGATAGGAGGGGATTTACTATGAAATCGAAATCGGGTTTACTCGTTATCCTGTTGGTTGGAGCACTTGTTATCACGTGGACTTTCACCCCTGTAACCGCTCAGGCAGCTCGTAAGAAACCGTTGAAGATAGGGGTTATAAGTCCCCTTTCACCTCCCGGCGACCCTGCAGCCGGACAATTGATAACCAGGGGGGCTAAGTTCGGGGCCAAGTTCGTCAATGAAGAAATGGGTGGAGTGCTCGGAGGGAGGCCCATCGAACTGGTAATTGAGGACGACTCAGGGACGCCGGAAAAAGGCGTTGCTGCCTTCAGAAAATTGGCAACGAAGGACAAGGTGATTGCAGTTATGGGGCAGTATCACAGCTCCGTGTGCACTGCCCTAGTCGATGTGGGAGCGGAATACGGAATCCCAACTTTTTCGACGGGAGCTTCTGCCTCGATAATTACCAAGAAACACCAGGTAACCACCTTCAAGACTCACGTCATTGATTATGACAGGGCATCTACGTGGACGGATTTTATCACGGGTCAGGGATGGAAACGGATAGCGATATTGGCCGAAAACACGGACTATGGAGTTGGGCTGTACGAGGCAACCAAACAGATAAGAGAGGAACGCGGATTAAAAAATGTTGAGATAAATGGGATGGTCTTTGACAGGAAGGTGGCTGACTTGACCCCCCAGCTCTTGAAGCTGAAGGCATGGAAGCCGGATATCCTGTTAAACATCGGTGTTGGCGACCCGGCCTATCGCATTGCCAAACAGGCCTACGATATCGGGGTTTTCCCTCAGGTTCCAATGATGGGGGCCCATGACTGGCCAGCACGGCCTGAATTCTGGAAGAACCTTAGGAAAATGGGTCAATACATGATGTTCATTAACTATTACCATCCCAAGATGGGCTTGTCGCAGCTGGGGGAATGGCTGAAACCAAGGTTTGAGAAGGAATACGGCGAGATACCAACCTATATGGCGTATAACGGCTTTGGACAAATCGTGCTGCTGGCTCAGGCGATCAATTTAGCTCAGTCCGATAATCCAAAGGATCTGGTCAAATCCCTGGAGGACTGGGTCTTCGTGTTTTGGGCAAAGGGTGATGTTGTTGACTTTGAACGTTTACCAGATGCCAAATGGCATAACCACACATCCCCTTTACAGATCGTCCAGTTTACTAAGGTCGACCAACCCATTGAGGAGTCCACAATTCTCTGGCCGCCGATCATGAAAACCGGAGGGTTTGTTTCTCCTTAGTTCTGAGGAAGCGTAAGGGATTTGCAGTTATCAGCTTAGCGAAGGGGAGATGATTGAATAAGGGGGATGGAAAGGCAGGCCACACCCCGTTCCATCCCCTTCATTTTTTCATTGCGACATCCTTTTCCTTGAAGTGAGGTGATTACCATCGACTCAACACTTCTCTCACAATACATCATATCAGGGATCGTCATCGGCTTAATCTACTCCCTGATGGCTATGGGCATTACGTTCATCTACGGCATCATGAGGATAATCAACTGGTCCATGGGCGAGTTCTACATGATAGGGGGATATCTCCAATACATAATCATTACCCATTGGCTCGGGGTTGAGAACTGGTATCTGGGCGTTATCCTTTCGATGGCTGGGGTATTTCTGCTGGGAATGGTGGTTCAAGGGCTGTTAATCAAGCCTATGTTTGAAGGGACTGTGGAGAGGAGAACCGAGTATGCAACCATTGTCACCATTTCCCTGGGTGTGCTCTTCACCAATACGGCCGTCATAGGAGCAGGTCCTTTTATCTACTCCCCGCAAGGTTACTATCACGGCACCCAAATTATAACGCTCCCCGTGAGCGGGACCAGGTTCGTGGCTTTCATCGGCACAATAGTCCTGCTTTCCCTTTTTTACCTCTTCTTGAAGAAGACGTGGTGGGGAAGGGCCTTTCAAGGAGCTGCCCAGAACCGGATGGGCATCCAAACAGCGGGTATTGATGTCTTCAGACTCGACCAGATCGCTTTTGGGATTGGAGTGGCTTTAGCAGCTGCCGCTGGCGCACTCTTGGCCCCTGAGTTCTACGTACATCCGCGGTGCGGTAGCATCGCAACTATGAAGGGGTTTGAAATTATCGTAATCGGGGGGCTGGGCTCCATCCCCGGTGTGCTCTGTGCCGGCCTTCTCCTTGGATTGATCGAAAGCCTCGGCGCTGTCTTCCTCAACCCCTCGTTCAGGGATGTCTACGGTTTTCTCTTCCTGTTGGCTATCCTTGCTATAAGGCCAACGGGCCTGTTTGAGGAGAGGGAGCGCGTCGCCTAGGTGATCGTTAAGCGAAACGGGGTTTTCATGAAAATCATGGACTATGTATGGACCAGCGGATTCAACCGGTACTCCCTTTCGCTAGCTGGATTATTGATAGTCTCCCTCTTGCCTCTTTGGACTGGTCAATACTACCTTCAGGTCTTCACCATTGCCTTTTACTATGTGATTCTCGCCTCCAGTTGGAATCTCTTGGCGGGCTATACGGGACAATTCTCGTTGGCACACCATGCCTTTGCAGCCATCGGGGGGTATACCTCAGCTCTGTTGGTGACCAATTTCGGACTGCCAATCTGGATGGGTATTTTGGCTTCGGTGTTGAGCAGCGCGTTCATGGGTTTCATCCTCGGCATGTTGTGTCTCAGAATGCGCGCCATATATTTGGCTATTGCCACGTGGGCGTTCGCAGAATCGGTACGAATCACCATCTCCATGACCTACGAAGTAACGCGGGGGGATTTGGGCCTGGCAGTTCCTAAGCTCTTTTCAGGAGGAGGACAGGGAGTTGCTTACTACTTCCTCTTCCTGGGCTTGGCGGCGGCAAGCGTTCTCATGATCATGTTGATCATGCGTTCAAAGATGGGCTATTACCTCAGGGCAATCCGCAACGATGAAATGGTCGCTCGGGTAATGGGAATCAATACAACGCGCTGGAAAATCCTGGCGTTCATCCTGTCAAGTGGCACTGCTGGCATCGCAGGGGCATTCTATGGCCATTACAACGGGCTCCTCACCCCTGTCATGGTTGATTTCAACGAGATGGCCTTTATCGTTATCATGGTGGTTATTGGAGGTATCCGCAGCATCGCGGGGCCGGCAATCGGAGCCATCCTCATCCAAATACTCACCGAGACATTCCGGGAATTCGGGGAGATACGAATGGTGGTCTTCGCCTTGGCAGTAATTGCCATTGCACGACTGTACAGTGAAGGGGCCATGGGAACGGTAAGGCAGTTCTTCCAGTGGACCTCCAGAAGAAGGCAGGCACGGGAAAGCATGAATTAATGGACGAAAAGGGCAAGGGGCTTCTGCATACGGAGAATCTGACAAAGGATTTTGGGAAACTCCGGGCCGTGGATAATCTCTCCTTATGCCTTGAGAGAGGGGAGGTTCGAGGGCTTATCGGGCCCAATGGATCGGGAAAGACGACCTTGGTTAACTTACTTACGGGTGTTTATAGGCCGACCAGCGGGGGAGTCTATTTCTCCGGAAGGCGGATTGACCGGTTGTCACCGGACAGTATCACCCATGAGGGCATCATGCGCACCTTCCAGGTCGCCCGCGTGTTCGGGGACATGACCGTTCTTGAAAACATGCTCATCCCGGCATTCACTCAGGGCATGAACAAGCGGGAAGCTCGTCATCGGGCGAGAGAACTCCTTGACTTTTCCCTCTTGGGGAGATTGAGCAATGAATCTGCCAGGAATCTCTCCGGGGGGCAAACCATGTTGCTCCAAATCGTCCGGGGGTTCATGAGACAACCGCTTAAGCTCTATCTGCTCGACGAGCCCTTTGCCGGGGTCCACCCCACCATCAAGGATGTCATGATAAAGACAATTCTAAAAATGAACCGAGAAGAAGGCGTGACATTCCTGATTGTGTCTCACGAGCTTACTACCATCCGCCGCCTCTGCAGCCGAATATCCGTTCTCCACGGGGGGAGGGTGATCTCAGAGGGAACAATGAAGGAGGTGGCTAATGATCCCCGGGTAATTGATTGTTACCTCGGAGGTTAGACATGGCTTCCAAACTGTCCGTTCAAGGAGTTACCTCTGGCTACGTGAAGGGGATCGATATCGTAAGTGGCGTTTCCCTCGAAATTGAGGAGGACAGGATAACGGGAATCATTGGCCCAAATGGAGCCGGGAAATCAACCTTACTGAAAACCATTTTCGGATTTCTCCATCCCAGCCGAGGCAAGATCATATTCAATGGGCGGGAAATCCAGAGCCTTTCTCCGTTCAAGCTAAAGCAGCTGAGGATAAGCTACGTTCCGCAAGACATAAACACGTTTCCTCGACTTACCGTGGAGGAGAACTTACTGTTGGGGGCCTGGACCTTCAAGGGACAGCGCACATTGGTCAAACAAAGGCTTGAGGAAATCTACGACTTCTTCCCGGTCCTCAGGGCAAAGAGGGGCAGGAAAACCACCTTCCTCAGCGGCGGAGAGTTACAGATGCTTGCCATTGGAAAGGAAGTCATGACAACCCCCGAGCTTCTCTTGGTGGATGAACCCTCTGCCGGCTTGGCTCCCATACTGGTGGCGGAGATCTACGCCTTTTTGAACCGGATTAGAGACCAAGGAGTAACGATTTTTCTCGTTGATCAGAACATTGCTAAGGCCGTCGAGGTTTCCGATTACATGTATCTCTTGGAAATGGGGAGCATTAAGAAACAGGGTCCAAAGGAGGATTTCAAGGAGAATATTCGGGACATCATTAAGGACTCCCTGATACCCGAGTAGCGCGAATTAAATCTATCGGGATTTCTACAATGCATTGAAATTATAGGTTTTTATAGTCACGGCCGATTTATGCTCTTCACGTGGAATGATGGAATATTGGAATAGTGGAATAGTGCGTACAGATTCATTAATTTCCCCCTAGCAACCCATCATTCCAATATTCCATTACTCCAGGATTCCAGCTGGGTTTTGAGCGGCGAAGAGCGAGTTTTTAACAGATGTAATCTCGTAAAGAGACAGAAAATGAAGAAGACGGCCGATATCGTGATCATCGGAGGGGGAATCATCGGGGTCAGCGTCGCCTACTATCTGGGAAAGATGGGGGCGAAAAATATCCTCCTCCTCGAAAAAGATTTGATCGGCCAGGGTTCCACCGGGCTCTGTGCAGGGGGGATCCGAAGACAGTGGACCACCGAAGTGAATATGCACTTTGCCCTTAATGCCTTCGAAATATTCCAGCATTTCGAGGATGAATTCGGTGTCGATCCCGAGTTTCATCAAACTGGATATCTCTTTCTGGCAACGAGCCAGCAAGAACTCGAAATTTTCAAGGAGGATGTGGAATTTCAAAACCGTTTCGGCGTTCCGTCTCAGATACTCACCCGGGAGGAAGTCAATAAGGAATGGCCCTTTCTGAATACCGAGGATGTTCTTGGAGGGGCGTTCTGTGACACGGACGGATATGCTGGGCCCTACGAGGTAACCGAGGGTATCGCCAGGGGGGCGAGGCGTCATGGCGTCGAAATGCTGGAGAACACAGAGGTTACCTCCATCGAGGTGGAAGGAGATCGAGTCGCCTCGGTTACCACCCCGCGGGGAAGGGTACAGACTCCCATCGCCGTCAATGCCGCCGGCCCCTATGCCGCCAACGTCGGCAAAATGGCTGGGATAGAAGTCCCGGTAAAACCCATACGCCGTCAGCTCTTCGTAACAGACCCCTTTGAAAAAATCCCTCCCTCCGTTCCCCTAACCATTGACCAGCAGAACAACTTCTACTTCCGCCGGGAGGGAGAGACGGTCCTCTTATCCGGACCCCAAGACGAAGAGCCCAGTTTCAATCTGTCCACGGATTTCAACGCAATGGTGGAGACTGCGGAGAAGGCCACCCACCGTGTCCCTGTTTTTGAAGAGGCAAATATCGCCAGGGGCTGGGGTGGTCTTTACGAAATTTCACCAGACAATCATGCCATCTTGGGCCGTGTTCCGAAAGTCAAGGGACTCTTTTTGGCCAACGGGTTCAGCGGTCATGGTTTTCAACACGGGCCGACCGCCGGCATGGTTATTGCCGAGCTCATCCTCAAGGGAAGGGCAGAGACAATCGACATCGATCCGCTGGCCCTTGGACGATTCAAAGAGGGGAAAATGATAAAGGAGCGGCTCACCGCCTTCAGGGATTAAGGAAAGCCCACTTCATCCACGGGCACTTCGGAGGGAAAGGAGGCTACAATTGGCGAAGGCAGTGGGAGGTAAGAACCTCTTCGGGCATGCAATCGGCATTCTCATGTTGGAATCGAAATTCCCCAGGATACCAGGGGACATGGGCAATGCCACCACATGGGACTTTCCAGTCCTCTACAAAGTCGTTAGAAATGCATCCCCCGACGCCGTTGTGAGAAAAGGCGACAGGGGCTTACTACCCCCTTTCATCCAGGGAGCAAAGGAACTGGAAAAAGAGGGTGTGAGGGCCATAACCACGAACTGCGGTTTCCTCGCCATGTTTCAAAAGGAGATGGCTGCAGCGGTGAACATTCCGGTCTTTACCTCAAGCCTCATGCAAGTCCCCCTGGTATATGCCATGCTGAAGCCATCCCAAAGGGTTGGGATAATAACCATTCACGCCAAATCCTTGACTCAAAGACATCTCTCGTCGGTAGGGGCCGACAAGGTGCCGCACGTTCTGATGGGCACGGAAGGCGAGGAGGAACTATCGCGGGTGATTCTCGATGATGAGCTGGAACTCGATGTGGAGAAATCAGCGGGTGAAATGGTGAAAGTCGCGAGGAAAATGATCTCCGACTACCCAGAGGTGGGTGCTATCGTACTTGAGTGCACGAACATGACGCCTTACGCAGCTGCCATTCAGGCGGAAATCGGCCTGCCCGTATTCGACATATACACCCTCGTGAACATGGTCTACCAATCAGTAGTCAGAGGGGAATTCTCAGGGTACATGTGAACCCGAAAAAAGAGGAACCGCTATGATGCATCGCATTGTTATTCCGGATGATTTTCCCACGGCCATCTCTGGGACGAAAGCCGAGGAGAAACTGCGGCCCCTCGGAGAAGTGCACATCTATTCCCACAAGGCCCAGGCCCAGGAAGAATTCATCAAGAGGATCAAGGAATCCGAGGTGGTCATCAATATCCGGGCCTACAGCCACTTTACTCGATCGGTTCTTGAATCCTGCCCAAAGCTGAGGTTGATATCCGTCTGGGGGACGGGAACAGATAATGTGGATCTTGAATCAGCACGGGAACTAGGGATCACCATCGCCAACACACCCGGGGCCAATGCCCTTTCCGTGGCCGAGCATACCATTGCCATTCTGCTCGCTTTGGCGCGTCAGATTCCACGCCTGGATCGAGAAGTGCGTTCGGGGAAGTGGCCAAGGATGGAAATGGTTCAGCTCGGCGGCAAGGTCTTGGGCCTGTTCGGCCTGGGAGCGATCGGAAGATATGTGGCGAGGATGGCAAAGGGCCTGGGCATGGACGTGATTGCATGGACTCTTCATCCATCTCCAGAACGAGCCGAGGAAAGCGGCCTGCGTTTCGTCTCCAGGGAGGAGTTGCTCAGTAGCGCCGACGTGGTGAGCCTTCACCTCAGGTTGAACGACCAGAGCCGGGGATTTTTCAAGAAGGAGGACTTCGATTTGATGAAGCCAACGGCCTTTTTTGTAAATACCGCCCGCGCGGGACTCGTTGAACCCGGCGCGCTCTATGAAGCCCTCAAATCGAAGAAAATCGCTGGAGCGGCGCTGGATGTTTATGAACAAGAGCCCCTTCCCCCCGGCGACCCACTGACGGCCCTTCCGAATGTGGTTTTGACTCCTCACAATGCGGGGTTGACGCCGGAGACAACCATCAACGGGCTGATGATGGCAGTGGAAAACGTCGAAACGTTCTTAGCGGGCAGGGAGATCGATCCAACCTGTTTGGTGATTAAGGGAAGCCGATAGCCCTCCTCCCCCCCTCAAAAAACCTTGACTGGTCGTGTTATGTGTTCTGACCGGGATTTGCACAAGCACCTGCCTAAACTGCACTTCAATATAGTCTGACAGACATTCGATCCGAAACTCTTAGTAGTAGTTGCCAACCGAACACAGATCGATTCAGACGCAAATCAATACTTTTTGCTTTTCCTCCGATGATCGATAACATCTTCAAATAAACGGGTTGGATCAATAGAAAAACTGATCTTAATGCTCCTGATGGAGAACAATTTCTCCACTGCGATGATCCTATACAGGCGGCCATGGTCTTGTTAAGAAGGGGTTCTCGCCATTTGGCAAGGGCGGGTGGGATAGCGCATTGGAGCGAAAGACAATCCCGGAGGTACGACCCATCGTTGACCGGTCATAGGGGTCTGTGGAAATCTCACAGTACCGCGAACCAAAAGGCGGGTCTTCGGAGTTCCCGATCCCTCCCTCGTACTACACCTCATCCATCGCCAAGAATGTATTGGGATCCAGCTGAACGTGGGCATCCGTGATGACCGCACTGTCATGGTCCTTGAGCATTTTCAAGAACACCCCCGAAGGCTCCGGCAATAGCTGAAGAATGAGGCTGAAGAGGTCGTCCACGCGGTGACAGGGATAGGGGATGCCCCGCTCGTTTATCTCTGTGATGTGGCGGTGTGAGAGCGCTGAAAACCAGATCTCCACATCAAATTCAGCAGCGATCTTCTTGAATCCTTCCAACAGGCTTCGCTCGGTCTTCTCAAAATCCAGACCATCCACGATGATGGTGTCGGCTTTGAAGCCCATATTCTCTTCGAGGTTTTTGAGATTGACGCGCAGACGATCCAGCTCGAAGCTTCGATTGCGATAG
>Ga0209636_10004350_pt1 | contig 14437 bp, 14 predicted proteins | sample DeeMarSWOR152_54_FD_187464 | JGI IMG/M metagenome (GOLD analysis project Ga0209636, IMG submission 187464) | Marine sediment microbial communities from White Oak River estuary, North Carolina - WOR-1-52-54 (SPAdes) (version 2) | ecosystem: Environmental > Aquatic > Marine > Intertidal zone >...
GGGAAAATCGCCGTCCACTGCGGTAACACCATCTTTTATCAAGGCTGCACCTTCACCGGGTTTACATATTTTCATGTCTTGGTAATCTAGAAGTTCCGTAATTGTGAAACAATCATGAACTATACCGAAGTCAATCTCTTTCCGAGGGTCTTTTATTCCAGCCTCTTTGTAGGCCGCTTCCGCCGCCTTTACGGTTGCTGGAAAACTCAGAAAGGTTTCAGTTGGTCTGAGCCATGGAAAGAGAGTTTCAACCGCCATACCCGAAGCTTTTATCGTTGCATATTCGTCGCCCACATACTTCTTCGCTATTTCTGGTCTCGTTAAAACTACTGCTGCCGATCCGTCCGACATGGCGCAACAATCGAACAGGCCGAGCGGGTAGGCGATTATTGGTGCGTTCAAAGCTTTATCTATGGTTATTTCTTTTCTGAAATGGGCTTTCGGATGTCTCGCTCCATTATAGTGATTCTTCACTGCAACTCTCGCAAGGTCTTCTTTCGTCCATCCCCATTCTTTAAATGCTCTGTTTGCAGCCATCGCAAACATGGCTGGTGCTGAAGCCATCGTTAGCGTTGGATCGGGAAACATTGTTTCAATGCCAGGTAGTCCCCTTGACCCTTGATCCAAGATTTTTTCTACACCACAAGCTAAAACGATGTCATATACCCCAGAAGCCACCGCGTAAGCCGCGTTTCTAACGGCATCCATTCCCGTGGCACAGTAGTTTTCTACTCTTGTAACTGGCTTGCCGAATAATTTGAGTGGATCAGAAAAATTGGTGCCAGCCACTCCACTGAAATCATAAAAGGTGCCGCACCAAATTGCTTCAATGTCCTTCTTTAGATCAACGTTTGCCTCTTTGCACGCCTCGTAAGTTGCTTCCACAAGGAGATCTTCTGCGTCTTTCTCCCATATTTCCCCGAATTTTGTAACTCCAGTGCCCATTATGGCAACTTTATCTTTTATTCCTCCCATTTTTTCAACCTCCTTTTATGCTCTTACTGGTCTAGCCCTCCAACCATAATGTTTGAAATTTGACTTTTCGTTCAACAATCTAAACGTTAGCTCAACTGGCATATCTATCTGTACATCCTTCGGTTCGCAATCCACTACCTCAAGGAACATTCTGCATCCGTCCTCTAAGTCAATAACGGCTCTTAATGCGGGATTGATTCCATCTCCCTCAGTGTTTCCCGGGCCAATTAAGTAATCTAAAGTATAAGTGAAAATCTTGCCACGTCTTGCAAGCTTTGTTTCTTCATAGTTATCTTTCGCGCCGCATACCATACAGCATCTACCTATGGGATAAGATAATGTTCCACAATTCTTACACTTCATTCCATAAAGCGGCAGAATTGATTTTTCATCTCTCCAATACATGACGTGAGCCACTTTCGACCATTTAGGCCACGCAGTCTCACGAACCCTCCTGAAATCTGCATATTTTTCATACGTTGGAAGCGTTCTACTCGATCCCACATATGTGGAGACCCCCCTTCTCTTTCCCTTTATTTCCTCTATCTTAGCAGTAGTTTTCACGATGAATGCGTCACTTCCGTCGCCATAACTCGCACATAGGATTCTTTCATTGGGCTTTGCAGTTTCTAACGCGGAAACCAGTATTAGTAGAGAATGGGGTGTACCTGTTATACCAACGGTTATGAAGAGGGGGTCTTGTATTTTGTCCATTTCAACACCGAGCAGTTGTGGAGATCGAAGATAAGTTCTCGGATCTGGTGCATAGAAAGCTATCTTAGAAATATCCTTAAGAGTTAAATTACATTTCTTCATGAGTCCAGATATGGCTTCAGGAAGGTTCTTCATGAAGCCGTACTTTACGTCAAGCTTGGGTTCAAACTCCTTTGGGTAATCGTCCACATCTCTTCTCCATGGACCCGGTATCGCGTCTCTTACCGTGTAGAAACCTTCTATTTCTGCGATGCCATCCTTCCCGATGAGTAGGGCCGCGGCGCCATCACCAAATATTTGTTCATAAATCGAAGCTGGTGTTGCAACTCTACGGTCCGCAGATACAACAAGAACTTTTCTCGCTGTTTTTGCTTCTACTGCATCCATTGCAGCTTTCACCGCGATTGTTCCGGCCCTCAGAGAATTAGTGAAGTCGGAGGTGAGAACGTCTTTTCTCAAATCGAGGGCAGAGGCAATTATAGAAGAGCTTTGTTTTTCTTTGAATGGAGAGGTGGTGGTGGCAAAAAATATTCCATCAATTTCTTTTGGGTTGATTCCGTTTAGACAATCAAGTCCTGCCTCTGTAGCCATCGTTAAGCTGTCTTCATCCCATGCTGCAACCGCTCTCTCTCCCGGCATAACAATCGGGAGGCCTGATGCCCTTGCAATTTCGTCTCTACTTAGCCTCCACGTTGGAATGTATGCTCCGTAGGATACTATCCCTACCATTAAACTATCACCTTTTAAGACTTAGAATTTCCAAGATAGTTAATCTCATATATAATGCTTCGTTTGACTCTGGATCGAGGCATATTTATTCCTTCTCGTTGCTCTCGTAGTACTCACATCTTTCTGCTATTTCTTCCAAACAGGAGAAAGCACGAATGTTGAAGCAGCTTCCCCCTCCACAACACACATCGTTAAAAGAGAAAGCAGATGTAGGAAGACGCCCTTTCTTCTCACAAAAATCGAAACTTGTTCTACCCCTATCTTCCTCCGCAGACATGGAGTAATGCTTACATTTTATACAACTCTTCATCTCTCATGTCTCCCGTTCACAGCGTCACCAACTACACGTTTCCTCAACCAGTTTTCGTCCTCCACAGCTTGAATAACCAATGTTGGAAAGTAGAGTTTAAACATATCTCTTTTCGGATACTCCACGAAACGTTGAGAGAGCTAGTAAAAAGGAGGATTCTCTAATGCTTTCGGTTTCATGGAAGAATTAAGATTTCCACTTTCACCTTGTTTCCGTCTTTCAGTTTTAGTTTGCTGCGTAGAAACGACGGAGCGATGATTTCCAGCACAGAAGAGTTGTAGTGGCTTCGAAGGGCATAAATAACTGCACCTTTCACGTTGTTGTTGATTATAGCGGGATAGCATTTCACTGGGCCAAAGGTTCTGGATTCATTTTCGAATCCTTGAATTTCTATTGCGGGGTATGTCTCAAGTTCCGATCTTACTTTCATGTCGTATTCTGTTGTCAGTTTGAGGTTAAGAGTTCCGGGGTAGGGATCAAACCCAAGTTTTTCAATGAACTGCTTGCGGTATCCCTCCTTAGTCACGTAGTAAGCTCCTTCGCCCAGGCCAGTGAACAAGACACCATCCAGAGTGACGGATGGAGGATATGCAGCTTCGAATACCAAGCGCAAGTCAGAGTAGAGCTTCTTTAACTCAACCTTTCCCGAATTCGTGATCTTGATCAAGCAACCCTCTGGAGTGATTGTTCTCTTGATCCAATCTTTCTTCTCCAGCTCGATAAGGTGACGAGAGGCTGTTTGCTGAGAAAGCCCCATCTTTTCAGCCAAATACTCCGTAGAAACCTTCACGGTTCGGCTACACGCGCCCAGCCCCGCCAGCTTGTAAAGTGTAAAGAAATGTTTCCATGACTGTGCGTCAACGTTCAGAGAGACCACTCGCATCGCCTTAATGAGGAAAAGCAGGTTGCCTATATAAGTAACTCGAAAGATTGACCCAACAAAATGGCAACATCGCCTAAGAAGCAACTATCTGAGAGGTTTTTCGAAAAATGTTAGGCAGTATCATTCAGATGTTTGCAGTCTGTTTACTTCCTTTACGGCTTTTAAAGCAACCGCGATCATCTTCTCGTCTGGCTTTCTTGTTGTTAGATATTGAAGTCCCAAGCCCGGCGCCACTAGGACTTTCATAACCCTTGAGTTTTTGTACTTATCGCTAAGCTTCAAAACCTCGTATGACACAGCGCCAATCACGGGAATTAGAAGCACTCTATAGGCTAATCTCATGAAGAACCCTAAATTCGGCATAATTGAAAACAACACGATGCTGATTACAGTAACTATGAGCAGAAAAGATGTCCCGCATCTTGGATGAAATCGAGAATATTTCTTAGCATTCTCGACATTTAACTCAACTCCAGCTTCATAAGCATTGATGGCCGTGTGCTCTGCGCCGTGATACTGGAATATCCTTCTGAACTCTCCAACCAAACTCATGGATACTAAGTAGAGTAGTAAAATCACAAGCCGAATCACACTTTCCACAAGAATAAAAACTACTCCTCCAAGCTTCAAAAGGTTAGTTAAGAAAAAGGGTATAATGCTAAACAAAAATATCGACAAAGTCAGAGCTAAAATAACGGCTAGCGCTATTTCTTTGGGGTTGAGTTTTTCCTCTTCTTCCAGTGTTGCATTTGCAGAAAAATAGATGCCTTTAATGCCTATGTATAGGGTTTCAATTAAGGCTACGATGCCTCTTAGGAAAGGAAGTCCTAGGATCTTGTACTTGTCAGATAGGGATTTTATTTCTTCGGTCTTTGTTAATATTTCGTCGTTGGGCTGTCTAACACATACCACCATATGCTTTTTGGAGCGAATCATCACCCCTTCTACTACTGCTTGTCCACCGAACGCCAGCGACGGCTCTTCCTTCCCTTTGGCAGTTAGTCTCATACTCAAAGGAAATTTTACCAGCCTTATATTCTTTTATGAGGAGGATCTAAGAAAGTTGAGAAAGTTTTTATGCTTGGTATTCCATATGTCATATTGATGTGGTGTTTATGGCAGGAAAATGGGTTAAAGACTGCGAAAGAATCTTAGACAAAATAAAGAAGTCAGCTAAAGTGGAAGGACAGGACCGCTTAGACATGGTGCGGATCATTAGGTTTACTTTATTTGCGCTTCAACGGAGCGTGACAGGCTGGATGGAATGGGCTAACAATCCGGATATTATGGCCAACTTCTCGCTTGAAGAGTTGAAGGAGATAAACGAAACCCTTGCCGAACTTGTGTGCGCATTTGTAGAATACGACGCAAAGATAACTGGACAGACAGAAATGGAGTTAAAAAAACTAGAGGATAGGATGACAGAGAAAGCACCAACAAAGAAGCAAAAAGTAAAAGAGGACATATTTTACGTCAAGTAGCAAAATCACATTCATCCATTTGTTTACCCTCCTTTAGAGACAACACCGTGTTTTTCCAACATTTATTAGATGCAAATAGAGTTATTATCAGCATCTAGGATGGAGTCACATGAAGATCCTTGGACTAGTTGGCAGTTACCGAAAATTAGGAAACACAGAAGTTTTGGTCAAGGAAGCCCTAATGGAGGCTCAACGCCTCGGAGCCGAAGTCGATATACTACGGCTTACAGACCTCAGGATCGAGCCTTGCAAGGGCTGCATGGCCTGTGCCTTCAAGCAAGAAGAATGCCACATCCCAGACGGGTGGAGCACCTTTCGAGACAAGTTGGTGGAGAGCGACGCTGTCATTGTTGGGGCTCCAACATACCTCTTAGGCCCGGCTGGAGTCATAAAAATGATTACCGACCGCAACATTGCGTTTCAGGCTGGAGCCCTTCAGCAAGTGGGGAAGCCAGGAGCCATAATAGGCGTCTCGGGTGTGAGGGAATGGGAGCCCTTCGCCTTGCCCATGCTAAACGTTTTCATGTTCACCTGTGGCCTAAGGGTCATTGATCAAGTGATGTTCTACGCTCAGGGTCCAGGCGAAATTTTGTTGGACGATCCAGCCATGAAGAGGGCAAGGAAAGTCGGTTCCAACGTCTTTGAAGCCGCTGGCAAACCAGTCGAGGAGAGAACCTATGTTGGGGACCAAGGTGTGTGCCCCGTCTGCCATCAGAACCTCTTCTCAGTAAAAAATGGAATACTGGAGTGTGCACTGTGTCAAGCTAAGGCTGAATTTAAACCTGTGAACGGTGAGGCCAAACTTGTATTCGATCCAGAGACTCTGAAGGGTCACCGCTGGAGTGAGGAGGCTCTTCTTGAACACTTTTCCTTGGCGGTTCTGCCTTCCGGACCAAGATTTTTGAAAGAAAGAGACGAAATTAGGAAAAACGCCCGTAAGTACCGTAATTTTTTAAAAGAAAAAATAGTGAAGGAAGCCACAGTTTGAAAGGCTAAGAAGGTGGTGTGGGTTTTGTGTCCCGAAAGAGGTAGCCGAAAAGCGGTTATCGTTGTTGACATGCAGAAAGACAATGTTGGTAGATTCTGTCAAGGAATCGTACCGAACATCAAGTTCCTCATTGAAAAGGCTAGGGAGAAGGGAATACCAATCATTTACGCCCTTGACAGCCGATATAGAGAAGATTCTCTTTTCAAGAGGGTAGGGATGCGGCCTCACGCTATCCGAGGAACTGAGGGGGCGAAGGTTATAGAGGAGCTGAGTCCAAAGGCAACAGATGTAGTCGTAGAGAAAAGGATGTTAAGCGCCTTCTTCGGAAGCGACCTCGATTTCACACTGCGAGAGAAGGAAATAAAGACTTTAATCGTCACGGGAATCCGAACTGAAGGCTGCGTCCTCAAAACAGTGATGGACGCCTTTGAATTAGGCTACGAGGTGATAGTTCCAGTAGACTGCTGTGCATCTCCCATCCCTGAAGCCCACAAGTTTATCCTGTTGTACTTGCAAGGTTTCAAGTTTCAAACGCCAATGTCGAAAGAACTGGTTAAAACCCTCTGAATTTATCCTTCACCAATCACTACTCCGACAATTCATAGCTGTAACCTGCACACTCTACGTATTCTATGCTCCTTGACTCAAGACCGAGTTTCGTCATAGATTCAAGTTGCTCGTGGTATCGGCGGATAAAGTGCTTCAAAGTTTCTTTACTTATGTTTCGGAAACTTGCGTCCATAAATTTGTAGGAGCCGCTAGGCTTGGCTCTAACCACAAAAAAGATCACAAAAGCCACAAGGCTTCTCTGCTTCAGAATTAATTCCAAGCAAGAAGATTTGTCAGACTCTTCGCAATCAAAAAAGATTTTATCGGTTTTAGAAAACCATTCTCTGAGCTTGTAAGATGGAACCTCAAGGTCTTCGTATTTCTCTTTCAAAGACTTTGCGTAAAGACCTGCTGACACGATTTCCAAAGACACTGAAAAGCACATTCCTAGCTTAGCTGCTCGCTATGGTATGGGTAACTGCGCCTCATAAGAATTCCCTGCTGAGGAGTTCTCTACAGAATCCGAATCTTTTTGGCTATTGCGTCACCGACCTCATTCGTCTTGGAGGAACCTCCGAGGTCCCGTGGTAACACTTTGCCTTCTTTTAGGGTTAAATCTACGGCTTTTCGGCGCGTGTTCATAAGCGCTTTCACAAAAAAGAGGTGGTGGATGGAGGTTTCATTTCGTCCTATCTTTAATCATGAATTTTGTTACTTTTGCCTCTCTTCAACTCTGACTTCCATTACGATGTGTCCCCATCCTCCGCAGTCTACCCCAACATCGAAGCACCCCGCTCTCTTGAATCGAATCTTGTTAGGATCGGCTCCTGCGTAGATGAGCTCGTTAGCGGCGAAGATTGCTTGAGCTAGAGGCGCTAAGGCGTAGATGCATATTCTTTTCGGATTCTTTTTGGTTAAGAGGTTGCCGGCGCCGTCGAAAATGAACTTGTCTCCCACTTTATGCTGGCTGTTGCAACCTTTTGATTCCACTACCTCAACAACGATGGTTTTGTTCATTAACTCGGGCGCTTTCGCTAAAACATCTACGTTCCGCGGATTCTCCCTAAACTTTTTCATTTCTTCGTCATTGTAGCCAAGATGGTTCTTCATAAACTGCCAAACATTTTCATCTACTTCCACAGCATATTCCTCCTTTATCAAACCGTATGAGGTACAGTCTAACCTTTCTTAACAATATTACTGAAGGGAGTTGGGAAAAAATGGACAAAGAACTCGATAAGTTTGTCGAAGGGGTGTGCAATGCTTGGGAAAACCAGACAGACGACATGGAGGTAAGGTTTGAACTATACGTTGCGAGTTTCGAAGTAACGCGCACTACTCATTAGACGGCTTCAACCCACTTGATTTCAGGGATTTTCTTTTTCAAGAATTGTTCTACTCCCAGTTGGAGAGTTGTTTGAGCCATGGGACAGCCGTGACAGGCGCCTTTTAACCTAACTTTAACCACGCCTTTTTCCTCATCCACATCTGCCAGTTCGATGTCTCCGCCGTCAGCCTGCAAGTAGGGCCTTAACTCTTGGATGGCCTTTTCAACTTTTGTTTTCAAGAGGGTTCACCTAACTAAACTATTATAACAGTGTTATATAAGCTATTTCTTTGTTCTCACCTAGGCAAAAATCTTAACTCTGTTGTCCTACTATTGCGAAAGACAAGGGGAGAAGTGAAGATGATAGAAAAGTTGTCTCGTGAGATAATAGGGGCCTTGCTGGATGCTTTGCCCGTGGATATAACATTTGTAGATGACGAAGATAGGGTACGCTACTTTAACAAAGAGGGGAAACGAATTTTTGCCCGAAGTCGAAAAATCATCGGCATTAAAGTTCAGAAATGTCATCCTCAGAAGAGCGTTCATGTCGTGAACCAAATTCTAGAAGACTTCAGAAACAACAAACGAGACTCTGCAAATTTCTGGATAGATTTGAAAGGACGAAAAATATACATTCGATATTTCGCCGTCCGAAATAAGGAAGCAAAGTATGTGGGCTGTCTAGAAGTAACCCAGGACATAACAGACATCCAAAAGATCACCGGAGAAAAGAGACTCCTAGACTAGCAACCATGGTGCGGGGGGTAGGTTTACACTGTCGTTTAAGACTGTCATGTTATTGGTTTTCGGAGACTTTAATGGGTGAAATAAGTTAAATCGATATCTTTCTGATATATTTACGCTTGGAGACCGAGAAATATGCGCGCGCAGGCTTTGCGATATCTCATGGAAGTAGCCCGACTTTCAGCTGCCCAAGGTTACTAAAGAACCTAATGTTGTGGCCATTGACGTTTGAGGCCCATAGGCTCTAGAGAGACGAAAGAATTATCCGATGTTCTATATGAGATTAAATAGTGAGCAGCAACAGCGAGCCAAATATAAGTGGGATGAAAACGTGACTGTAGTTAATAATTGGATCTACTGTGTGTTTCAGTTCATATTTCAATTTACAAAAATTGCGCGGGTGTGAGCGGCGCTGTTTTTTATCCCAATGGTATTTTTGAACCAAAATCGGTTGCTGAAGCTAGAAGAAAAGGTGAAAATGATTACGATAAGAGGATATGATGAGAAATATAGACCTGAAGCAGATTTGTCAGGATACAAGATCGGTGTGCATCTGTTGGCAGATTACTGTCCAACTGACAGATACATCTATATTTCAAAGAAAATTACGAACGTCGAGTTAAAAAAGATGTGGAAAAGCCTGCAAGGAAAAATTCTTGAAGAAACTTACATCGAGTTATATAACTCAGCGAGAAATTATACGTTTGAGACAAGTATCCGAGATCTAAAATTCAAAGACTTTATCCTGTCCACAACTAATCAGATAATTGAGAGTCAAAAAAGAAAAATCGGTCTCGCAGAGGGTTCTCTCGATCGAAAGCCTAGGCAAAATGAAGTCGAAAGTTTTGTAAAGGAATTGAAAGCTCTGACAGAGCATGAACTTCAACTGTTTTCCTATTACATGCAATTTTTGATTTCAAAAAAGTACAACATCAACAAAAGAACGGAGTTCCAAACAACCTTTGATTTTATTTTTAAACACACGGTTGACGGGACAAAGATTGGGCTAACTGAAAACGTTACACCAGATTTTATCTATCTTCGAAAGGTTATTGGAGATATCAAAACAGGTAATTGGCAAGAATTCTTTCGTGTCATGGTAGCAGCCTATGCAATGGCTTATGAAGCTTCAGAACAAGCTGATATGAATTACGGAATTGTTTTGAATCCTACCTTTAGCTCAACGAGAACGATTCCTCTTTACAGGAATTCCGAAATATTCGTCATAGACGACATCCTGAGAAAGAGTTTTTTGACGAAAAGAAATCAAAAGCTCAAAATCTTGAAGGAAGAGGATATTCCGCAAAGACCGATAGATGACTCGCAGTGCAGAGACTGTGGGTATCAAGAATTTTGTTGGAGAGATACTCAACAATGAAGATTCCAATAATGAAAGCTATTCCTGAGATGATTTTAGAACTTCTGAAGTGCATTGAAGAAAATGAAGGAAATGTTTTTGATATGAAAAACTGCATTCATGACTATTTGCAGAGATTTAGTGGCAAAGAGATGGAAAGAAACATCAGAAGCGATGTGTATGGTATCACTTTGCCGTCACTTCGCAAGTTACAGCTCGTCATCGATCATGGAAATTTCATACGATTGAACTCTAATGGACGGTTGTTGTTAAGAAGTTATTTTACTGGGGGATTTGATGACTTTAAATATCAATTTGGACGCATTGTTTATGAAATAGACGAAAGAAAATGCAAAGTAATATCGTCATTAATCGAGGTATCTAGCCGCTTGCCAAAGCAGAATGCTGTTGCGGATAGGGATCTCCTGTCTAGCCTACTAAAAAGAGGAGTAGAGACCTATCAACGCGATGAAAGATTGAGAAAGTGGCTGCCGTTCTTGGAATATGTGAACTTAATCGAAATAAAAAACAAAGACCGTTTTCAGGTAAACATCGAGCTAGTAGAGAACTACAAACTGAAAAGGGCTCCCGCGTCGTTTGAGTTGTTTGAGAAAATATTGTTTGAAGAATATGGTAAACTTAAGGTTAAAGAGAGCATCTATGTCCCGATATACATGTTAAGGGAGAAAGTCTGCAATTTGCTCATAGAAAAAGGGTACTCTTTTAATACGTTTGATTTCGAGCTATTCTTGGTTGCCGTGCTTAACAAATACAGTACTCTAAAAAGAAAAAAGATATTACTTTCGCAACCTGGGAAAAGAGAAGAGGAAGGAATGTATATTGAAGATACTTATTATTATTTCATCTCAATCTATGATATAAAGGAGGATAAGGCATGAGTGGCTATGAGGAAGTGCGAGACGCTTTCGATTACTTGGATTTTGCAGTAAAAAGAATAAATCAAGATGCTGTGTGGACGCAGATAATAACTCGGTTGGGCAGCTCTATGCAAAGAGAGGGAGTTGACACTCTGGTCTTGTTGGGTCAGTATGGGTATGGCAAGACATTTATTCTTCATAAACTAGACGACCTTCTAAACGGAAAAACTAGGGAAAAAGTTCCTTTTGAGATTGAAAAAGTTTTTTCTTGCCGCATAGCTATAACACCCAGTGAACCAACACCTAAAATCGGATTGGCTTTCGTAACTAGCATTTTCAGGAACATTGGAAGGTCAAAACTTGAAGAGATTAGCAAAAAAATGGAGTTAAAGCATTTTAGACTGTTAGACATTGAAATGAAAAGAATATTTAATCGCTTCCAGCAAGAGAAGGACGAGGACAAAATTGCGGCTTTTCATTGGATTACGGGTCAGTCGGTCAGTGAAGAAAACAAAAGACTCAACATGAGAACAGGGTTAAACGAAAGTGATAAGGCGCTAAACTACTTAACTCAATTTCTGGTTCTTCTGAAACGAATTGGTTACAACAGTCTAGTTGTGATGGTTGACGAATTTGAATACGTGGTGACCGTATACTCGCCTCGCAAAGTCAACCAAATGATGCACATGTTTAGGCACATCTATGACGAGTTTGCTGAATTTAAAGAGAAAGGGCTTAACCTTGCAAATCTGATCTTCATTATTGCGGTCACACCCACCGGATGGGACGATCTTACAAATCTAGAGAAGCCAACTAGCATACCCGTTAAGAGTGGCGGTGCTGGAGTTAGACCATGGCTCAATAGGGTTCGACCAATACGAGGTCGCAATCTTTTCGAATTACGGCCTTTTAACAGAGAGGAAACGGAAATGTTGGTGATTGCAAGACTCGAAAAGAAGCGTAAGGAAACAGAAGTACCATATAAAACATTTCCTTTCGTAACACCCCCATTCATAGATCTTCTTTACAAACAGACTAAGGGAGTGCCTAAGGACATAATACAATTATGTGATGTGATAATAGGCGTTGCTTTGGAAAGAGGTATTCCAGAGATAAATGCAGAAAATGGAAAAGAGATATTGAGAACGTATCATTTGTTCAAGGAAGAAATCAAGACTGCCTAGTTGGAGTTCCTATGGTTTAATACTTTTCTGAAAACAAGCACCCATTCACAGTTTATGATATCCGCAGTCTTGTTGCGCTTTGTCATTAGCCCTCTCGATTTGATTGTATCCACGTAGGTCGATTCGGGTTCAAAGAAACTTTCCTTTGCCATATCTACTACTATTTCACTGGTTGGAAATCTAAGCCCATAGAAACGATTGTTCCCTATGACCAAGACAAAATGTCCACGTCTCTTTAACAGTCTATGAATTTCGGAAAACACTTTTTCCATCCCGAGAAAATATTTGTAGACTAGGTAAGCTCTTCGCCGGTCAATTCTAGCCAATTCTTCAAGCATGAGATTAAGTTTTTTGAAACTTGTTAGGTTGGAGAATTCAAGGTCTTTATATTCTTCAAATTTTGCTCGTTCAGTTCCTAAAAGTTGCGTGTCAAGTTCACGGAGCTCCTCTTTGTTTAGCAGATCTAGCCAATAAATTTCAAGTTTAGTTGATCTGACATACTTTTGAGCATTGATATAAGGTGGTGACGTAATGACCAGATCAACGACTTCATCCCCAAGGGCGACTTCTTTTGCATTTTTGCCTATGACTTTTGCAAAAACTTGAGGGTCGCATTTTTCGGTGAATGTTTGATGATGTCTTATATTCGTATTGGCAACTCTTTTGAACAGCTCAAATACGGGCGGCTCCCAACCATTCTTAATCAATGTTCTCATTCTCTTTGATTTGCAAGCTGGACTTATTCTGGGGTCTGCGTAAGAACTCCTTCTAACAATTGATGAAAAACAGATCCTAAAAAAATCTCTGTAATCAACTTCTTTAATCTTCTCCACCGCTTGTTTGATAATTGTAAGTTTTCTCTGAGCTGAATGAGAAAACCAATAATCAATATCTGGAAACTTCGGTGGCTGGATCTCATCTTTGCCGTAAAGAATGTTATCCATGACCTCCTCGAAGAGGAATTTTAACTTTTCAGAGTCTAACGGCGATGTTTTCACTTGGGTTAGTAATTTTGCAAGAGGATTTATGTCTACGCCAAATGAGTTTCGACCACTTATTTTCGCCTCAACCAAAGTAGTTCCGGATCCACAGAAAGGGTCGAGTACAATGCCACCGCGTTTTGAAAAATGGTCTTTGCTGATGAAATAATGTGGGATCTGTGGAATGAGCTTGGCTGGATAAGAATGTATGCCGTGAGTGGCGTACGTCGTACTAGGTATGTCTTGGCACTCGTCGCGAAAGCTAATCATTTTTGCCAAGTCAGTTTCCCACCATAATATGGCCTTTACGACTAATTACTTTTTTCAGGGCTACTTAACATAATTTCATCTCTACTCAGTCTCCACATTTTAGCGAAAGTGTCTTAGCATGCATGCATGCCATTCTTCATAGAGAGAGCATAAGCCCTAATTGATTTAAAGAGCATGACCTAAGCTTTTGGGAAGAAATTGAAAAATGTCCTCATTCAAAAGATATTCGTAACTTGCTTGAATGGCTAAAAGAACATAACCCTTGTATTGAAAGTTTAAGAAAAACCCAAAGAAATCTGTTAAAGTCTGCTGAGAATCTCAGGGATGAGCTGAAACGGAAGATCAATTGAAATAGCGGCTAAGATGCACATAGAATACACAAAAAGAAGCCAAAGAGGTTAAAAACTAACAGCCTCTTTGGCTTTTCCTATTTTAAAGAGCTATACGGAGGCTTATGTTAACCTTATGTACTTATGTTTCTTTGACCAAATTTCTGGCAAAAAGAAATGTTTGGCATCGTTGACAAATCCGCACAATGGACAAGTCCAAGCTTTAACCATTACTTTTTTGATTGTTGTTGTGGCTCCCCTTCCTTCCAGCGTTGATTCAACTCTTCAACCAGATTGTTCAATGTTTCCCTATTCATTTTCCCTTGAAGAGTTATATCCTAAAAAGTCTAACTTCTCGTTTAATATACTCAACCGGGATTGAAACTTCTCCTTGTCTTCGAGCTCTCGGCACCCTGAAGTTGACAGTTTTTAAACCTTCCAGTAAAATGAAAAGTGGTCTATGATTTGAAGTCGATTTTCTGTTATTCTACGCCCAAAACGAGCGAAATTTGAGCGATTTTTACATCTCGAAGATGGTGCGGGGGGTGGGATTTGAACCCACGAACGCCTATGCGACAAGGTCCTAAGCCTTGCTCCTTTGACCAGACTCGGAAACCCCCGCCCATACCATGTAAAAGGCAAATCTAAATTAAACATTTCTAAGAAATACACCCCAAACAAAATCCTTTAAACTCTTTTGTGACTCTACAATCTATGTTAAAGCCTCGGTGGCCTAGCT
>Ga0209636_10004351_pt1 | contig 14437 bp, 14 predicted proteins | sample DeeMarSWOR152_54_FD_187464 | JGI IMG/M metagenome (GOLD analysis project Ga0209636, IMG submission 187464) | Marine sediment microbial communities from White Oak River estuary, North Carolina - WOR-1-52-54 (SPAdes) (version 2) | ecosystem: Environmental > Aquatic > Marine > Intertidal zone >...
GTCTCGTATTTTTTCCGTGGCTTCTTGGGATCCCCCATATCAGCCCCGTTCCCGCACTTTCCTTAGTTCGCGCTTTTTCTTCACGCCTACGACCCGCCCCTTTCTTCCTGTCGTTCTTGTTCGTTGCCCCCGTACCTTCAAGCCATAAGCGTGGCGGATACCCTTCCATGACTTCATCTTCTTCATCTCGTCAATGTCGGTTTTCGTCTGGAGAACCAGGTCTGAACCTACTATGTGAAGGTTATTTCCGGTTTCGCTGTCTTTTGAGCGGTTGAGGAACCAGCCCGGGACATCGTATTTAGAAGGGTTCTCTACAACGTCTTTGATCCTCTTGACCTCAGCGTCTGAGAGGAAGCCGAGGCGATTTTCAATGCTAACCTTTGCTTTTTTAGCAATGACTTCGGCCAGTCTTATTCCAACGCCCTTTATTTTAGTGAGCGCATAGTCCACTTTCAGAGTGCCGTCTAAGTCTGTGTCTGCGATTCGAATGATGTGTTGAAACTCTCTAGGCATCTTTCACCATCTATACTTTTCTGAAGCTAAAGTACGGAATGAATCGGACTTTATTTAAACCTTGCTTTTTGTTTTTTGGTGCAAGTCACACCTTGTCGTCTCATCTTTTGTTCTATTTCGGTTTTCTTGCCCGAGCACATTTTGGATTCGTTCTGTGAGCAAAGAAAGATGAAGGAGAGGGCAGAGAGTAGATAAGTTTGTATGTTGTGAGAGCGTTGTATTAGATCAAAAGTGAGGGATACGTCTCTTGTTGCCTATCCACGATGAAAATAGACCCTCAATCAAGCCTTACGTGAACTATGGTCTTCTGCTGATTAACATAGTGATCTTCTTTTTCTTCTTTCTGCAAGACCCCATCCGAACGCGAGTGCTGTACAAGGGGATCTGGAATTTCGGAGCCATTCCAAGTGATATCATACATGGAGAGAATCTGTGGACTCTCCTCACCAGCATGTTCATGCACGCCGACATTATGCACCTACTTGGAAATATGCTTTACCTCTGGGTTTTCGGGGACAATATTGAAGATGCCCTGGGCCACACGAAATACCTTATTTTCTATCTGCTTGGCGGCTTAGCCGCAAGCTTCACTCATATAGCCTCTCTATTTGTAGCTCTACCATCGTTAGCACGTGGAGTAGGACTCAGCATCCCGTCTGTTGGGGCTTCAGGGGCTATCTCAGCTGTTCTGGGCGCCTATATGCTTCTCTATCCTAAGGCAAGAGTAAGAACCCTGGTGTTCTACTTCCTTATTCATATTGTAACCATACCAGCATTGTACTATCTTGGATTTTGGTTCTTCTATCAGCTATTGATGGGGTTCTTCTCCATCACCCTGCTATCCTCAGGGGTAGCCTTCTGGGCTCACATCGGTGGTTTTGCGGTCGGATTAGTTGCAGTAAAGGTGTTTGGAGTAAGCCCTAGGTCGAGGCAAGATGTCACAGTCGAAGGAGGACCGATCAAGCCCTTGTATATAAGCCCCAAGTTCAGGGCTCCCTTCGTAGATGTCATGGTAGAGGAAGATACAGTGCGGGTTCTTGCTGAGTTGCCTGGAATGGAAGAAGAGGATGTGATGGTTAGGGTGTCTGGATGGGAGCTGGTGATATCAGCTGAGCACGAAGAGACCGGGTTTTATAAGCGGGTTGTGTTGCCTTTTATGGTGTCTCCTCAGATCCACGATTTGGATTTTAAGAATGGGGTGCTGAGCTTCGCTCTTTACAAAAGGACATAGGATATTTCATAGGGCACAATTGCGTTGATACTGGATTTACCTGATTTACACCGGCAAACTGTGATTGAATCTGCGACTACCTTGTGCTTATTGTCAGGGACTCGAGGTCTCGGGGATAATATGTTAGAATCTCCGATCCGTCCTCTGTTATGACTACTGTGTCTGAGTGTCTGAATCCTGCGTATCCTGGTTTGTATATGCCTGGCTCGCAGCTGAAGACCATGCCGGGCTTCATGATAGTGTCGTCGCCTATGTCTAGCCACGGCGGTTCATGTCCCTCAAGACCGAGTCCGTGCCCCGTGTGGTGTCTTATGAGTGCTTCATAGCCCGCTTTCTCGATGACCTTTCTGGATGCCTTGTCAACGTCGCTGCACTTTGCCCCTGGCTTGAAGGCGTCTATGCCTGCGTCCTGAGCCTTGAGCATAACCTCGAAGTATCTCCTCTGCGTTTCGGTTGGCTGCCCGATGATCATGGTCCTTTCGAGTTCGCTGCTGTATCCGCCGATGTCTGCTCCGGCTCCTGTTACGATGACGTCTCCTTCTCTGATCTTCCTTTTGATGCTGATTGAGTGAGGGATAGCTGACATGGGACCAACCTGCCCTCTGAAGCCAGCGCCAGCTGGGGAGCGCCCCCTTTTGCATTGTTCATACTCTGGTCCCAACGTCTTCTTCATGATCATTGAGGCCTCGTGGGAGGCTCTTAGTGCTATGTCGACGTCCCACACACCGGGTTCTGTGTACTCTTGAAGCAGTGTGTGAGCCAGGTTTGCCCATTTGGCGCTTTCCCTTAGCAAGTGGATCTCCTCTTTTGATTTGATTATTCGCATGTTTTGGACGATGTCCTTTGCTTCTATGAACTGGGCTTTGGGCAGCTTCTCGCTTACTCTTGGTCCTTTGTAGCCCCATGTCCCTGCTGCTCCTGCTGGGTTGTCTATGCCTATCTTCTTTTTCTCCAGTCCCAGCTCTTTCAGAAAGGTTGCGAAATGGTTGATTGGGTGTTTTTCTCCTGGGTAGTCGAGGTAGGTTTTGATGTTTTTTATCATGGTGGTTTTCAGTGGTATGTGGTCTTTTTCTAGGTGTGGTCCCATGAAGGTTATTTCTCCTTCCAGCGGGATGATGAGTGCGGCGGGTCTTTCTGTTTGGATGTAGGAGTAGCCTGTGAGGTACAGGAAACTGGTGCCGTTGGTCAGGTAAAGGGCATCTAACTTCCTTTTCGCCAGTTCGTCTTTAACATTCTCGATTCTTTTCAAATACTCTTTCTTGCTGATTGATATCTTAGCCATAGAAACACTTCTCGCTCTATTGTCTTTGAATAGAACTTCTTTGGAGTAGCAAGCATAAAGATTTAGCGATGTGTGAAGCGGGACTGGAACTCACAGTTTCTTCGGTTTCTGGTTGGCGTTTTAAACCGCTAAGGCTTATATGAAGGCGTAATATTATGTCGGTTCTACCTCTTGTTGGGGAGCATACATGAAGAAAACCAGAGTTATCATAATGGGGGCAGCGGGAAGGGATTTTCACAACTTCAACGTCTATTTCAGAAATAATGATGAATATGAAGTAGTCGCTTTTACTGCCACGCAGATTCCAGGCATCGAAAAGCGGGAGTATCCGCCTGAACTCGCAGGTTCCAACTATCCTCACGGTATACCAATCTACTCGGAGGATGAGCTGCTCAAGCTCATCAGAGAGTATGGTGTAGACGAGGTGGTTTTCGCCTACAGTGACGTCTCTCACGAACACGTTATGCACAAGGCTTCGATGGCTTTGGCATGCGGCGTTGATTTTAGACTAATGGGACCCTCAACAACAATGCTGAAGGCTAAGGTTCCTGTGGTATCTGTCTGCGCGGTCAGAACAGGATCTGGAAAGAGTCAGACCTCCAGAAGGGTTTCTAAAATCTTGAAAAAGCTGGGATTTAAGGTGGTCGTCGTGCGGCATCCCATGCCCTATGGTGACTTGCGTAAACAGATGTGTCAGAGGTTCGCATCCTTTGAGGACTTGGACAAGTATGAGTGTACGATTGAGGAGCGGGAGGAGTATGAGCCACACATCAACAATGGAGCCGTGGTTTATGCTGGCGTCGATTATGAAAAGATTCTGAGGGAGGCTGAGAAAGAGGCAGAGATGATCGTTTGGGACGGTGGCAACAACGACGTCCCATTCTACATATCTGACCTACATATTGTGGTTGCTGATCCGCATAGGCCAGGGCATGAACTGACTTATCATCCCGGAGAGACGAACCTACGGATGGCAGATGTTGTGATCATCAATAAGGTGGACACGGCAGAGGCTGCGAACGTTGAAACCGTTCTGGAGAATGTAAAGACGGCAAACCCGGACGCCACTATAATCAAGGCGGCCTCGCCGATAACCGTTGAGGATCCTAAGCTTGTCGAAGGCAAAAAGGTTCTAGTCATCGAAGACGGGCCAACTCTGACTCACGGTATGATGGCTTATGGTGCGGGGACTATAGCTGCTAAGAGATTGAAGGCTGGTGAATTATTAGATCCACGTCCCTACGCCGTCGGGTCGATAAAGGCAACCTTCAAGGAATACCCGCATCTGGGAGCCTTGCTTCCTGCTAGGGGTTATGGTGAGGAGCAGATTAGAGAGCTCCAAGAGACGATCAATGCGACGCCTTGTGATGTTGTTGTTATTGGAACACCTGTAGATCTGAGGCGGGTTTTGAATATGGATAAGCCAGCAGTACGAGTTACGTATGAGCTTCAGGAGCTTGGCAAGCCTGATCTTGAAGATATCTTGGAAAAGCACTTTCTAAGACGTGGTAAGGTTTGAGCTGAGGTGAGAATGTGGAGGAGAGCATATCGCGCATGCCTGTCAGGTTTGTGATTGAAGGTGTTGGTGAAGCGGAGGGAGAGCTTGTTCGTTATCTTGCTCCGAGAACTGTGGAGGCCGTGACTAAGGGGCTCCCAATCGAGGGTCGAGCAGCCTTATGGAAGCAAGAGGTCTATTTCGAGATTCCGGTGAAGATGGGAGAAGAGAAGGCAGAGCTCACGGTAGAGAAGGGAGCTATTGCCTATTGGCCTATGGGAAAAGCGCTTTGTATCTTTTATGGAGAGTTGCAACCCTACAGTCCGGTTAACGTCATCGGTAAAATGACGAAGAATCTGGCAATTTTTGAAAACGTGAAGAGCGGTACCAAAATCAGGGTTGAGAAGATTTAGTTTTGAGTCACGGGTAAGTGGTCTCTGTCCACGCCTTTAGGATTTCTTCACATCTTTTCTTCAGAGCCTGATCCTTGCTCCGTTCTTTTAGAGCCTTCAAGAATTCGATTCGTTTGTTGACGGCTCTGATCTCACCCGTGTCATAGTATAGTCTGCCTTCAGTGTAGTCTTTCATCTGCTGAGTCTTCTGTATGAGAAAGCCCGCAGCCTCGACTGAATCTGCAACGCTGTACTTGTTGACCCAGATAGCGACCTCTGATTCGCGTAGCTGGCTGAGACCATCAATCTCAACGATCTCCCTGATGTAGGTTCGTAGGAAATCGTAGTAATTGGCTATCTTGATAAGTTTTAGAGCCTTTTCCACCTTACTCTTGAAATCTCGGCTTCCCTTCACTCTGAGTTCATGTTTGTAGCCTTGCTCTATCAGGGTTCTGGCTCTTTGCACCTCGTCTTCGGTGTAGACTCTCTCAGGAAATTTCATGTGGCTTTCCTCACTGTAAAACTGATCTGATCTTATAAAAAGAGGCACTTAAATCGCTGAACAAAGGAATCAGCCCGGTATACAGCCAAGTGGTCACAAAACATAACATATAAACCATGAAAATAGATACAGACTCAAAGGAAGCTGAACAAGATAGCGAAATGTGAATACTGCGAAGAGGAAGTCACCCTCCCGTTCAGGTGTCCTTACTGCAACCGGTACTACTGCGCAGAACACAGACTGCCAGAGAACCACAGCTGCCCAGAATACTGGAGAGCAAGAGCGCCACGTCCACAATCTCCACCAATCATCCCTTCAGAGAAACAATATGAATACGCAATCACTTATAGCCCAAGACCAGCAGCCAAAATATTCCAGTTCAGCTCCACAGAGCTGAAACATCTAGCCATCGGAGCACTGTTAGTCATGGGTGTTGGATTATCATACATCTATACCCTCCCAGACGTAGGCTTACTAGTACTGATAAACCCGGAGATCCTAACAGGGCTTGTAGTAATCTTCACGCTTTCTTTTATCCTCCACGAGATCGCCCACAAACTTTCAGCGCAACACTATGGATTGTGGGCAGAATTTCGACTAACTCTGTGGGGGGCGATCATAACGCTCATTTCAATGCTTCCATTCCCGTTCTTCAAAATAATCTCCCCAGGAGCCGTAATGATTGCGGGATCAGTAACAGAGAAAGAAGCTGGAAAAACGGCTCTCGCTGGACCTCTAACTAACATAGCGATTTCAACCATCTGCACCACGGTTCTAATAGTTACACAAAATACATTCTATGGGGCTATACCATTCTTCGGTGCGTGGATCAATGCTATCATAGCTGTTTTCAATCTAATCCCATTCGGTATAATGGACGGGCTGAAGGTCTTTCGGTGGAGCAAGCTGGTCTGGACCGCCGCATTTATTGCGTCTCTTGTTCTAACAGTCTACGTCTTTGTGTTTGTATGATAAGTCGATCTTCTATCAAGAGAAGCTAAGTTCAGATGCAGTTGAAATTTACAGAAGATAAGTGGGAAAAACTGAGAATACTGATTTTGTTTTCATAACCCCTTAATCATGCTAAGTAGACGAGTGTCTTTTGATGAAAGTTGGATAAGGAAAAAGAGAGACTTCTCAGACAGCTAGCTGTTCTGAGAAGACATATGAAAAATGTAGAAGAGCAGATGCAATCTATTAAGAAAGGACAAAAGAGTCCTTAACCTCATTTATCCCTTTTTTGTTTTCGAAATGAGAGAAATATGAAACTAGTGCAATGGTGAAAGGAAGACTTTCACAGATACTTGAGAGAATTAACAAAGAACTACATGGACAATCAGGCAGTTCAGTTTCATTGGACTCTCTAACCTACTTGAACCTACGATTCATAGGTAATTTTAAACAGTCTAGTTTGAATAGCGTCAGAATGGGCTGAGAGAGAATAGAGACCGCAGACGATGGAGGGAGCTATCTTTCTCCTCGCTCCTCCTTCCCCTGCTCCCTCCTATAGCCTACTTGTGAGAAAGAGAATGGGTAAGTGTATCATGTGTGGTGAAGAAGCCTACAAAGCAATATTCAATGATGCGATAGTGAAGACTTACAGATGTTCTTCCACAAGTCATAAGACTGCAAAGAGGACGTAGAGTAGACGTGGTAGAATTGGAGTTTCGCAAGATAACTGTAGAAGAGTTTCCATATGTTTCTTATCTTTGTCTCTGGGGCATTAGCCGAAGGCAGAAAGAAGCCATGAAGGAACATGTGGAGAAAAGGCTCAAGTGGATTGAAGAAAGGATGCCAAAGGGACTCGAAGTAGTCGTCGCGTTGGGTCCCAGAAAAGGCAAGAGGGGACTAATTGAGTATCTCCCGATCGAAGATGCTCCTGAACCTGTGCACGGGGAGCACTCTTCGTTCATCAATTGCGTTTGGGTCCTACCACATCATTCGAAAGCAGGCATTGGAAAAGGGCTTGTGCAGCATTTTCTCAAAGCAGCCAAAGAAGTAGGTGGAGCCACTGTACTGGCTTATGAAGGCGATAAGTGGTTTGATTACTTCGACTACATGCCAGTCGACTTCTTCAGGAAATTTGGGTTCAAGGAGGTTTCTAGAGATGGAACTCGTGTGCTTCTTCATCTAGACTTAGGTGCACATGAAGCGCCTATGCTTATTTTTCCCAAAAGCCGAAAGAAGAGTGAGAAAGACAAAGTAGCGCTGGATGTCTTCTGCAACAGCCAGTGCCCTTGGTGTGGATGGATGGCTGACAATATTAGGAGAAATGTGAGCAAAAATCCTAGTGTGACATTGAATGTGATTGACACGGACCGTAGAGAGATTATTGAAAGATATGGGTTGGCAAGAGGTGTATCTGTTAATGGGGAGCCAGTCATCAAGAGAATGGCAACGTGGAAGGAAGTTAAGTCGGTGCTCGACAAATTCAAGAACGTTTCATGAAATCAACATTGCTAGCGGTCATGGTTAGCAGAAGAAGACATTTTATGTGACTTTATGGAATAATTGCAGTCTGTTAAAATTCGATGTCTATGTATGCTAGCTTAGTCCCTGCGGATTCGACAATTTTGAAATAGGACATCATGCCTTTTCTATAGCGTGGAGAGTGATGAGCAAGCCTATTTGGGTTCTCCTGCATAATCTGGGTATGATTTTGCTGATCATTTTGATCTCATTCATCAGATCAACTACAAATCAAATTCTTGTCTCAGCTGTGGCTATCATATACTGGCTGTTAGGTTGGATAATGATTTACAGAAGAAAGGACACATCGAATTTTTAGAGGATGTTGCGTATTCCAAGGATGTTAATCGTATTCAAGATAACTGCGTAATAGACACCACATTTCCTATTGCTGTCATCAGAGATTGAGAGAATCTAAAAACTCTGGGAATAACCAACAGTACCCTTTCAGAAAGGCGAGGAAATCCTAGAGAGCTTCAATGGGGTCCTATTTCCAAAAATAAGCAATTACATCAGTTCGATGCTGACGAAGACTTCTTCGGGCACTCGGATTCTCATGATCCTTCGCATGACGCGTTCTTCTGCGTCGATGTCGATGAGGCGTTTGTGGATGCGCATCTCCCACTTGTCCCAGGTGGGGGTTCCTTGGCCACAGGGGGTCTTTCGAACTGGGACGCGGAGCTTTTTTGTTGGTAGCGGGGTTGGACCCTTCATCTTTACGCCTGTCTTCTCGGCGATGATCTTCAGTTCTCCGCATACGTTCTCTAGTTTTTGGTAGTCTGTGCTTGTTAGGCGGATTCTTGCCTTTCTGACCATCGCCTGATTCTCCTCGGCATCTCCTCTATCGACCTGTTGAGGTTTTAAATACTTTTCCTTCATTCTGGGCGCGTCAAGAAGCTGCAAAAGGAAATATAACTAAAGAGGTTACTGAGATGATGAAATGAAAAAACAAAGCATCAAATGCGAAATTGATCGTTTTCTTTGTAATGAACGCGTGTCCGTTTATGGCGTAGCAGCAGCCAAGCAACTGCCATTTGTGCCGAAAAGTTTTTCTCCTCGCGCAGTGTTGAGGGGTGCGAAATCGATAATTTGTTATGGAATACAAATCCCAAAGGGGGTCATTTATGCAGAAACCGACAGCCTAGATCTGTATTGGCGCTATTGCAGCATACAATATAAAATGTTAGATTCAGTGTCCAACAGGTTATGCTTATTTCTAGAGGAAAAGAATTGCTCAGCCACTCCAATCTATAGTTGTTTTCCATGGAAGGTAGTAAATCGTGAGTTTTGGGGGCATCTACCTTTGGTGTACTGGGCTGAGGAAGCTGGTTTAGGTCGGCTTGCCAAATGTGGGTTACTGATTACCCCGCAGTATGGGACTAGAATCCTATTAGGAGGAGTAATGACAACACAGAAGCTAGAGCCTAGCGAAAAGCTCAACGAGGATATCTGTCCTCCAGATTGCTTTGATTGTGTTGATGCCTGTCCAGCCAAAGCAATAGGAAGAACGGGAAAAGTTGATCATAATTCATGCATGCGTTATTCAACGTCTAATCCTTTACTCACGCTCGCGCTTGACAACCAAAAAATTGGAAAGAATTATTCTTTTGAGACATTATTAAACACCATCGCCGTAGATGATCACGGCACATATTCATGCATCGAATGTCTGAAGGCATGTCCATTGAATAACAGGTAGGTATGCCAAAGGCAAAAGGGGGGATGCTGTTGGGAATTTTCGCCAGCCTCTGGATTTTGGATATTTTTTTGCCTTGGTGTTTGTGCTTGGGTTTTTTGGTCTGTAGAAGTGTTGTTTTTGTTTGTTTATTGTTTAGGTACGGAAGAGGACATATTCTTTTTTCTGTTATATATGAGGCATTGGAGTCTATCTCTTATAGAGGTCTCTTCTATAGGATTGTAGAGAGATCGTAGGCTGATGGTTTCGATGAAGAAGGGAATAGGTGTCTGGGTGTTCGGGTTTTTGACTTTTCTTATGGCGTTGCATACCCTTGACGCTTATCTTTCGTTGATGTCTGGGGAGGCAAGTCGTCTTCTGGAGCTCTATGCGCTTAGCCATGTGTTGACAGATGTAGATGTAGGTATGTATTTCTGGGGATCGTTGAGCTTGGCCTTCGTTTTTCTCGGCGTCACCAGTCTTATCGCGTGTCACAACCCGATCATGACTCTTTACAACAAGATTCTGGCCGATATCGAGTTTGCCGAGGGCGAGATTGATAAAGCTACTGAAACTGAGACGAGTTTGCTGGATATGATAAATCATTCGTTGACGTCCAATAGCATAGATCTCCACGCTGTGAAGAAGGGTCTGAAGTCTTTGAAGGATAGTCAGAATGGTTTGAGGGGGGGGATAGCGGGGCTGACGCGGAAGTTGAGTGAGTTGGAGGCGGGTCTAGAGGTGGGTTTCCAGAAGTTGGAGGCAGACTTGGAGAGTGGGAGGAAGTGTCCCTTCTGTGGGAAGGATGTTTTGCCGCAGTTTACGCTGTGTCCCTACTGCGGTGAGAAGCTGCCCTTCGCACCAATGCAGATAGAGCGCCTCTAGCACCTGAGAGGCCTTTTAACAGGGACAGCGATGGGATCAGAAAACGCCAGCATATTCGATTTCTAATTAAATCATGCAATAGAAGGCGTGCATGTGTGAGTTTCTGAGAAACAACCCCACCGTTCTATTCATCTAGAGAAGGTCTTAAATCTAAACATCACTGTAAAATGCGGATGAGGTTCCAAAAATGAGTGAGAAATTGCCAATCTCAGACTTCTATAAAGTAATAGACCATGTCACAATCTTCAAAAGCCAGAAGTGGTGGGAAGCCATAGTGGTCTTTGAATCCTACGGAAGACGCTCAATAGCGATGTACATGTGGCAGTTCCGAGATGGAAAGTGGAAAAGAAAACACAAATTCCAACTCAGAAACCTCCAAGAATGGAACAAAGTCAAAAACGCCGTAGACAAACTCACACCAAAACTAACGCCCGAATAAAAAACGCCCGGTTTTCGGGGCTAAGCATCCAATGCAGCCACGCACACATTGTTCACCATCGCGTCGCCGAATTGGTTGATCTCCTTCCTTTCGGAAGGATATTACTTGATTCCTAATTACATCGATTTACCGGATACGAAGGGTTTACAGCATGTATTTCCGCCGTGCCAGATTGGTTAGTGGCACCATCCCCTTCCGACCGGGCAATATAATATATGCATTTTGTGTTATTTATTCCTTTTCTTAATAGAGCAATCAGGCATAAATCATCACGCATGAAGCTTAGCCTTAGTAGGCTATACACAAATCGAACCAAAACTAGAGTTGTGTTTTAACTGATTAACAACCGTATCATAAAACTACTACGGATTAAGAGACGGAAAAGTGGTCACATTTCGTTAGTCAAATGTGTGTTCATGTTTAGACCCTTGTATGATTGGTTGATTCACGCGCGTTTAAAATCCTCTAAGGTGGAAAAATGGAAAAGAGGCTGATTTCTGCAGTAAGCAGTATATCTGCATGTTAACAAAAGTTATTTCTTTCGGTTAGGCAAGCACTCAGCACGGTGTGTAGATTTGATTTCGTGGAAGCATTCTTTTAAAGAAATAAGCGCGGATCTGGAACTAACGAAGAAAAAGAAGCAGGCTCTTGACGATCTCCTCAAAGAAGGCAGGATTTCGGAGTCCACGTACGAATCTCTCAATGGAGAACTCACCGATGCCATCGCGAGTATTGAGGCTCATCGGAAAGTCCTAGCTGAAAAGGTTAACTCCAAAATCAGCGAACTCGAGCAACAGATCACAGTGTTGGAGATGTTTCTGGCAAACTCCGAGATAGAATATGTGGCTGGAGAGATCGATGAGGATCTTCATCAGCGTGAGAGTAATGCTTTCGCCCTGGGACTTGAGGCTGTGAAGCAGGAACTGAACGCGGTCAAAGAGGTCGTGGGCGATCTGATGCCTGGGGAACCAGAGGAGGCTGCTCCGCCATCACCGCCAACCGAAGTTACAGAAGTCACGGAAGTCGCAGAAGAGCCGCAGATACAGGAACTTGTCGAAGAGCCGCCTGAGATAGTTGCAGAAGCTCCCCCGGAACCTGAAACAATCTCTGAAGAGGCCCCAGTAGAACAAATGATGGAGACGCCAGCAGAGAAGCCGTTCGTGGAAGAACCAGTTGAGATGCCACATGAGGCACCGCCAGAAGTGTCACTGGAAGTACCGCCTGAACTGCCGTCTGAAATGCCGTCCGAAGAAGCCCCAGTGGAAGAGGAGGAACCTGTACCGTCCGAAGAGTTTGCTGAAGATACCGCTGAGGAAACAGCTGAAGAGGTTGTGGAGACTCCTGAGGTTGCCGAAGAACCAGTTGTGGTGGAGGTTTCTACCGAAGAAGAGGCCACAACAGAAGAAGAATACGAAGAAGAGGAAGAATACTCGGACTACTCAGACTAGAGCTTACTCTTTTCTAGTCTCTCCCTTTTTCTGCAATATCAATTTCCTTTGTGGGTAGTTTTGATTTTTCCACCTTTTTTCTCGATAATCTCACATAGCTGAGCAAGCGCGTTACTAACGCGGTTTCTAGCGACATTCGAACTATCAGCGGTGGTAGAAAGGTGAAACTCTATTCGATGTATCCTTTCGGCGCCTTTGGGATGAGATTTTATGTAGACGTAGGGGTTGTCATGCATCACTCTGTCAACAGCTGGAGCCAGCTCGGACTCCATGACTCCGGTGGCGTCGATGCTCGTCTCAAAAAATGTGAGATCACCTGCAGCCTTCTTAAGCATAGACAGAACAGATCCTTCAAATATGGCCTTCATCTCAGACGGAACCCCAGGAAGGGATATTATGGTCTTTCCTTCACATTCCATCAGCACTCCAGGCGCTGTTCCAACTGGGTTACGCAAGGGCTTAGCGCCCTCAGGTAGGGTCGCCATCTTCACCCTGGGTGATGTCATCTCAAACCTTTCCATTCGTCCCTCCTGTACGTAACTGCGATACTTTGCCTCTACCATCTCTAGAGCCGCATCGTTCAGTGCCATCTTTCGCTTTAGGGCTCCAGCGACGCCTTCCAAGGTTTTGTCATCGAAGGTTGGACCGAGTCCACCGATGGTGATTATGAAGTCATTCTTTCTCTCCATGGTATCTTTCAGGGAGGAAGTTATTTCATCAATGTCATCTCTGATCACGGTCATTCTGATGAGGTTGCCTCCTAGACTCGTTATTCTCTTTGCCAGCCAGTTCGCGTTGGTGTTGAGGGTCTTGCCTATCAGGAGTTCTGTTCCCACACAGATGAGTTCGATCGAAATCGCCATTTGGTGTCCACACAAACTAAGAAGGTAGCATGTGTTTTTCAAGATTATGGCGATGAAGCGGCCGTTAAAAAGTCGGTAACCTAGGCATATGATTCAAGCGCTACGCGCGGTCTCTCTACTTCTTTTTGCCAAGCCACCACTTGAGGTACTCTTTTCGTTCTCGCCGCCGTTGATCGTCCTCAGACTCGAAGCTTGGCCTCAGCTGTCTACGCAGCTCAAAGAGTTCTTGAACTGTTACAGAGAGTCCGCAGCTCTTGCATACGTAGCGTTTTGTAGCTGACATGTATTTCAGTTCTCCGCCGCATTCTGGACAGTATCGCATATACCACTCGCCTTTTCTATTGAGAATTATGGTGTAGAAGGCGTGAAAAATACCTTTTGGTTGGGCACCGGATCGGGAGGGGCTGCAGTTGTGGTGTCTTTTCCGAAATTTGCTGCACCACCACAACTACTTCGAGGCTGATTTGAGGCTTGGGTAGGCTTTTCGGAGGTTGTGTGGTTGTCGTTGTCGCCGCATCAGCAGGCGACGTGAAGGGAGGAGGTGCCCTGCGTGAAATCTGTTCAGTATTCGTGTATGCATGGTGGGGTATGGTTTGAAATGCTTGCAGTCGCCAGAACCGCCTACCCCCTCCCCCCTTTTAACATGACCTCGTTATTTGGATCCAAATAGGCATGTGCATCGCTCCGAAAAGTAGCTATACCTTGCTAGAAGGTGATAGTGTCATTAGAAACCGATGTTAATGAACAGCGGAAGATGTGAGCCTTTCCATAATACTCTCTGCAATCTGTGCGTGGCGGGTTATTAGGGATATGAGCAGGCTGATCGGGCGGCAGAAGAAACACTGCCAAAAAGAGAAGGGGGCCTCAACTCGCTTCCCTTTACCATGCCGTTCCTCTCATAACCATATTCATCTTTTGGATTCAAAAATGTTTGCAGTACACCGATCGATTACGGTTGAACGTGTAACCTTCTGTAGAGTAAGACCACCAGTAATGTTGCTATCGTGAATAATGGTAAGAGCACGCTTGGCTGAAACTCAGGTATAGCCTGGAGATTGTTCTGGAAAGTTACTGATGTTCCATCTGTTGAGACTACTATTGTTCCTGAAAGAAAGGTTCCATAGATTATCACTCCTTTCGCCAGCAGTCTTTGTATGGTTTCTTCGTGCGGATGCCCATAGCTGTTGTCTTCTCCTGCGCTTACAATGGCATATGATGGCGTGACCATATCAAGAAAAGGTTG
>Ga0209636_10004352_pt1 | contig 14435 bp, 14 predicted proteins | sample DeeMarSWOR152_54_FD_187464 | JGI IMG/M metagenome (GOLD analysis project Ga0209636, IMG submission 187464) | Marine sediment microbial communities from White Oak River estuary, North Carolina - WOR-1-52-54 (SPAdes) (version 2) | ecosystem: Environmental > Aquatic > Marine > Intertidal zone >...
GGCGCCGATAGATTCGGAGTTTGAAAGAAAAGTGAGATCTTTCGACCCCTTGCTTTCCAATCAGTGCTCTACCCCATCGGCTGTCTCACTCGAGGCTGGGCTGCGACCCACTTCGGAGGGAACTAGCTATCACCGGGCTAGATTGGTCTTTCGCCCCTAGCCCCAGGTCAACGGAGCGAATTGCACGTCAGCACCCTTTCGGTCCTCCACCAGGCTTTCGCCTGGCTTCGACCTGCCCAGGGCTAGATCGCCCGGTTTCTAGTTTCATAGCTGTGACTACGGGCCCTTTCAGACCCAGCGCCTCATCAGCATAAAGCTGGTTGCGCGCGTTTTGGTTTCCCTTTGCTTGCAGGCTTTTTGCCTTTAAGCTTGCCACAGCAGTGAACTCCCCGGCCCGTGTTTCTAGACGGAGCGTGCAACCCTGGTCGTCCTCCTTCGTACTGCCATGTTGCCATGGGTTCCTTTGGGAGGAGTCTACCCTTCCGGGCTGCACACGTCTGTTACCATCTGGTTTCAGGCTCTTTTCACCCCCCTTCCGGGGTGCTTTTCAACTTTCCGTCACCGTACTAGTGCGCTATCGGTCTTGAGGCGTATTTAGTCTTAGAGGTTGATGGCCCCTAGTTTCTCGCACCAAAACCAAGGTACGATACTCGGGAACTCCAGCCCAACTCTTTCCAGTTTACGCCTACGGGGCTTTCACCCTGTATCGCGGGCCGTTTCAGGCCACTTCGGCTTCGCTGGTGAAGAGGAGGCTGGGTCCGCAACCCTACATCTCCGATAAGTTTCCCTACAGGATTCGGTTTGGACTTTTCCCTTTTCGCTCGCTGTTACTCAGGGAATCTCGTTTGGTTTCTCTTCCTCCCCCTACTAAGATGTTTCCGTTCGGGGGGTTCCCGCTCCCATGTGGAAGCACCACAAGCTCCGAAGAACTCGCAGTGGGAGGTCCCATTCGGGCATCCTCGGTTCTATAGCTGCATGCGCTTACCCGAGGCGTTTCGCCGCTTGCCGCGCCCTTCTTCAGCGCTCAAGCCTGGCCATTCCCCAGACGGCGTAGCGTGTCGGACCTACTTGCTTAGGTTGGTATCTGTTTGGCGTTGAGGAGTCAGTCAGCTGTCTATGTTAATGCGGTTGGACTCTGCATGGTGTTCATTGCGAGCGAGAAAAGCTCACTCCACCCTTCATCCTTTGACTGTAGGGTCAAGGATTGCATCTTAGATGGAGCGTTTCATGGCGTCATCTTTATCGCCAATTTTAATTCAAGACATAGTTTGCAGATATAAATGTTACTGAGGCTCCTAATAAAGGTTTGACTGTCTGATTTGAGTTTCAAACAAAGATTCTCAGTGGCGGTAATAAGCGTTTAGAAATCTTGACTTGTAATTTTGAATGGTTTTTAGAAAGGTTCCTTCTAGGTTGACGTTGTACTGTTCGGCTAGCACGAATATGGCGAAGAGTAGGTCTGAGAGTTCGGTGCTAGCATCTGTTTTGTTTTTAGCTTTTCAGGTAGCTTGTAGCCTTCTAAGCCCTTCACGGTAGACGCAACTTCGCCATCTTCTTCAAGAAGGTCGGTGACAATAACGAAAGGATTTCAACCCTTCCCACGAACAACATCCAATTTTTCATTAATTTCCCTAAAAGTTCTGGCTGAAAGCCTCTGAGCCTCCAACAAGGTTAAAGACACTTCTATCTCACCTTGTCATTGAACTAAAATCCTAATCATTACCTGTTTACTTTTGTCCAATAATGATTTCCTTAGCCCAGTTTTTTGACGGTATCTTGCTTGGGTAACTCTTGATGGTCGTAATTGTTGCTTATGGTTCGCTTAGATTTGGCAGAAATCCGCAGACACTAAGAGTTAGGTTTGGCGTTTGCGTCTGCGTATAGTTACAAGAATGAATAGTGGCATTAATACGAAGGCGAACAGGCTGAAGCCGACGTAGTTGAAGTCGTAACTATCGCTGCTTTCCCACACGTTTTTCAGCGGTTTTACCTTAGATTTTGTTTTTTTAGAGAAATAGGGCAAAATTTTTATGAAAAAGAAAACTATATAACAGATAGTTAAATGTGAGGAGAGGTGATATTGTGGCAATTAAGGAAAAAAGTAGCATCACTCTTGAAGTTGACGGTAGGGTTGTTGACCGAACTTTTCACGATTCCAACGATGCTTGGGAGAAAGCAATAAACCATATAACGGAAGGGGCGAGAAAAGCGGTTATAAGGGAAACAGTAACCATAGAAAGAGAATAGGGTATAGATTTCACTTTTCTCGTTCTTTTTACTTCCACATGCTCGAGCATGATCACTGGTCATTGAAAATCAACTGGAATAACAATCAAATTAGGATTAATGTGAGAGGTTAAATATCATGGGAGAACTCGTAGACAGGATCGAAGGAATTGGATCAACATATGAGGAAAGACTCGCGAAAGCAGGGATTAGAACGCTATATGACCTGCGACATATGGATACAGACAATGTTCATAAAATAACCAGCATTTCTTTAAGGCTACTCAAGTCATGGCAGTCCATGGCTGTACTTCAGCGAGTTGAGGACATCACTCCTCAGTTTTCAGAGGCTTTGGTGAAAATAGAAATAACCGATCTTGAGAAACTGGTAGGCGCCGACCCTGAGCAGATCTCTGACAAATTAACAGAATTACAGAAGCAACGCATCATACCAAACAGTGCAACACCTGAAGAAATCAGTGGATGGCAGGATCAAGCTTCTGAAATATTGTTCGAAGATAGACTCTCCAAGACCCCTGACGAGGTAAGGGTGATCTGGGAGACGATGACTTGTCGAGGAATGCGTTATTGTTATGAAGGGCCAGATCACTCTTGCTACTGGTTCTTCCAGTACGGGCCTTTCCACGCATACGATATTGTTGCTGAGGATCGATGGCCCCGGCCTTGGGAGGAAATAGGTGAAACAGATTCCATTTACGTTGGGAGAAGATACCAAATTCCTGAACTTCTCTCAGGATGCAGAAAGGCACCTATAATGTCGGTAGGGTTGAATCCAAATCTACGAGCAGTAATCCAACCATGGAGGATCTACCCCTATTTCGATGACGTTCAGCAGTATGCAAGGCATTTCAGATACAGAACTACCTTCAAACACAGCATAGAAAAGGAATATTATGACGAGCGTATTATCAACGGCACTGCGAAGTTTGAGGAAAACCAACTCATACCTCTTGTAAAAGAATACGTGTCCATGTACAAGGAATATGACAAGATTCTCAAAACACTACAGGAGAAGATAGGCATAGCCGATAGTGAACTCTCTCTAGGTGAGGACGTATCTTACTACAATTTTGTGGCTTGCCACTCACCACGCTGGAACATGGATAAAGAAACTGAAAACGGAATAGTTAGCGAATGCTATATCAAACGACGATTCTTTCCTAGACAGCTCATACAGAGTATGCCAAAAGTAATAATTCTCTTTGGAAAGGCTATCATGACGAGCTTTGTCAAGAGTTTTCATGACACATTTGAAGAAAACAATATCCCCAATCCCACGAAGAGCTATTCTGACATTCTGAGCAAAAACAACTATGTAATGAGAATTGGAGGAGAAAGAATCAGGGTCATCTTTTCACCCCATCCCACAGGTGCCCGTCCATGGTATGTGAAGTTAAACGCCATAACAAAGATAGTAGAAGCACTCCACGATGAATACATCAATGGAAACCTCATCTACGATGAAAACATCAAACACTTCAAAAGAACAAAGGGAAGTTGTAAATTCTGTGACAATGACATCTATTTCGTAGGAAAATGCAGGTATAAAGGATATTTTGAAAAAGAAGATATCCGGCCAATCACGGAAATATCTGAGGAAAGAAAGATCCTCGTTGATGAATTAGTAAGCAATGTCCAATAAAATGTATGCATACCTCTTGAGCAAATCCGATTCTCTGTTAAAATGGGAAATTTAGGTTCTAGCCGCTGCTTTTTCCAAAGCCGCGACACCTGGCAGCTTCTCGCCCATTAGAAACTCTATTAGGGCGCCTCCAGCTGTGCTGATGTAACCCATTTTGTCTACTAATCCTAATCCTTCAACAGCAGCTACAGTGTGTCCTCCGCCAATCAATGAAAACGCGTTAGAAGCGGCGATCGCCTCCAAAACTCCCTTGGTGCCCGCAAGAAACTCCTTGTTTTCAAATACACCTAAAGGTCCGCTAATCACAATGGATTTAGCATTGCTTATTATGCTCGCATATCTTTGCACGGTTCTGGTTCCTATGTCAAAGATAGAATAATCTGTTGGAAGCTCCTCAACCGTTATCTCCTTCCTTTTTCCTTCAATTTCCACAGCAAGGTCGATTGGAACCTCGATTTTCCCTGGATATTCATTCATCGTGTCCCGTATACCTGGCACCAAACCCATCAATTCCTTCATTTCTAAAAGCTCCATGTTAGGCTTTCCTAGGTCAACGCCTTTTGCAGCCAAGAAAAGGTGACCCGCGATGCCTCCAGTCAATATGTGGTCAGCAATGGTATTCCTTAAAACGTATTGCGATATCCTCAGCGCATCATCTGCTTTGGCCCCACCCAAAATATAAATACATGGCTTTTCAGGCGCATGCAGAACCTTTCCCAAGGCTTTGAGTTCCCTCTCCATTATGCGTCCAGCAGCGCTTGGCAAAACAGCCGTGAAGCCAACAATGGAAACATGAGCCCGATGAGCAGCGGCAAAGGCATCATTAACAAACACGTCAGCCAAGGGAGCAAGCTTCCCAACAAACTCCGTTTTCGCATGGTCTTCAGGCGCACCCTTTTTCCGCTCCCTAGCATAGGTTCGAACATTCTCCAAAACCAGAATTTCGCCTTCTTCAAGTTCTCGTATGGCTTGTTGAGCCTGTTCATTGAACAAGTCATTCACGTATTTCACAGGTTTGCCTAGAATTTCGCCTAAAATTTCTGAATGTTGCTGAAGTGGAATAAAATCTGGTTCGCCCGATCTGCCCTGATGAGCCAGAATCACGACTTTAGCGCGTTTTTCCATCAGTTCTCTAATTGTTGTTTCTGCGTGGGCTCGAATTCTTGTGTCGTCTAAAACCCTTTTTGTTTGAGGGTCAACTGGAGAGTTAAAGTCTACCCTAACCAGAACTGTCTTATCTCTGAAATCAAAGTCCTCCATCGTCAATATTTTTGGCATTCTCCCATCTCCTTATCGCAAAGAGCACACATACGGGTTCGGAGAGGTACCTGCGGCTTGCTGTGTTAGGAGCCGCCCATTCTACAGATCTTCTCTATCATCCGCACCATTTTAACTGAGTAGCCCCACTCGTTGTCGTACCATGCCAGCACTTTAACCAAGTTCCCGATGACCATTGTGGAAAGACCATCCACGATGGCGGAGTAAGGATTGTGAATTATATCCGATGACACCAAGGGCTCTTCACTGTAATCTAAGATTCCCTTCAGCTCCTTTTTTGCAGCTTCCTTAAAGGATGCGTTGACTCCTTCTTTGGTGACTTTCTTTTCCAAGATGGCCACGAAGTCAACTATTGATACGTTAGGGGTGGGAACGCGCAAGGCTAGTCCGTTCATTCTTCCCTCAAGCTCCGGCAGTGTCAGGGTGGCTGCTACTGCTGCACCAGTGGTTGTTGGTATCATGTTGAATGCTGCTGATCTGGCTCGACGCAGGTCTTTATGTTGCATGTCGAGGAGCCTTTGGTCGTTGGTGACGGAGTGGATAGTGGTCATGAGTCCTGCCTTAATGCCAAATTTGTCGTTTAGCACCTTAGCCACTGGGGACACGCAATTTGTTGTGCAAGAGGCGAGGGAAATTATATGATGTTTTTTGGGGTCATATTTGTCGTCGTTTACACCATAAACTACGGTTAGATCTGCGCTAGGAGCTGGACTCATCGGTGCAGAAACCAGCACTTTTTTTGCTCCGGCTTGTAGATGTTTTGCGGCAGCTTCCTTCTTCCTGAATCTTCCTGTGGATTCCACTGCCAGATACACGCCCATCTTCTTCCAAGGTAGTTTTGCTGGGTCTGGCTGCGCCAAAACCTTCAATCTCTGTTTAACAGCGCGCCCTTTCTTGATGATTATGGTGTCTTTCTTGGCTTCCACGTCAAAGGGTAGTTTGCCGTGAACAGTGTCGTTTTTCAGGAGATGCGCAAGGGTCTTGGCGTCGGTTAGGTCGTTAACCACTGAAAAGTCGATTTCGGTTCCAGTTTCCAAGGCTGCTCGGTACAAGAGTCTTCCTATTCTGCCGAATCCGTTTATAGCTACTTTTGTTGCCATGTCATATCACCTTCAGCTTTTCACATTAAATTGAATCTTTTACTTAAGTAATTTTCTCAGATTTATGCTTTTCATGTTGACTCAAAATTTTAAAGGGAATAATATTGAATTTGACGGGTTATCGTAGCTTTCTGAGTGCGATTTCCGCTGCCAGAACCATTGGTTCCCAAGTTTCAGATAGGGGCGGAGCATAGCAGGTGTCGGCTTTGGCAAGTTCTCGTATTGTCATGTGTTTTTGAATGGCAAACGATAAAGCGTTTATACGCTGGGTAACCTCTTCACCGCCAATGATTTGACTACCAATAATCCTCTGCGATTCCTTTTCAACAACAAGCTTAACCTTGATTGGGAGGCCACCAGGGTAATAGTCCGGCCTAGTTTTTGAAGTGATGGTGCTTGTAACGGTTTCGATACCAGCTCTCTTCGCAAAGAACTCTGTTAGACCTGTGACACCTATTTCGGTGTCAAAGAACTTTGTCACAGCGGAGCCTAAGACTTCTGGGAAGAGCGCATACCCGCCAGCCGCGTTGATTCCGGCAACTTTTGCTTGCCTGACAGCCACTGTTCCCAACTGCGAGATTGTTGGACGTCCAGTAACCAGATGGATACTTTCTACACAGTCTCCCGCAGCATAAACACCCAGCACGTTTGTTTCCATTCTAGCGTTAACCTTTATGGCTCTGGTTTCACCAGTCGCTATACCAGCGTTCTTGGCAAGTTCAACGTTGGCTCTAACACCAAACGCTGCAATGAACAAGTCGGCGCTGATTTGTTCTCCACCCGCGGATATCGCTGCTACTTTGTTGGTTCCAAGAAATTCTTCGACTGCCTTTCCAACCATGATATTTATGCCTTTTTGTTGAAGTATTTCCTCGATGATTTTCGCCATGTCTGAATCGAGCATCGCTGGCAGGATTTGAGGTATCATCTCCACTACTGTGGTTTTTAATGCTCTTTCACGGAGTGCTATTGCCACCTCAAGTCCGATTAGGCCGGCTCCCATCACCAGTGCTGTTTTGGCGCCGTTCTTTATTGCCCTGTCTATTCTTTCGCCGTCTTCGATTGTGCGCACCGTGATTATCCCTGATTTCTCTCTTCCTTTTATTGGGGGTATGAAGGGTTTAGCACCCGTGGCTATGATGAGACTGTCGTATGGTAGGGTTTCTCGTTTCCCTGTTTTGTCTTCTATTTCCACGGTTTTTGCTTTGGCGTCGATGTTTGTTGCGGTGGTTTCTAGTCTAAGTTTGAGTTTCATCATGTGAAAATAGCCCGGTCGGAAAACTATCATATTGTCGAAGCTGGGTATGTGCCCGCCTATGACAAAAGGAATTGCGCACGGTGAGTATCCAGCTCTTTTCTGTGTTGTTAGAAGGGTGATTTCAGCAGTTCTATCTGTTTTTCTCGCGGCGGAGGCTGCATCGATACCTGCTGCATGAGCGCCGATGATTACAATTTTTCTGGGCATTTAGTCGGCCTCTTACTTGAGTAGGCTTTTGTGCCATTCAACAGATGCGTTGAAGTCCATGAGTGTTTTCAATTCGGCGTCGAGGTTACTGGGTGCCACTATTAGGAGCCATCCCTTGTCATAGGGGTTTTCGTTTAGGAGTTCTGGCTTGCTCGTTACTTCTTCGTTGACCTGTTCGATTGTGCCGCTTAAAGGTGCCATAAGGTCTGAAACCGCCTTCACGGATTCAACGCTTCCGAAGGGCTCGTTTTGTGTGATTGTTCCACCCGCGCTAGGGAGTTCAGCGAACACGATTTCGCGGAGTTGTTTCTGTGCATAGTCGGTTATGCCCATCCTTGCTTTGCCATTTTCTATGCGAACCCAGAAGAATTCTTTGGAGTAGTATAGTCCTTCAACAATTTCGTAGTCGTTTACTTTAACCAAACATTTCACCTCTTTGAAATAGCATATTAATCAATGACACGTTTTAAAATTAATTGATTCTTTGCTGACAATTGATATAAAAAGCTACTCCTCTCAAAAAAGCCAAGTTTAGATTAATAAACTGAAGAGGTATTTGCTTTCATCTTGCTTGATATTCATGTTCTGTAGACTGTAACTGCTAGCAGATGATTATTCAACTTTCCTTCTTGGGTTTCAGCAACCTTACACCAGAGGTGGCTATTAAGCAGATTCCTACAAGCGTTGAAACGATTGCTGCTGGTATAGTCCTCTCTCCCAAAATGCTTCCTTCCACCATCAAAAAGGGTCCAATCAAGCACAATGAGATTCCTAGCACAAACGAAACATAATCCCAACGCACTATGATACCCTCCTATTGTCTAACTAGCATCTTGTCACTTTGCTTCAGTTTTTATGACTTGTGGAAGAAACTACTTCTCACCGCACCACCTATGGAATGGCACTACTTCTTGTTGCATGCGCGTACTACCGCCTCGGCTTTCCCCTTAGGGGGCAATAGATAGCCCTTCGCGCAGGTAGACCTCAGCCCTGCCTTGAAGAGAATTCGGTTCTCAGTATCCCATAATATAGCAAACCGTATCGCTTGCCATTTTCGATTCTAGATTCCCTAAGATGCCCTTCTCTTCGAAGCCCCAACCTTTCTGCTAACTTTTGGCTCCTAGGGTTTGTGTCACGTGTAATTACGATTACCTTGTGAGCATTGAGATCGTTGAAAAGGAATTCTAATGAGCGTCGAGCAGCTTCTGTCGCAATACCTTTTCTTTGGTAGCCTTGGTCCAGAAACCATCCAATCTCAAATGATGGAACTTCCCACTTCTTGGGCTCTATCCATATCTCTCCAACGTATTTGTTCTCACTTTTCAGCCAGATGCCCATAACAAATCGATCACGAGCACTCCATTCTGCTGCATGTCTGCGAATTCTTATCTCGGCCTCTTCCTCAGTTTTGATAGATGAAACATCTTCTACATTTTGCCTGAGGAAATCCCGGTTGCCATTTCTCTGGAGTAGCAGGTAGAGATCTCGTCCATCACCCTTGACGTACTTCCTGATGATTAACCTTTCAGTTTCCAGTTGCGTAGGAATATCCAGCAGCAACTTATGCAATATTCATCCCTCATCTTATCATGAGAATCTACACTCTACAAATCACGAATACAATAAAAGCATAATGCCATACATATCATCAAGTTTGGGTTTGGGTTAATAATTTAAGGCACACACACTCAGCGCGCGCACATGTTTATTCCATATCTCCCACGCGCGTATCACTTTAATACATGAAGCGATTAGATGAGTGAGTGATGAGGAAACCCTATGGTTCACTGTCCTAAATGTTGGACTAGGAATGAAGAGGACGCTGAATATTATGCGAAATGTGGTGCAGCTCTCGAGGGTTCACGGAGCTCGCGCGCATTAGACAGCGTGGATGAATGGGGAGAAGAAATTGGAAGACGTGCAGAGAAATTGGGAAAACAAATGGAAAGGGATTTTAGAGATGAATGTTTCGGTCTTCCTCATGGCGGAGCAATCGCAGGCATAATCTTTGGAATCATAATTCTTGTGTTTGGATTCGCTTGGCTAATAAGTATAGATATATGGGAGAATATATGGCCCTTCATGGTAATCCTCGTTGGACTACTAATCGTCGCTGGCGCCTTGTACAGCGTAACTCGTAGAAGATAAACACCGTTTCTCTTTTTGTGAGCCTCACATTTCAAGTTGCAATAATAATTAGAGCCTCATGTGTATATGAGTATTAATAGATTCAGCATCGCACAACGTCAAGTTTAGATTTAAGATTGACGTAGTATACGATTGCCGTTTTGACGTAGAAAAATGAGATACCTTATAGATATATCTATAACAATCTTCTCAATCAAAAGATCGCATATATTTTCTGTGCCCAGACACGCAACAGTCAAAACTCACTCTGTTACATGCTTCAAATTGGGCATCTATCAAGACAAGAACCAAGCGACAATTCTAGCGGTTTGGCCGTCAGCGTAACTCTGATTCAATCATCGTCTCATGCGAATTTTGGTCGTCATTCGGCCAAGAATCATTGTTTTAACAGTGAAAGATAAATCTTTTTAGTGCGTATTAGAATTGGTGAAAACTTTTGAGGGTGGTCGCCGCAGATTCGGGTGCAGCAACTCTTAACAATGCCTTTGAGCCTTTGCAGGTGGTAGCCGTAAGCGCTGTTTTAGTGGAGCCTCCTTACACAAGGGTCAGTTACTGTTTGGCAGAGCCTATCTTCGCCGAGGTGGAAACAGGACCTTTACTAGTTGTTCACGAGTTGGAATTATGTTGGAAGCTTTTAAAAGAGGTAAAAGCTGATGTCGTTCATTTAGACATGTCCTTTAGAGGCATAAGCCTAGAAGAGCTGTCGGTTGTTAGTCTTTCTCAAATGCGCATCTCACGCAAAGCAAGGGGACATGTTCTTAAGATTCTCCCAAAAATAAGGAAAATAGCTGCTGACATTAAACGTGTTTACGGCATTGAAGTTTTAGCCATAGGAAAAGAAAGTGTTCCAGTTAGAATTGCAGAATTAACCTCTGGCGCCCACGCAGTGCTACACTCTGCGGAAAGAGTGGTTCATCAAGCAAGCATGGTAAGGCTAGGCTTACCAGCAAGATGCAACGCAAAAATCGCTGAGAACAACGTTACATTACAGTCTTTGATAGCCGCAGAACACGACATCACTGGCTCTGTAAAAGACGAGAAAGGAGTTTTGAAGAAAGTTGAAATCGAGGAAATGCTTAATCCTCGCGCCCGAGGCTTTAGACTCTTAGAGATATGCCCAAGAAAATAGTTTGCTGAAAACACAGTTCTGTTTGGTAGGCAGGTCAACCTTAGCGTTGACTTTCAAGAGTCCCAACCTGAGAGAAGAAATTTTAGCTTTTGCGTTTTCTAACTTTCACAATTTCAAGGCTCATATCGAGCGCTTTTGCGCTGTCGGTTAATTCTCCAAGGCTTATGACGTCAACTCCAGCCGCTGCGAATTCTAGTATGTTTTTTTCAGTGATTCTACCGCTTGATTCAACTAAAACTTTGTTTCGAAGTCTCTTCTTCTTCAACAATTCTACTGTTTTCTTTGTTTGTTTGGGAGTGAAGTTGTCGAGCATAACGATGTCAACGCCTGCTTTAGTCGCTTCTAAAGCATCTTCCATAGTGGAAGCTTCAACCTCAACCTTCTTAGAAAAGGAAACATTTTCCCTAACCCTCTTCACCGCTGTGTCGATGTCGCCGATAATTGCGAGGTGATTATCCTTTACGAGAATCATGTCGTCTAAATGAAGCCTATGCGTGTCGCCTCCGCCAATCATAACAGCTCTTTTATCAAAGTAAGAAAGCCCAAGAGCAACTTTCCGAGTGCATGCCACCCGAGTCTTATGATCAGCTTCGCGAAGTTTTTCTATAAGTTTGCTGGTTGCAGTGGCTATTCCGCTCATCCTAGAGATCAAATTGAGCAGGGTTCTCTCGATTGAAAGCAAGGTTCGGGCGTCTCCAACAATTTTCAGTACGACTGTTTTTTGCTTCACTTTAGAACCGTCAGACACGAGCGAGTTGGCTTGAAGTCCGAAGCTTTCTAGAAAAATTAAGGCTTCTTCAATTCCAGCAATTATGCCATACTCTTTTGCTAGAATTTTTGCTTCTACAATTGTTCCAGACTGAACAGTGAGCAATGTTGTTATGTCGCCTTGACCAACATCTTCCTCTACAAACCTGCGGAATTTTTCCTCCAAAACCTTTTTAGGAATCACATAGGGTCCCACCGATTTCTTTAAGCGCAACTTCGCCGCCTGGAGTTTTCTCCTCAAAAATTATGGCTTGAAAAGTGTAAACTTTTGTTTCATCAAGCAGCCAAGAGTCTGGGGGCAATCCAGCCTTAATGCAGCATTGGCAAAGAAAGGTTTCTTCGTCCCATTTCCATTCAACTGGCACCTGTGGAAGCAGCAGGCCTTTGGAGAAGCTTCTTTCTACTATTAGTCCGTCTCGTCCAACTTTGATCTTTGAACAGTACTCCTTTGGATTCTGCACGTCAACCGGCTGAGGCGGTGTAAGCACGCTAATTTCGAATACGACATGGTTAAGCTCGCCGAGCGAGAGAGATGGAAATCGTGGGTCTTGGGTTGCCGAACTTATTGCCGACTCGATAACCGCTTGGACAAGTATCGTGGTTGGATAAGGAAAACCGATGCAGCCTCTCAGTTCCTTTTCTTCATGGCTATCCTTGTTGACTGTAACGAAAACTCCGCAGCGTTCTTTCAGTTTTGACGAAACATTGCTGGGTAAAGTCAAGACTTTTCCGTTTTTTAGATAGTTTTCCACAGCTCGACGTGCAAGTTTAACGAGAAACGTGCCTTCTTCAAGGGTTAACTGAAACCGCATAGGGTTGCCTCTGCTAACCGAAATTGAACTATAGTTATTAAAACTTTGGACTTATGGTTATTATTCTTATCGAAACCAGAATTAAAGTAGCCTTTGCTGTAGTGTTAGAATTTTATGGATTCTTCTCGCATTCCCTCTTTTGTGATGACGAGGAGGTCTACGCCGTCTCCGCTCATCACGTCTCGACTTATCGCTGACTTTATAGCCCTTATCACGAGGTCTTTTGCTTCACTTGTGCCTATTCCATCCTTGTATTCTTGCTCCAAAACGCCGACAGCAATCGCTGCTCCAGAGCCCACAGCCGCGAATTTGTCGGGTATAACCGAACCCAAAACATCGAGCACATAGAGTGAGGGACCTTCGTCGTCCATGCCGCCAACAACGGTTTGAGTTATCAACGGAACCAGCCGTCGACCAAAGAGTAGGTTGGACATAACCTTGGCAGCTGACCTCACAGGCATCGGGCGGCCAGCATCCATACGGAACAAGTTAGCGTAGGCTTCAACTTCGCGCACAAGAATCTGCATGTCCGAAACCAAACCAGCACAAGCGGCGCCAATGCGGTCTGTAAGCCTAAAAACCTTCTTGCCAACTCTGCTCATCACCATATAGCCATAAGAAACCCTCTTCTCAGAAGCCAGAATCACACCGTCGGAACAAACCAAACCTATGGTGGTGGCCCCTGGAACAAAAAGATAAGGCGGTTGTTGCGCTTTCTCCAAAGCACATTCCTCCAGTTTCAAGCATTATACACTGGGAGACTATTAAACTTAATCATCAGCCTTCAAAGTTTAACGTCTTGAGATGGCAGGAGTCAGCTAATAAAGGTTATATGAAGAATCTAAAATGTTAAGGGTAAACGAGGAATCTGCATGATCCAAATTTACTGCAAAAATATGGATGAGATATGGTTTGCAGCCGCTATCAGAAACGAAAGGATAATCGCCACGACATTCGCACCAAACGAAAACAACGCCTTAAAGCATCTGTTAAAAGATCTGCCCTACAATGTGCCTTTTCAGATTGCTGAGAAACCAACACAATTTTCTAAGAAGGTGTTATCAGATTTAAAGTCGATTTTTGATGGAAAAAACGCCTCTTCTAAGTTCGAGTTAGAGATGAAACACTTGTCTGGTTATACTCAAAAAGTGCTTAGATGCGTCTCTTCGGTTCCAGTTGGCTACGTAACTACATACAGTGAAGTAGCAAAAGCTATGCGCGGTAGCCCCAGGGCTGTTGGACGAGTTATGGCAACCAATCCCTTTTCGCCTCTTGTTCCATGCCACCGGGTTGTGCGGTCAGATTTCACTTTAGGAGGCTTTGGAGGGAGCATAGCGATGAAGTGGGAGATTCTTCAAAGAGAAAATCGAGGCTACTCGCAGAGCATGAAAATCAAAGTGAATGGCAAAAGCTTATCTCTTTTCCCAATCAATTTCCTTCGAAAAGACTGAGAAAGGCGTTAGGTCTTGAATGGAGGAAGCTTGTTATGGTGAAACGCGGTCTCTTCGTTGGTAGGTTTCAGCCAATCCATAAGGGACATGTGAAAGCCATGAGCGACATTCTGAAACAAGTAGACGAACTAGCAATTGTAATCGGCAGTGCTCAGTATAGCCACAGAGCAGACGATCCCTTCACAGCAGGCGAACGCATAACAATGATACGCAAAGCCCTAGAAAACGAAGACATTCCCCTAACGCGTTGCTGGATTATACCAGTGCCCGACATTCACATACACATGATATGGATTGCAGAAGTCGTGGGCTACACGCCGAAATTTAATATCGTATACACAAACGAGCCTCTCACACGAAGACTATTCCTTGAAGCAGACTTCAAAGTCAAGTCT
>Ga0209636_10004353_pt1 | contig 14433 bp, 12 predicted proteins | sample DeeMarSWOR152_54_FD_187464 | JGI IMG/M metagenome (GOLD analysis project Ga0209636, IMG submission 187464) | Marine sediment microbial communities from White Oak River estuary, North Carolina - WOR-1-52-54 (SPAdes) (version 2) | ecosystem: Environmental > Aquatic > Marine > Intertidal zone >...
CTTTTATAGTCGGTATCCCTGATATGACCGAAGGTATTCAGAAGGCAAGGGGACGTCTCTTGCCTTTTGGCTTCATCAAGATTTTAAGGGCGGCCAAAAAGACAAAGCAACTTGATCTTCTCCTTGGGGCCATACAAGAGAAATATCGTGGTATGGGGCTTGACGTGCTTATGGGCGTCAAGATGATCCTCTCGGCTCATGAAGCAGGCTTAGAAACCATGGATACTCATCATGAACTGGAATCGAATGTAAAAGTTAGAGCGGAGATGGAAAAAATGGGGGGAAAGCTTTACAAGCGCTTCCGTGTTTATCAGAAGAAACTCTAATCTTATCATTTTGCTTCCGCCCAGTTGATTCCCCATCCCAGATGAACCTTCAAGGAAACTTTAAGGGGAAAAACTTTCTCCATTTTCTCTTTGACCATTTCTTCCAGTTCATCTCTTTCCTTATCTGGAACTTCAAAAACAAGCTCATCGTGAACTTGGAGGATCATCTTGGATTGAAGTTTCCGCCTTTTCAATTCTTCCCAGATCTCAATCATGGCCTTTTTCATTAAATCAGCAGCAGTTCCTTGAATTGGAGTGTTAAGCGCTATCCGGCGTCCAGCCTGTTGAATCAATTTATCAGCCTGTTTAAGCTCGGGGACCTGTCTTTTTCTTCCCAAGAGAGTTTCAGAGAATCCTTTTTCTTGGGCCTCTTTGACCTTCTTTTCTAGGAACTCATGGACTTTGGGATATTTTTCAAAATAACGATCGATGAAATTCTGGGCCTCTGAAGTGGAAGTTCCCAACTCCCGAGCCAGGGAATAGGCTGAAGCCCCATAAATCATGCTGAAGTTGATGATTTTGGCCTTTCTGCGCTGCTCTTCTTCAAAAAGCAAAGAATCTTCGCCGAAAACCCGTCGGGCTGTATCCTGATGAATATCGTGGTCTTGGTGGAAGGTTTCAATTAAAGCCGGGTCTTCGGAGAGATGGGCCAAAACCCTCAGTTCTATCTGGGAGTAATCTGCAGAGAGAAAGAGGTGCCCTGAAGCGGGAATAAATGCCTGGCGAAATCTCTGGCCTAATTCTCCACGGGCAGGGATATTCTGGAGATTTGGGTCGCTGCTTGAAAGTCGGCCGGTGGCGGCCACGGCCTGGTTGTAGGAAGTATGAATTCTTCCTGTTTCCGGATTGAGAAGAAGCGGAAGCGCGTCGGCATAGGATGATTTTAACTTTGCCAACTGCCTGTACTCCAGCACATCCTTGGCGATCGGGAAGTTGCGGGCTAAGTCCTGGAGAATGTGGACTGAAGTCGAGTATTCTTTTGTTTTCTTCGTCTTTTTTGAAGCAGGAAGTTTCAATTTGTTGAAGAGAACATCGGCCAGCTGTTGGGGAGAATTGATATTGAATTCTTCGCTGCTAGACCTGTGAATTTTCTTCTTTAGGTATCCAAGCTCTGTGTTTAACTCTGAGGATAGATTTTTCAGGGCTTGGGTGTCGATTTTAACACCCCACATTTCCATGTTTGCCAGAACTTCAATCAGGGGAAGTTCGATTTCCCGATAGAGCCGGTCTAATTTTTTTTCTTTAACTTTAGGCCAAAGGAGAGAGCTGAGTTGAAAAGCCAAATCGGCATCCTGGCAGGCATAAGGAGCGACTTTTTCTACAGGAACTTGATCAATGGTCACTTCTTTCTTGCCGGTGCCGACAATATCTTTGTAAGGAATGGCTTTGACCTGGAGATAATTTAAGGCCAAGGTGTTCAGGTTGTGTTTTCCCCAATTCGGTTCCAGAAGATAAGAAAGAATCATGGTATCCAAGTCTAATCCCTGAACAGGAATCCCTTCTCTTTTTAAGACTATGTAATCATATTTAATGTTCTGGCCGATTTTTTTTATCTTGGGATCACTAAGGACATCGTGAAGAAGGCGAAGGGCTGTGTCTTGCGGGATTTGACTAGGGATACCTTGGTAGTCATGACGCAGGGGCAGATAGGAGGCCTGGAGGGGATTTAGAGAAAAAGAAACTCCGACCAAGTGGGCTTTAGTCGGGAAAGGGCTATCGGTTTCTGTGTCTAGAGAGACGCATTTGGCCTTTTTTATTTCTTTTATGAGGCTTTTCAACTGTTGTTCTTTGAAAATCACCTCGTATTTTTTTTTGCTGTTGCTTTTTTTTGTTAAGTATTCTGATAAAAGGGAGGAAAATTCTAGTTCTTTAAAAAGCTTGGTTATTTCCTCATAATTGGGTTCGGATAAGCGAAGTTTATCAAGGTTGAATTCTAAATCCAATTCTCTTTCAATGGTGACCAGAGTCTTACTCAATTCCAGCTTGTCCAGGTTTTGTTCGATTTTGTCTTTTAAACGAGGATTTTTCAATTTGTCCAAGGAGTGGAGAAGATTATCCAGGGAGCCGTACTCGTTGATGAGGGATTTTGAGGTTTTTTCACCAATCCCAGGCACCCCGGGAACATTGTCTGAAGGATCTCCCCACAGGGCGAGAACGTCGATGACTTGAGAAGGAGAGGCACCAAAGGATTCTTTCACTGTTTTTTCATCGAGATAGATCTCTTTGGCAGGATTGTAGACTGTTGTAGTTTTATTAACCAGCTGGAAAAGGTCTTTGTCATTGGTCACAAGCACAGAATGAATTTCTTGGGCAGATGCCTTCCGGGCCAGACTTCCCAATACATCATCGGCTTCGTAGCTTTCGAATTCGAAGTAAGGGATGTTTAAGGCCTTGACGACTTTTTTGACAACAGGGATTTGAACCTCCAAGTCCTCGGGCATGGGTTTGCGTTGAGCTTTGTAATCTTTGAAAGCTGCATGGCGGATTGTCGGTCCCTTGGTATCAAAAACGATTCCCAAGTACTCAGGTTTTTCATTGTTGATCATTTTCCTGAGCATGTTTATGAACCCATAGACAGCATTGGTAGGAAAGCCTTGGGAGGTGGAAAGGCGTTGGATGGCATAATAGGAGCGGTAAAGGAGAGAATTTCCGTCGACTAGAAAAAGCTTTTTTTTCTTCACAAAGATTAGTATTGATTGAGGGGAATTTTTATCTCTTCTGGTTCAAATCCTTTTTTTTCTGCTTTTATGGAGAGGGTGAATCTCTTGCCCGGAAATTCAGGAATGGGAAAGCCAAGAATGAGCTTCCCATCTTCATCTGTAAATCCATCAAAAAGGATATATTCTTTATCAATCTCTGTAATGGCTCGGGCTGTGACTTGGGAAAAAGAAACGGGCTGGGAAGGAGAGCTTTGTCTAACTTCCAGGGAAAAACTCAAAGGATCAGATGAAGAAGGGAGGGAAAACTGAACGAGGTTTATTTCGAGACTCCCCTGTCCCTTAATCACCTTTTCTTGAGGGTGCAGGGGGCTGCGCGATTCTCTGGGAATGCTTTTTTGTTTTTCAGGAAGATTCAGATATCGGTCACATTTCCCAGCGGATATTTCATTGATAAAGGAAAGATGTTGTTTTTTCATAAGTTGGATCATCTGTTGTTTGAAATCGGGCCTGTTGATAAGTGAAGTATAGGGAGTTTTGCGAGAATAGATGATTTTGCCAGATTTGTAGATGAAAGATTCAATGTATTTCGCGCTTGTGCCTTTGTCCTGGGTTTGGACATGAAAAGAAAGGCCTTTGTATTTGATTTGAGTGTTAATTCCGGGCATTTTTCCTCAGGATAATTTGATTTTTTTCAACCATTTTATTATACACTTCCTCATCAAGATATCAAGTCCAGAAATTCGGAAGCATCTTTTTTTCCGTGATATCATACGACTTGAGGTATGGTTTGGGAATGGTTTTGCTCCCTTCAGATAGGGGATGGTTCTATTTTTTTAAGGTGCATAATCCACGAATTGAGAACTCGGCCAAAGTGAAGCCGTGACACCGAAAAAAAGAACCGTTTCCCCTCCGCAGATGAAGGGTGATGATTATTGACAAAGGAAAGCGAGATGGTATAATAATGTGAATTATTCCGGAGAGAAAAATGATCATAAATGTGGATAGATTTTCTAAGGAAGGCTTGAAGGTCTCGAAGGATTTCGAGTTTTCAAGCCTAGACCTTGTGGAAGAGAGCGCGGTTTTCCTCCAGCCTGTTCATGCTAGGATGAATATAAAAAAAGTTGGAGATGAGATCCGGATTAAGGGAAAAATAAAAACTTGCCTCAGTTTTGTATGTAGCCGCTGCTTGATTCCTTTTAAATTTCCAGTTGATTCCTCCTTTGACCTTGTCTATCTTCCGGAAGAGCTTGATATCATCAAGGAAGAGTTGGGGACCGAGGATTTGAATAACTTTTTTTATCACGACCGCCAGATAGACTTGAGAGAAGTCGTTTTGGAGCAGCTGAACTTGACTTTTCCGGTCAAACCTCTCTGCTCTGAGAAATGTCAGGGCATTTGTCCTATTTGTGGAAAGAATCAGAGATATGGAAAATGCGGATGTGTGGTCGAGGATGCCGACCCACGCCTCCAAAAACTCAAATCATTAGTCAAAGACAGGAGATAAATGGCTAATCCAAAAAGAAGACATTCACCATCAAGAAAAGGGAAGAGGAGAGCTCATGATGCTCTAACCCTTCCTTCTTTATCTCTCTGCGACAATTGTGGCACTCCCAAGTTGCCCCACCGGGCCTGTCCTGAGTGTGGATTTTATAAAGGCAGGCAAGTTAAAGAGGGAACAGAAAAATAAAGGGGGATGGATGAAGATTGCTGTTGATGCTATGGGGGGAGACTTCGGCCCTCGAGTTACAGTAGAGGGGGCCGTCAAGGCTTCCCAAGAGTATCAAGTTGAAGTCCTCCTTGTGGGTGTTGAAGAACTCATAAAGAAGGAGTTTTTCAAATATAAAAACTCAACAAAAAAAATCACTGTTGTCAATGCTCCAGAATCCATAGCTATGGGAGAGGGAATTCTGTCGTTCAGAAAAAAGAAGAATTCTTCCATTCGTGTTGGGGCTCAGCTGGTTAAGAATGGTGAAGCAGACGCTTTTGTCAGCACTGGAAACACAGCGGCTGTGGTGTATATTTCAAAAAAGGTCTTAGGTTCTTTAACTGGAGTCGACAAGCCTGCTCTTTCCCTGCTAGTGCCCAACTTGGAGGGTCTGACCCTTCTCTTAGATGTGGGAGCTAATGTCGATTGCCGGCCTCAGCATTTAGAGCAGTTTGCGATAATGGGCCAAATTTTTATGGAAAATGTGATAGGATTGAAGAATCCCAGGGTCGGATTGATGAGTATCGGTGAAGAGAGTTCCAAAGGAAACGAACTCACCAAGCAAGTCTTTGAAAGACTGCGATCAGCTTCCTTAAATTTTATAGGCAATGTGGAAGGCAAAGATATTTATTCTGGGAGAGCAGATGTCATTGTCACTGATGGCTTTATCGGCAATGTGGCTTTAAAAGTGAGTGAAGGAGTGGTCGAGACTTTATTCTACATGGTCCGTAATGATGTCATGAAGAATTTTTTCGCCAAAATCGGCTATCTTCTCATGAAAAGAAATCTAAAGAAAATGTATAGAAAAGTAGATTATTCAGAATACGGGGGAGCTCTTCTTCTGGGATTGAAGGGAGTATGCATAATCGGTCATGGACGGTCGAACGCTAATGCTGTTAAGCATGCAGTGAAACTGGCCAAAGACTTTGTGACGAGCAAAGTCCAGGATAAGATAAAGCATGAGATGGCAAGAGTCTTTCAGGTGAGTGAGGAGGTTCAGGCATAGGATGGATTTCTCGGACAAAGTCTCTCTCGTTACCGGTGCTTCCCAAGGGATAGGTGAAGCCATCGCCATGGAGCTGGCGAGATGCAGAGCAAAGGTCATCCTCGTAGATGTCCAGGCGGAGAAATTGGAAGAGGTCGCCGAAAGAATAAAGCAAGAAAAGGGAAAAGTCTCTTTTTACAAAGCTGATGTTTCTGACCTGGAGCAAGTCCAGAAGACAGTTGAAGAAATCCTCCAGAATCACCGCAAGATTGATCACCTGGTCAATAACGCAGGAATTAACCGGGATAATCTTCTGTTGCGGATGAAAGAGGAAGATTGGAATGCTGTATTGGCAGTCAACTTAAAAGGGATTTTCAATGTGTCCAAAGCAGTCATAAGACAGATGATGAGCAATCGATACGGTCGAATTGTCAATATCTCTTCTGTGGTGGGATTGATGGGGAATCCAGGACAGACAAATTATGCAGCTTCCAAAGCGGGAGTTATCGGTTTTACCAAAGCTTTAGCCAGGGAAGTGGCTTCCCGGGGCATTACGGTCAATGCTGTGGCTCCTGGCTACATTGACACCCCCATGACCGAGAAGCTTCCAGAGTCCGTCAAGAAAACTTTCATTGATTTAATACCTAAGAAAAGGTTTGGTACACCCGAAGAGGTTGCTCAGGCAGTGAAGTTTCTCCTTAGCGACGAGGCTGCCTACATAACAGGCCAAGTCATTAATGTGAATGGCGGGATGTATATGTAGGTTAAAATTTGATAAAAATGATTTTTTGAGTAAAGAGGAGGAAAACTATGGAAAGAGAAGAATTGTTGAAAAAAGTAAGGACAATTGTTGCTGACAAGCTCAGCATAAGTGAGGACCAAGTTACTGAAGAGGCTTCTTTTATCGATGACTTGGGAGCTGACTCCCTAGACACAGTGGAATTGGTTATGGCTTTAGAAGACGAATTCGGTATGGATATTCCTGATGAAGAAGCAGAAAAGTTGAGCACTGTGGGCAAGGCCTTAGACTATATCCTCAGCCATCTCTCTTAAATTCAAGAACTCTGTGATGGGCATCCCCCCTTCCCCAAAAAAATCTCTCTCGCCAAGGCGAGTCGTTGTCACCGGGATTGGATTGGTCTCTCCTTTAGGGATTGGAACGCAGGAGAGCTGGGAGGCCTTTCTGAAAGGGAAGAGTGGGGTTTGCTTGATTTCTAAGTTTGATGCTTCTCAGTACTCATCAAAAATTGCAGCCGAATTAAAAGATTTTGACCCGCTTGATTTTATGGAGAAAAAAGAAATCAGGAAGATGGACCCCTTTATCCAGTATGCCTTAGCGGCTGCCCAACTCGCGGTCGAAGATTCAGGTTTAAAATCCTCTGAGCTGGAGGGAGACAGTACAGGTGTTTATGTGGGTTCAGGCATAGGAGGCATTGGAACGATTGAAGAAAACCTTAAAACTCTCCTTGAGAAAGGGCCTAGCCGGGTTTCCCCCTTTTTCTTGATTTCAGCCATTATCAACGAAGCCTCGGGTCAGATTGCCATAAGATTTAAAGCTCGGGGTCCCAATTCAGCCACAGCAACGGCCTGCTCGACAAGCACTCATGCTGTTGGGGATTCCTTCCGGATAATCGCTCGAGGAGAAGCCAATATTATGATTGCCGGCGGCTCAGAAGCTCCCCTCACTCCCCTTGGAGTTTCTGGTTTTTGTGCCATGCGTGCTCTTTCCTTGAGAAACCATGAGCCTGAAAAAGCTTCTCGTCCTTTTGATGCCGAGCGTGATGGGTTCGTTATGGGAGAAGGAGCTGGGATTATTGTCCTGGAAGAACTCGGAAGGGCTCTAAAGCGAGGAGCTAAAATATATGCGGAGCTAGTCGGGTATGGGATGAGTGGCGATGCTTATCATGTCTCTGCGCCTTCCTTAGATGGAAATGGCGCAGTTCGAGTCATGCAGAGGGCCCTCGAAGATGCTGGTGTTCCGCCTGAAGAAGTGAATTACATCAATGCCCACGGCACATCCACGCCTTATAACGACAAGGTTGAGACAGTTGCCATAAAAAAACTGTTCGGGGACCATGCGTACAAGATAGGAGTGAATTCAACAAAATCTATGACTGGACATCTCTTAGGTGCAGCCGGGGGAGTGGAAGCGGGCATCACAGCTCTTGCCCTGAAACAACAAATCATGCCTCCCACCATCAACTATGAGAATCCTGACCCTGAATGTGATTTGGATTATGTGCCCAATAAAGCTCGACAGGCTGAAATTCGCTATGCTTTAAGCAATTCTTTCGGGTTTGGAGGCACGAACGGCGCCCTTCTCCTGAAAAAGTTCGAAGAATAGAAACAGCAAACAAGTTTGTCTATTTTTCTGGTTTATCGAGTTTGTTCGGTTTCTTCTATGTGGAAGGCCGCTCCATTAAATATGCTCCAAAAAGACCAAACAGTCTAAACAAATGAAACAAAACTTGATAAACTAAATAAACTCAATAAATATTTTTATTTGAGGAGGCATAATTGAATATTTATATTTTTGTCAAGAGGGTGCCTGATACAGAGTCCAAGATAAGGATAAATCATGAGCACAAAGCTGTCATAGAAGAAGGGCTAAATTTTGTTCTAAGTCCCTATGATGAATATGCAGTGGAAGAAGCCCTCAGACTAAGAGAGACTAAGGGGGGGCAGGTTACGGCCGTATCTGTTGGGGCTGAAGAGGCAATAGTTATTCTGAAAAAATGTTTGGCCATGGGAGCCGACGAGGCAATCCTTGTCAAGGATAATGAACCGGAGACTTATGACAGTTTGAGGATGTCCAAAATTATAGCTCAGACTGTCAAGAAGAAAATCCCAGAATTCGATCTCTTGCTCTTTGGAAAACAATCCGTAGGAGCAGACAATGCTCAAGTCCCTACCATGGTGGCTGAGTTTCTTGATTTGCCTCAAGTTAATGTGGTGACGAAATTGGAAATAGAAGGGAGCAAAGGAACCGCTTATCGAGAAATCGAGGGGGCATTAGAGAAAGTTGAATTCACTCTCCCAGCAGTTATCAGTGCCCAGAAAGGGTTGAATGAACCCCGTTATGAAACTCTGAAGGGAATCATGGCCGCCAAAAAGAAAGAGATTCCAGTTGTGTTTCTGAATGATCTGGATTTGGGGGAGGAAGAATTGAAGCCCCAGCTGGAAATCGTCAAGATGGAAGGTCCGCCGCCAAGAGAGGCCGGGAAAATTATCGAAGGCGAGCCTGCTGAAGCCGCCAAAAAAATCGTGGAGCTTCTCCGCAACGAAGCCAAGGTTATCTAAAGGGAGGAAGGAATGATTCTAGTCTATATAGAAGTCAGAGAGGGAAAAGTGAAGAAATCTTCTCTTGAAGCCCTTTCCGAGGGAGGAAGAAGAGCCAAAGATTTGAATACAGAAGTGAACGCTGTCTTCGTAGGGCACAATATGGAGAGCCTTGCTTCTGAGGTCTTTCCCTACGGAGCTTCAAGGATTTATTTGCTTGAGAATTCTCTTTTCAGCCACTATTCAGCCGAGAGCTACGCTCAGGCCTTGGTGAGCTTAATAGAGGAAATCAAGCCATCAGTTTTATTTTTTACGGCCAGCGCCATGGGAAAAGACCTGGCACCGCGGGTGACTGCCAGATTGGGAGTGAGTTTAGCTTCTGACTGCACCAGCACAGCAGTTAGAAATGGGAAACTGGAAGTCACTCGGCCGATCTTCGCTGGGAAGGCTTTGGCCACCCTAATTTTTAAATCGATACCCCAAATAGCGACCTTGAGACCGAATGTCTTTCCTCTGGCTGAGCCAATCTCAGAGCAAGGCGAAATCATCAAGAAAGAGGTTGTGCTTGCTGAGGACAAGATTAAAGGCAAGGCAGTTGAAGTTATCAGAGAGGAGGGTACGGAACTGGATGTTACTGAAGCCGAAATCGTTGTTTCAGGCGGAAGAGGCATGAAGGGTCCGGAAAATTATAATTTATTAAGGGAGCTTACTGCTATTCTTCCCCATTCAGCCATGGGAGCTTCCCGTTCGGCGGTGGATGCAGGCTGGATTGACCATCAACATCAAGTCGGTCAGACAGGAAAAACAGTTTCACCTAATCTCTATCTTGCCTTTGGGATTTCAGGAGCTATCCAGCATTTAGCAGGCATGTCCTCCTCAAAGTGCATTGTAGCGGTTAACAAAGATCCTGAGGCTCCTATTTTTAAAGTTGCTGACTATGGCATTGTGGCTGACCTGTTTCAGGTTATTCCTCATTTGAAAGAGGAGCTGAAGAAAGTTCTGAAAGAGTAAAAAAGAAAGCGAGTCGAACATCCTGGATAAAACAGGGGAGGGTTCTCTTTTCCTCTTGTAAAGCCTTCTTTTTGGATAAATTTTCCCTTATTATCGTTTATTCAAGGAGAGAAAGAACTTTTTAAGGATAATGGAACTTTTCCTTAATTCCATTTTCCTAGCGAAATAAGATGGGCGCTCAATCGAAAATTTCTGAATCTTCTTTGAGAAGAGGGAGGAGAAGCTGATTCTGCGCGGAGCGGTCTTCGCCGATACTGGTGACAAAAATAGCGGGTCTATCCGCGACAGGGCATTTGTTCTCACAGATTCCGCAGCCGATGCAGAGGTCGGTGTTGATGACTGGAGCTGCTGGCGTTCTTATAGTGCCATCTGGTCGGAGGACTTCTGTCTTTACCAATTTTATAGCCTTAGGAGAGGTTGGACAGTGCTCCTCACAGACAATGCAGGGAGTGCCAAGGAAATAGGGAATGCAGCGGTTTTTATTCACCCAGGCCAAACCGATCTTGACCTTTGTTTTTTCTGGAACGGCTAGCGCTCTTATTGCTCCTGTCGGGCAGACTTGGGAACAGAGAGAGCAGTAATATTCACAGTAGCCAATTTTGGGGACGAGTACAGGGGTCCAGATTCCTTCTGGCCCGGCTTCATTTAAAGCAGGCTGCAGGGCATTAGTGGGACAGACCTTCATGCATTCCCCACATTTGATACATTTTTGGAGGAATTTCTCTTCAGCAAGAGCTCCCGGGGGCCTGATCAGTTTTGGCGATGCGCGTTTCAAAGAAGGAGAAAGGCGGAAGAAGGGCACCGCGACCACAGAGAGGAGCGAGGATAAAATAAGCTTTCTGCGGTCAAGATTCACCGATTCGATTTTCTCAGGAACATAGGCCACAGGAAACTCGATGGCGCTGGTCGGGCAAATGGAGCTGCAGGTAAAGCAATAGACACATTCAGAGCTTCTCCACTTATCTTCAGGATAGGGTGTGGCTTGAGTTTCACAGTGAATATTGCAAAGCTTGCACTTGATGCATTTTTCTTGGTCAATTTTTAACTTGACGATATTCCACCGCGATATAAGGGCAAGGAAGGCTCCGAGGGGACAGAGATAACGGCACCAGAACCTTTCTCTGGACAGGTTTAAAAGCAAAATGCCGATGAAGATCGCCCCCATGAAAAATCCCTGTCGGAAGGTCGCATTGAGGGCTAGATTCTCGAAGAACTGGGCGAGACTGTCGGCTAAGGAGGCGATGTTGATCTGATAGAGGAAACCGAGTGATGCCTCGAAGCTGTAACTCAAGGCAGGGAGAACGGCTACAGAAAAAGAGCGATAGAGCAAGGAGAGCGGATCGAAGATTCCTACGAGGTCAAGGGCAAAAAGAGTGCCGACCAGAATAAAAATCAGCAGGTAGTATTTCCAGGCTAATTTCTTATCTCCAGTGTCTTTAGGCCTGAGAAGCTTTACTTTCTTGAAAATAAAGGAGAAAAACTGGTGAATGGAGCCCAGAGGACATACCCATCCGCAGACAACGCGACCTAATACAAAGGTCATAACTATGGTCACAGCTGCCAAGAGAAAAGAGATAAAGACTGCGCGGGAAGCAATGAGGGTGGACAAAGCCAGAAGAGGATCAAAATGGAAGAAAATTTCTACCCTGCCGATATAGTCCTCTCCTGTAAAGTGAGTTCCTAATAACAGATAAAAGAAAAGGAAAAAGAAGATTGTTTGGCTCAGGATGCGGAGGCCTTGGATAAGCCTGTATTTCTTAGACCGTTCTTTTTTCAATTTGAAGTCTATCTAGATTGATCTCACCATCTCCTTTTTGCTGGGCCAGGCGCAGATAGGGCATGTCGTAGGGGTTTATCCCGAAAAAAGTTGTTCCCATAGCATCAACAGCCACATAATCTACGCCAGCAACGACAGTTTTGTAGAGTTTTACATCGGACAGCCTCCCTCCCTGAGGTCCATTCCGGATAAGAATACGGTAAGCGTCTAGAATAGTCAAACAAGGCCTAAAAAAAGCGGCTAAATCAATCATGGCCTGGTCGAGTTTTTGGTGAAGTTGATTGCGGTTCCCACCTAGGGCCCCTAACCAGTTCTTCATGCCCAGGGTCAGCCTGGACAGGCTGTGAGTTTTCGCAATGGGAACATTAATGATTTTGTCGACTTCCAAAAAGTCGGAGAAGACCAGCCACTCTTTTAGCCATTCTCCCTTCAGGGGAGTTTTTTTCAGACGATGTTTGTTGGGAAAGAGGACTTTTGCGCCAGCCTGCTTAGCAGCTTCAGCAATTCCAGAGCGGAGATAGGTTCTTTTCGCTTGGTTGCAGGGATTGTCTATAACCTTAACCTCTTTTGCCCCTCCCTCAAAGCTGAGTTCAACTAAGGTTTCAACAACCTTGGGATTGGTGCAGGCTGCTTGTTTTGGAGTCCTGTCCCAGCCTATATTAGGTTTTATCAGCACAATATCTCCTTTAGAGACAAAGCGCTTTATTCCTCCTAGGGAAGCTACAGCTTCTCTGGTGAGCAACCCAGGGATATCTCCTTGAATAACGGCCAGATCAGGGAAATTCTTCAGGGCAAAAAGGGAAGGCTTAAAGTTCAGGATGAGACTTCCCAAGGCAATATTTTTTATAAAACGTCTCCTTTTCATAGGCTTTTATCCTTTACCTAACGAATGTATATATTCCACAATACCCTCATAGATTCCTTGGGCAACCTCCTGAAGATATTGAAGATTTCTCAGCCTTGATTCATCCCGAGGATTACTCAGATAGGATATTTCTACCAAAACGGATGGCATCTCTCCTCCGATAAGAACCCAGAAGGGGCCTCCTTTCACCCCTAGGTCTTTGATGTCAGCGTACTTTTGAGAGAGACGCTTGACGAGGTTATTTTGAATTTTTTTGGCCAATTCTTTCGATTCCACAATTTTGCTGTTCCTCACGATTCTTTTGATAATATCCATCATTTCCCCGATGTTCTTGGTAGAGGTAGCGTTTTCTCTGGCAGCAATGGTGTTAACGGCAGGGTCTCGGCTAAAATTAAGGAAAAAGGTTTCTACACCTGAGAATTTTTGGTTAGGAAAGGCATTGGCGTGAACAGAAATGAAAATATCTGCTTGTTTCTGGTTGGCGATGACCGGTCTGTCCTCTGGCGGCAAAGAGATATCTGTCTCTCTGGTCAATATCACTTCCAAATCCTTTCTTTCATTCAACATTTTCTTTAGGAGCAGGGAAACCTGGAGCACCACATCTTTCTCTCTAAGGCCCTTTTTTCCAACGCATCCTGGGTCTGAGCCTCCATGCCCAGGATCAATGACAACCCTTCGGATTCCCAAGCCCAATTGCCTGATCATGCTGTATCCTTCTGCGGTAGGTTCAGGAGGGGAGGTGGGCTTTTGAGCCAGCGAGGGCGGGCTTTCTTTTTGGGGATAGATATCGATGACGATGCGGAAGGGGTCGAAAAGATGGAATACCCGATAGTGTTTGATTCTTTTAAAATTGAGGTCGGCAACGGCTCGAACCGTGGAATTTGTCTTTTGAGCGATGCGTATCTGCTGGAGGTAGTCATTTTCCACTGGGATTTTCTTTCCGTGAAGGATAGGATTCAATCGGGCCTGATAAACGTCGACGTAAATTCGGTCGGGATTTTGGAGTTCGTTGTAAGCATATTCTCTGAGTTTTCCGACATCAATAACAATTCTGGTGAAATAGGGATGAGTCCAGTGGCGAAGGTTGTATATTTCTACTCTGGTGTCAGGGTTTGAAAAGCATAGCAGGGGGAGAAAAAATATGATGAACAACCGTAAATATTTTCTTATGAGCATTTTAAATCTTATTAATTATATAATAGTAATAGAGTTATTTCTGCATTACTCCTCAAGCGCCGAATTTTTTCAGTTTTTGGGCATGGGCCAACATCAAAGGCATGGCATAGATAGCTTGAAATCGACCTAAATAACCCTGGCTGCAATCCCTTTCTGTGAATCGAGTCACTCTGTCAGCAAGTGCGGTTTTGGAATAGAGGAGGAAGGGGTTGGGATGCCAGGAATGAGATTTTAAGAGCCACGGTGTGGAATGGTCAGAAGTCACCACTAAGACATCTGGCTCCAGAGCAAGGAGGCGAGGAATGAAGGCATCAATTTCTTCGATAGCCATCTTCTTCGAAGCGAAATCCCCGTCTTCCCCCGCAGAATCGGTTTTTTTGAAATGAATGTAGAAAAAGTCATAATCTTGGAAGTTCGCTTCCAGGCGGTTGAAAAGGTCTTTTGTTTGAGACCCCGCATCGAGAAGCTCCATGCCGATTAGACTGGCTAGACCTTTATACATCGGGTATTGAGCGATGGCTGCAGCCTTTAATCTATACAATTTGTCCATGGTGGGCAGAGTGGGGAATTTGGAGAATCCTCTCAGGAGTATGGTGTTGGTCTTGGGAGTGTCATTCAAGAAATCCGTCACCTCATCGAGGAAAGCGTT
>Ga0209636_10004354_pt1 | contig 14431 bp, 18 predicted proteins | sample DeeMarSWOR152_54_FD_187464 | JGI IMG/M metagenome (GOLD analysis project Ga0209636, IMG submission 187464) | Marine sediment microbial communities from White Oak River estuary, North Carolina - WOR-1-52-54 (SPAdes) (version 2) | ecosystem: Environmental > Aquatic > Marine > Intertidal zone >...
CGTTGCGGGAAAACCGCACGGCGGGTTCTGTGAGGGGCATAGTTCTTCTCACATGAATTAACTTTAAATTTGAAGGAGAATGATATGTCTACTCGACAATTAAAATGCATGCTTGGTTTGATTTTGTTTTGCAGTTCTATCGCCATAGCTCAACAAAATATCACTATTGAAAAGAAATTTTCACAATACAAAAATGGAGATAAATTAAAATTATCGATGAAAGGAGGTGCACCCATAAGTATACGAGGAGAAAAAGATCGTGATACTATTTTAGTGAGATTAGACAGTCCACCAGAGTATTGGGTCAATTTTCAGGTGGAAAAAAGAGTGTTATCAATTGAAGGTAGCTATACCGATACTCCGATGCCTTTTGGAAAGACCATTCTTATGAGTATCCAGCTCCCTAAAAATTTTGATTTGGAATTGGATAGTGATGGTGGAACAATACAGCTTGCCGATTTAAAAGGTAATTTTAAAGGAATTAGTTTGGGCGGTGATATTCATATAGCGGGATTGGAAGGAAAAATTGATTTCCAGACAAATGGAGGCAATATTAGTGTTAATGGTGGGAATTTGGAAGGTACCGTTCGTACCTTAGGAGGAAATATTCAAATTTCAGAGGTAGAGGGAAAATTGCATGGGATTTCCGATGGCGGGCGTCTGGTATATAGAAACGTTTACAAAAAGAAATATGATGGAGAAGTCCAGCTTAGCACTTTGGGTGGTGATATTGAGATTGATGAAGCACCTTATGGTGCATCCGTGAATACAAATGGTGGAAATATCATAATCAACATGGCAAATGATAATGTAAGGGCGGTTACAAAAGGCGGAAATGTTATTTTAAGAAATATCAGGGGGAATATAGATGCCCAGACACATTCAGGCAATATTGAAGCAAAGCTTTTACCGATACATGATGAAGAAAAAAGCCAGCATTGTAACCTGGAATCAAAATCTGGAGATGTTGTTTTATAAGTCCCTGATAGCTTTGAGGCTTCCATCGATATCATACTGACTTATACAAAGAATTCGATGAAACAGTTTAAAATAGATAGCGATTTTAATCTTGAAATTGAAGAAACGCCTGAGTGGGATTTTAGTCAAGGAAGTGCCAAAAAATTCATTTATGGTAAAGGAAAAATTGGAAGTGGGAAACACTCAATCCAGATTAGAACAGTGAATGGAAATATCCAGTTGAAAAAGGACGGAGAAATAAGAACTAAAAGCATCTCTTATGCTCGCAATTACCTATCTTATGAAGAAATTCAGCAAAGTAATACCAGCAATGCGTACGATCTTATCAGAAAATTGCGTCAACACTGGTTGTATGGACGAGGAAGAAAAACCATTCAGCATGAGGTAGCAAATTATCCAATGGTTTATATGAACAATTTAAAGTATGGCAACATCAATTCACTCTGGGAAGTTTCCGTTGAAAGTATTAAGGAAATTCGGTTCTTAAACTCTGGCGATGCAACCCTCAAATTTGGTATAGACCATAGTGGAGGAGCTATTTTAATTACTACTTTATGAAAATAACGGTGATTAAATGTCACCACTACCCATTTCAAAGTCACACTAATATTGGTAAATAAGCAAAACTTGCCCCTCTTAAATACCGTAGAAATTAAAATCATACTCCGAATTTACCTAATTTTCCTTGAAAGTTTGAAATTTTCTTTGTATTTTATTATGTCTGGAAATTACAATTGATAATAGAAATGGATAAAGATAACCAATTACTTGCCAATATTAAGTCACAATTACCTGAACTGGTGACTCTCTTGAACGAAATGAATTCTCACTGGTGCTACGAAGATCCAATTTATCGCTTTTATTATCAATCGTTCAAGGTCTACAGTCTTCAAGATGGGACCAAAAAAATTGTCGAAGCGTTAAAGTCCATTGCGCCTGAAGGTACAACTTTTTGCAAGGAATTTGAGGAGATTTATCTGTCAGGAGCGAGTGGAAAGAAATTTAAGCTGGAACACAACCTGAATTGGACTGCACATACCAGAGTCTTTGTGGAAGCTTTTTTTCACGCTAAGTTTTTTTTGGAAATGGCAGTTAAGTATGGTAAGGAATTGGAAGAAGCGCCGACCTTATTACCATCAGGCTGGGCGGCTTTGCTCTGTTTATATAATTTACGCTAAGGCAACTCAATGATGAAAGTACAGCAGAGAATTTGTCTGAGGACTTGCTTAAAAATAAATAGCAATTCTTGTACGCTAATCTTGATAGATAGGATTTATACTTTTTACAAAGATTTTGTAGAGGATTGAGAGAAAAATCTTTCTGAGGCAGATTAACCGCCCGCTAACAGACAATTGGCGTCAACTTGAGAGCGAATAACCACAGAGCGCAGAGTGCCACAGAGAAAAGAGTGTATAAGTTTAATACTTTAATAATTTCACTTTATTTCAAAACGGCAATACTTATATTTTTAAACATTATAGGATAAAACTCTGCTTTTACCTTGATTCTAAAAATCAGTTTTGATATATTGTCCAAAAAACTAAGATGAGGTTTCAATGGCTACAAATGTTCTAACTTATCGTGAATAATTAATCGAAGAGATAAATAAGACTCCAATGGAACATCTTCCCTATTTAGTAAAAATCATACGTATCTTCAGAGAAGACCTGACCTTAAGACCAGCAGAAGATAGTTTTAGGCAAGGCTGGAGAGAAGCATTACGGGGTGAAACAAAGCCCGTATCTGAATTGTGGAAAGGAATCAAAGTAGGACAAAATTGTACCTGATTTTAAAATGAAACATTTTATTTTTTTTCGAATTAAACAATTCCCAGGCTGTTAATTACACAAAATTCCTGTTAAAGAGATAATAATGAAAATTCCCCAAAAAATAACTCCCTGTCCGATTATTGAAGCTGTTGTTGAAATTCGATTTAAATCAAAATTACCTTCAGATGCAATCTTCGGAATCATCTATAACGAATTCAAAAATGATTATAAGACATTGCAAAAATTACCTATTCTCCAGCTTCCTGAAGAGGTGCGCTCAAAAGATCCTAACCTAAAATATCAGCCTTATTATAAACTAATCACAGACAATTTTATTTTGCAGATTGGCCCTCATATTTTATCCCTGGTAAATATTGGTAGCTATGTTGGATGGCAAAAGTTTTTTGAAAAAATTATTGAAACATTTTCCAGAATTAATAAACTTGCTATCATTTCCAAAATTAACAGGTTGGGAATTCGATATATTAATTTTTTTGAACTTAACATTTTTGAAAAAATTAATTTAAAATTTTATCTCTCGGATAATACTTTTTCCGCCCAGCAAATTACTTTTAAAAGCACGATAAACACTGGTAAATTCTTATCAAATTTACAAATCTTAAATAACGGGATAATTACAGTAAACAACCTGCAGAAAACAGGTTCTGTAATTGATATTGATACCTATACTCAAAATGAAAATAAGGATATTTTTTCTACTCTTACTAATCTCCTAAACGAAGGACACCTTGAAGAAAAGAAGCTCTTTTTTACACTTTTAACCGACAGTTTTTTAAAAAATCTCAATCCAGAATATTGAGGAAAACTATGACAGAAATTGCATTAAATACATCGAAATTTCTTGTCCCGACCACGATCACAATGGCGACTTTGTGCATACCAGAACAGAATCAAATGCCACAACGATATTACCCTCTATCAAGTTTTAGTTTAACGGATAAGATTTGGGAAGGACATTATATTCCCAATTCAACAAAGAATGAAAATGTAGAAAAAATTCAGATCATACACAATTTTGCTTCACAGTTAATCAATGAAACAGAGGATATTCCAGAAGAATTTGCCAGAATTTTAAACGAAGATTTTTGGGATATTATATGATCGATTTTGAAGAGCTTAAATTATACCTTCCGAAATACCTGTCAGCAAGCTCTGAGCAAAATTTGTTTGAAAATTTGAAAGACTTTCCCGATAACATCGACGAAAGAATGTATAGCTATAAATATTTTGAAGATGATATTATTTTTCAAGGCGATGGTTTAGAGGGATTTTTAGTCATCAAATAAAATTAATAGTTGCGATAATGAGAGTATTGATCGAAAAGATTTGAAAACTAAGCGGTTATTTACTTTAAGCAATTTCGGCTTGTACTTATTTCTGTTCAAATTATCGATTCATTTTTCCCGCATTCGAGAAGGTGTTGATAGAGAGTTTTAAAAATTAAGATTATGTTTTGGACGTCAATGAAAATCAAATACGAAATCATCATATACTGGAGCGAAGAAGATAATGCATTTATCGCCGAAGTACCAGAACTCCCTGGTTGTATGGCTGATGGTAAGACTTATCAGGATGCGCTTCGTAATGCAGAGATAATTATTTCCGAATGGATCGAAACCGCTAAAGAATTGGGCAGGCAAATCCCACAGCCCAGGGGACGATTGATGTATGCATGAAGATATCGAATGACCGAAATATGATAGTAAAACCAATAAATAGCAATACGGAATATATTGATTTGACTCCTCACCAATCTTACGCTGTCATCGGAATTGAAGCAGATGATTATCGGATTTTAAATGATTACGGTCGTCCCTATCTTTACCCTAAAGATATATTTGAAATAGAAGATTTTCATGAGCCAGGTGATTGGGTGACAGAAATTGGCGAAGAGGGGAGCGTTATTCATATCCACCAGCTTTAAATTCACCAGGTTTTTTTGAGGATTTTTTTGACGGAAAAGAAAAGGCAATTTTTTAGTTCTGGTGGATTATCAATCAACCTCTTGCGCTTGCGAGCTAAAATTGTAAAAACAGCGATGTGAGACGTGAGACGGCAGATGTGAAACGAAAACTCATTTGGTACTTTTTACGTTTCACATTTCACTTCTCACATTTGCCGTTTCACATTTTCCCCTTGACTTTCAAAACGGCTTTTCATATATTAACATAAAATTAAATCATATTAGATATGCCAACGATTAAAAATATACCTGGACCTTATCGATTATTCTTTTACAGTTTCGATTGCAATGAGCCGAGACATGTTCACGTCCAGAGAGAAAACAAAGTATGTAAGTTTTGGGTCGAGCCAATCATTTTGGTCAAAAATTATGGATTTTCTCCAAAAGAATTAAATGCTATTCGCAAAACTATTGAATCAAATATTGATAAAATTTTGGAAGCATGGGATGAACACTGCGGTTAATTTTATCGAGCCTCGAATAAAGGATATACAGGTAACAGAATACGAGATTATCGCTTATCTTGTTGATGGTCGTACCATAAGCGTGCCGCTTGCCTGGTCGTGGCGCTTATCTGAAGCTACACCCAGACAACGGTCAAACTATGAAATCATAGGAGATGGACAGGGAATCCATTGGCCTGATGTTGATGAAGACATCAGCGTTGAGGGAATGTTATATGGTACTCCTGCCAGACGGCCGAAGCGTAAACATATTTCTGTTAATGCGATGGAGCCAGCATTGAAGCGATAAATAAAACGAAGCAAATTTGCTCCAATCATGGATGATTTTGAAAAATTATTGGAGAATGTGAAATGTGAGACGGCAGATGTAAAACGAAAACTCATTTAGTACTTTTTACATTTCACGTTTCACTTTTCACTAATTTTCCCTTGACTTTCAAAATCATTTTTTATATATTAACAACAAGTTACGATTATGTTGTGGGTGCTACAAGCTCGCCCATTGCTGATTGAATGCTCGTCCTCACAAGTTGCTGTTGGTTATAACATCTGCACATAATCCAAAGTTTATTTGAAAAGCAAATCCATAAATTTTATAATAAAAATGAATGAAAAAGTATACGTCGAATCGAGTGTAATTAGTTACTATACAGCTAAACCTAGCAGGGATTTAATTGTTGCTGCTCATCAACAGATTACTCATGAATGGTGGGAAATTGTCCGTCCTCAAGTAGAATGTTTCGTATCGCCGTTTGTTATTCAAGAAATATCTCTGGGAGATGAAGAAGCTGCTAAGAAACGGAATAACGCTATTCGTGAGTTTCCTGTTCTGGAAATTAATCGTGAAATTCAAAAAATAGCACAGAAATATTTTGTCGCCTTAAAAATTCCAAACAAAGCAAAGTTGGATGCGTCACATCTTGCTGTGGCAGTTTGGCATGAAATGGATTATGTCCTTAGCTGGAATTGTAAGCACATTGTTAGCGGCAGAGTTAAAAAAGTGTTAGAGGAAATCAATGCTAAATTGAATTTGAAAACTCCAATACTTTGTACACCTGAAGAATTAATGGAGGTTTAAAATGTGGGAAGATCCAATTGTAAAAGAAATTCGAGAAATAAGGCAAAAAATAGAATCTGATTGTGAAAATGATTTTGATAAGCTATTCGAACAGGCGATTCAATTCCAAAAAAAGTTTGCCAATAGACTCGTTTCCAAACCAAAGATTAAACCAGAACCTACATTCTCAACGGCTGAAAATTTCTGAATCATTTTCAAATAAAACGAGTCAATGCTGCTCCGACTCAAGAAGATTTTGAAAAATTAAGGTTAATGTAAGATTTGAGATTGCAAACGTGAGACGAATAATTATCTAGTACTTTTCACTTTTCACGTCTGCCTTCTCACGGCTCACGTTTGCCGTTTCACATTTTCACCTTGACTTTCAAAATTGGTTTTCATATATTAACATAAAATTAAATCAGAATAGATGTGCCAACAATAAAAAATATACCTGGACCTTATCGATTTTTCTTTTACAGTTTCGATTGCAATGAGCCAATACATGTACATGTCCAGAGAGAAAACAAAGTATGTAAATTTTGGGTCGAGCCAATAATTTTGGTCAAAAATTATGGATTTTCTCCAAAAGTGTTAAATTCTATTCGCAAAACTATTGAATCAAATATTGATAAAATTTTGGAGGCATGGGATGAACACTGCGGTTAATTTTATCGAGCCTCGAATAAAGGATATACAGGTAACAGAAGACGAGATTATCGCTTATCTTGTTGATGGTCGTACCATAAGCGTACCGCTTGCTTGGTCGTGGCGATTATCTGAAGCTACACCCAAACAAAGGTCGAACTATGAAATTATTGGGGATGGGCAAGGAATCCATTGGCCAGACATCGACGAAGACATCAGCGTCGAGGGAATGTTATATGGAACTCCTGCACGACGCCCAAAGCGTAAAGATACTTATGTCAATGCAATGGAGCAGGCTCCGTAGCGATAGATAAAACGAAGCAAAGCTGCTCCGTCCAAGGATGCTTTTGAAAAAATAGTGGAGAATGTGAAACGTGAGATGGAAGAAGTGAAACGAAAATCCGTTTAGCACTTTTCACTTCTCACGTTTGCCGTTTCACTTTTTGCTTCTTACTTTTCAATAAAATTCCCTTTGACTTTCAAAACCAATTTTTATATATTAACAACAAGTTACGATTACATTGTGGGTGTTACAGAATTGCCCGTTACTGACTGAAAGATCATCATTAAACTAAAATAACTTTATAAATTGTGGTAATGAAATATGACAACACTAACTCAAAAACAGGTAAAAGACAACATCTCAAAAATTTTTGAAATCGTTAAAAAAGGTGAAAATGTTCTCATCAAAGAAGATCATAATCAGGAAAATATTGCCATAATCATTCCCTATAAAAAATTTTTATTAAAGAAAGATCGACCACTGGGGATACTAAATGGGAAAGCAAGCTTTAAGATTAAAGATGATTTTAAAATTACGGACGAGGAGTTACTTTCGTTATGAAATATCTTCTTGATACACACACTTTATTATGGATTCTATTTAAAGATGAGGAATTATCTGAGAATGCACGAGCAGCAATACAAAATTCAGAAAATGAGATATTTGTTAGCGTTATAACTTTCTGGGAAATATCTCTGAAATATGGAATTAGCAAATTAGAACTGGAAAATATCACACCTGAAGAAATACCCATCAAAACAAAAGAAATAAACATACAGACCATAAATCTGACAGAAAATGAAGCTTCGACTTTTTTCAAGCGTCCCAGAATCAAGCATAAAGATCCATTTGATAGATTAATAATCTGGCAAGCGATCAATAGAAATATCAGTTTAATTTCTAAAGATAAAGCAATGAAGGAATATGAGAATTTTGGCTTGAAGATTTTTTGGGATTAGTGATTAATTAATATCAAAAAATTCCAATTTTAACAAGCTACCTGAGTGACATTTGAGACAGAAGAAATGAGACAAAAAAACGTTTATTCTTTTTACATTTCACATCTCACACACACATTTGCCGTTTCACTTTTCGCTAATTTTCCCCTTGACTTTCAAAATCATTTTTTATATATTAACAACAAGTTACGATTAGATTGTGGGAGTTACAAGCTAGCCCACTAATGATCGACATCTTGCCTTCATAAAGTGCTAGAATATAACATCTGCTGTTATTCCACAATCTACTTTAAAAATTTCTTTATACATAACAATGCCATTTTAGAACTCGAATCTGATAGCTTTAATATAAATTTTAAAAAGAAATGCTCAAAATGCTAAAAAAGAAGGAAGACAAATTATTGATATTGGGATTGCTGGAATTCTAAATCAAAAATTGAAAAGATATTGGCCAGTTTATAAGACAATATTTTATAAAGAATAACAAGTGGTTATAATGACAGAAATACCAATAAAATTATTCTACAGTTATGCACATAGAGATGAAGAATTCAGAAATGAGTTAGAAAAGCATCTATCAATTCTTAAAAGAAATGGGATTATAACTGAATGGTATGATCGACAAATCAAAGCAGGTATGGAATGGGAAAGTGAGATAAATCAAAATATTGAAGATGCTGATGTTATTCTTTTATTGGTTAGTTCGGACTTTCTTTCATCCGACTATTGCTATAATATTGAAATGCAAAAAGCTTTGAAACAATTTGATTCTGGCAAATCTCGAATAATTCCCATTATTCTAAGACCTTGTAGATGGGAATTATCTCCATTTTCAAAATTACAAGCTTTGCCTAAAGATGCAATCCCAGTTGTCTTATGGCAAAACCAGGATGAAGCATGGCTAAATGTTGTTAAAAGTATTCAAATTATGTGTGAGGATATTAAAAACAAAAAGTTATATGAAATGTTACACAAAGTGGTAAAAAATGATAACGGTATTGATCGAATAAGTGGTGATTTGAAATCTGATTTGGATTACCTCAAGAATGAAGAAAAGAAAATTCTTGCCTATAAAAAAGAAATACATGAAGATCTAATAAAAACTAAAAATGATAGTATTCCCTTAGAGGATAAACTTTTTAATCAAACAAAATTTAAAGATGCTGTCGAGTGGTTGAGAGAGAATAAAAACTATTAGCGACAAGAGCTTGTAGACACATTTATCCAAATCTATCAGAAAAAAAAGCTATAAAATTTGCAAAAGAGCTTCATAGACATTTGGAACTTATTCTTGGGTGCCTATTAACAGAACGGCAAAATCTGTTAGATGAGCCTATTTTATATGGGCCATTTAGTACTCAAGACTATAATAATGCACTTAAATTCATTGAAAATAGAATTCCACTACATTTATCACCTGATTCCATTAACGAAATAAAAAAAAATATTAGCTATTTAATTATGCGATTGCCCTAAGTTCTTTTTTGATCTTTTTAATTTCTATTCTAATTCTTTCTGCTTTTTCTTTTGTTGCTTCTAATTGCCTTTCTAACGCATGCTTTCTGCGAAGTAATCTTTCATATTTAACTTTAATATTATTAGACATAAAATATACCCATCCTTTTTTGTGATAATGATCCTTATTTAAAATATAATACATACATGACTATTTAATTGCGAAAAAATTGCTTATTCTTCCATGCAACTGCATAATTCATGAAATAAACAAGGATAAAAATAATTTTAAAATCCTGAAACCATTCCCCCCTTCCCGCATCTAATACACTACGCTTTGAACGATTTGAGCTTTTTAATAATTGGAGTGCATTCCCTTTATGGAATGCACAGGGCGATGCATAAAGGCATCGCACTCCGATTCAATTTAAACAAAAAAGGAAAAAAATCCAATGAAACGAAAAATATTAATCATATTGCCAATCGTTATTTTAATCATCGGCTTCATCGCCATGCGAGTGTTAATCAGTATGAAAAAAGAACCGCCTAAACGACCAACTGTTGCTTGTCCCAGGATCTTTGCGGCGCAGGTAGTGGAGCTGAAAGATATTCCGTCACAGGTTACGGCTTATGGGAGATTGATGTCGGCGCAACCGATTACGCTGTTTAGCGAGGTGTCGGGTGAGATCATGCGGGGAAGTGTGCCGTTTCAGCCTGCTCAATCTTTTAAGAAAGGCGATCTGCTGCTCAAGATCGATGATCGGCAGATTAAGCTGGATATTAATACTGCCAAAAGTGATTTTCTCAACGCGCTGGCTTCGGTGCTGCCTGAATTGAAAGTGGATTTTCCCGAAGAGTACCAAAAATACCAGGCATATTTCGATTGCTGTGGTTTTGATGAGAAGCTGGGAGAACTGCCTGAGACAGATAATCAGAAGGTGAAGCTGTATCTATCACGATTCAATGTGTACAAGCTTTATTTCGCTGTTCGCAATTTAGAGATTCGGCTGGAGAAGCATTATTTTTATGCCCTGTTTGACGGCTCGATTGTGTCGGCCGATTTACGGGTTGGCTCCACCGTACGGGTCGGCAGCCAGTTGGGACAAATTATCAACCTGCAAAATTTGGAAGTGGAACTGCCCATTCCTGCCATTGATATTCAGTGGATCGATAGACAGAAACCCGTTGTTTTTACATCTTCTGAGATTTCAGGACAGTGGCAGGGAAAAATAAAGCGCATCGGCAAGAATATCGATACCCGAACCCAGTCGGTTCAGGTTTACGCCTCGGTGGACAGGGGCGATCAGAATGGGCTTTACAACGGCGTTTTCCTCAAGGCGCAGATTCCAGGCAGGGTCATTAAAAATGGTATTTCCATTCCCCGAAAGGCGATTTATGAGGACAAATTTGTCTATTTGATAAAAAACGGCAAGCTGGATTATCGAGAAGTTGCTATTTCATTTCAGGAGCCTGAATCGGTAGTTGCCACCGGCGGTATTATGAACGGCGATACGCTGGTGGTGGAAGTTTTGCAGGGCGTGGCGCCAGGGATGCTGGCACAGGCACGGATCAGCGAGGAGGGCAGCCGATGAAAAAGATTATCGCATTTTTTATCAAATACAGGCTGTGGACCAATGTGTTGATGTTCAGCGTGTTCGGCTTCGGGCTGATTTTCTATTCAGGGATGAATTATTCGTTCTTTCCTGAAATGGAGCCGAGCTTTATCACTATTCAGGTGGTTTTTCCCGGCGCATCACCCGAAGAAGTGGAGGAAGGTGTTATTTTAAAGATTGAGGAAAATCTTGAGGGACTGGAGGATATCGAGCGGGTCACGTCGGTGTCCCGTGAAAATTTAGGTGTAGTGAGCGTGGAAATTGTCGAAGGAGCGGACTTAGACAAAGCGCTGACAGATGTAAAAAATGCAGTGGATCGTATCAGCTCTTTTCCGCTGGGCGTGGAAAAGCCCGTGATTTTTGAGCAAAAGTTTCGCACCCGTGCGCTTTCCATCGTCCTCTTTGGCGAAACCGATCTTTTCAACATGAAATATATAACCGAGAATTTGCGGGATGAACTGCTGGCATCGCCTGAAATTTCACAGGTTGCCATCGAAGGTCTTCCCAATTTAGAATTTTCGATCGAGGTTTCGGAATCCGATTTGCGGCGCTATCAGTTGATGTTTGATGAAATTTCACGTGCGGTTGCTTCGGCGAACATCAATATTTCAGGTGGAAAATTGGAGACCCGAGATGAGGAAATTCTCATTCGGGCTTATGGAAGAAACTATTTCGCCGACGAGTTGCTGAACCTTGTCGTCCGAGCAAATCCCGATGGTACATTAATCTATTTGAAAGATGTGGCAAGTATTAAAGAAAAGTGGGAGGACGTTCCTGATAAATCGTATTATAACGGTCGCAATGCAGTGGTGTTGAATATTGATAAAACAGCTTCGGAGGACATTCTGGCAGTTGCGAATGATGCCAAGGTCATTGTTCAAGAATTTAACGATGCCAATAAAGAAGTTCAGGCTTTGATCATTGACGATACCACGATTCCACTGCGGCAGCGGCTGGCATTGCTGGTGAATAATGGCATCCTCGGTTTGATCTTGATCCTCTTTTTGCTGGGATTCTTTTTGAATTTGCGGCTATCGTTTTGGGTGTCGGTTGGTATTCCGTTTTCTTTTGCGGGAATGTTTATGATCGCAAACCTGTCGGGCATTACCATAAACGTTATTTCTCTATTTGGAATGATTCTGGTGGTCGGGATTTTGGTGGACGATTCGATAGTGGTGGGCGAGAATATTTTCTCTCATTATGAGCGGGGCAAACCTGCCCTCAAAGCAGCTTTGGATGGTTCGGTGGAGATGTTAGGTCCTGTGACGACTTCGGTGTTGACAACGATTATTGCTTTCCTGCCATTCTTTTTTCTCAGTGGCTTCCTGGGAAAATTCATCTGGCACATGGCAGTAGTGGTGATTGCGGCGCTGGTTTTCTCATTGATCGAAGCGTTCTTGATTCTGCCCGCTCACCTGGCGCATTCCAAAGCGCTTGGTGAAAAAAGGAAAGTGTCTGGCATTCGACAAAGAATCGAAAAAATCATCCACTTTTTAACCTTTCGCATGTATGCTCCCTCGTTGAAATTAGCCATGCGAAGGAAATGGATTACGGTTGCTATTCCGTTTGCCTTTGTTTTTTTGACCATCGGATTGATTGGCGGCGGATTCATTGGCGTCACATTTTTCCCGTTTATCGATGGCGATTCCCTGCCAGTAAACGTCTCGCTGGTCGCTGGCAGACAGGAAGCTGACACGGACTCGCTGCTGGCTCGGATCGAGCGCATCAGTTGGGATGTTAACGAAAAGATGAAACAGGAACGGTCTGACGGCAAGGATGTGATCATCGGAATCAAGCGGGATATTGGCAGTAATGATTTTGGCGATTCTGGGAGCAATGCGGGCAGGCTGACGCTGCAATTGCTCGATGGCGAGGAGCGGAATATGGATAGCTTCATCATTGCCAATCGTATTCGTCAGGCAGTCGGTGCAGTCCCTGAAGCTCAAAAAATTTCTTTCGGCAGAACCAGCGTGTTTGGTAAGCCTGTTTCGGTAAGCCTGTTGGGAAATAATTTGGATGAATTGAACAAAGCTCGAGACCTGATGGTTGCCGAACTGAATAATTTCACAACCTTGAAAGACATCACCGATTCCAATCAGGAGGGCAGAAGGGAGATCAATATTGAGCTAAAGCCACGAGCTTATGCGCTGGGACTGACTCTGCGGGATGTGGCGGGACAGGTGCGCCAGGGATTTTTCGGACAGGAGGTGCAGCGGATTCAGCGTGGCAGGGATGAAATTCGGGTCTGGGTGCGCTATCGCCCCGAAGATCGGGCTGCCCTGGGATCCCTGGATCAGATGCGAATCCGAACCAATTCAGGCGCCGAATATCCATTCAGTGAACTGGCAACGTATGAAATCAAGCGTGGCATTACCGCCATCAATCATTTAGAGAAAAAAAGGGAGATTCGGGTCGAAGCCGATCTCGTCGATACCGAAATCGATCTGCCGCCGATACTGACTGAAATTCGGGAGCGTGTCGTTCCCCAGGTTCTTGCCCAGGTACAGGGTGTGCAGGTTTCTTTCGAAGGTCAATCCCGTGATCAGCAAAAAATGCAGGAATCTATGCGCAGTGCTTTTTCAGTGGCGTTGCTTGGCATGGTGATTCTGTTATTCCTCGTATTTCGTTCCTATGCCCAGGGATTGCACATTTTTTCGTTTATTCCGTTCGGCATCATGGGCGCCATTTGGGGACACGGCATCCAGGGAATTCAGGTGAACACACTGTCGATTTACGGCATCATCGCCCTGACAGGAATTATTATCAACGACAGCATCGTGTTTGTGGATCAGATTAATCGAAATATCCGAGAAGGACATAAAGTCTTTGATGCTGTTTACAACGCAGGCATCTCCCGTCTGCGCCCGATTCTGTTGACGACCTTAACGACAGCCGTTGGTTTAGGACCAATCATTTTCGAAACCAGTCGCCAGGCGCAATTCTTGATCCCAATGGCTGTTTCAATAGCCTATGGATTGATGTTTGGAACCTTTATATTATTGATTGTTTTACCAGCATCTTATTTAGTACAGAATAAATTTCGGCTATGGACGGCTTTCCTTTTCACTGGAAACAAGTATGAGCCAGAGGAAGTAGAGCCTGCGATAAAAGAGTTGAAGGTGATTGGGTGTGCGCCAAGCTAAGCTTGTAGTTTCTTATCGGTGAAAGTCCGGTATGGGTAAGGCTTAACCAGCCGCCCATCACTGACAGTTGCACTCGTG
>Ga0209636_10004355_pt1 | contig 14431 bp, 14 predicted proteins | sample DeeMarSWOR152_54_FD_187464 | JGI IMG/M metagenome (GOLD analysis project Ga0209636, IMG submission 187464) | Marine sediment microbial communities from White Oak River estuary, North Carolina - WOR-1-52-54 (SPAdes) (version 2) | ecosystem: Environmental > Aquatic > Marine > Intertidal zone >...
ATTGGATTTAAAAACTTCCAGGAGTTTAAGATTAACATTGCTGAGATAACCTCAGAAAAACCAGATGTGACTGAGTTTGTGTATGATGAGGTCACAAAAAGTGATTCCCTGGAAAGCATAATCGAAAAGATCGTGTATATTAATATTCAGGCACTGCAGAACACGAAAAAGATCCTCGACATCCCAGAAATTGAAAAAGCGATATCTGCGATAGAAAGAGCGCGTAATATTGACATCTATGGAGCTGGTGGTTCCTTTGTCGCTGCAGAGAATGCCCAGATGCGATTTTACCGTATCGCTAAAAGGTGCATGGTCTACAACGATCCCAATCAGCAGGCTGTTTCCGCCTCTCTTCTTACAAGCAAGGATGTGGCGATCGGAATCAGTAACTCAGGAAGAACGATATCAACAGTAAATGCTTTGGAGAAAGCAAAAGAGAGCGGAGCAACCACAATCTGTATTACAAACTTCGATCAATCACCCCTCACAGAACATGCGGATATTAAGCTGTTCACATCGACTCAAGATTCTGCTTTTTTTCAGGAATCAATGGTGTCTCGAATCGCACAGATGCTGATAATTGATATACTGTATGCAGGCCTGGCTGTGAAAAATATTTCCGATTCAGTGAAAATGATTGGGAGGTCGGCTGAATCCCTGCGACGCATGTTCCTTTAGATCATCTCATCCTCGTTAACGACCTAATATTGCATTTCCACTCGCCTTCCAGAGTTGGATGACTGTTCGATTGCCTTCATAATCACCTGAATCCTGTAACCGTCCTCAAAGGTAGCTCCATAAGGCTCAACAGGCTTATCGTTCACCACACATTCAACGAAATGGTTCAATGCATGAATATGTCCGTACTCCCATCCGGCATTATGACCCTGAGGAAGCATCAAAGCGTGCAGTGGGTGATACGCCTCTGTCACACTGATATTGGCAAAACCCATTATTTCGCGTACAGGGGTCTCTACTGAATACACATGCAGGTGGTTTAGGTCCTCAAGATCGAAGGCAATACTTGCTTTTGATCCGTTAATTTCCCATGTGTGCTGGTTTTTCCTCCCCGTGCTCACACCGGACGATTCCAGTGTCCCGATTGCACCGTTTTCAAACTCTAGTAACGCAACATTACACTCATCGGCACTTATGGTTTCTTCTTTCCCGGCTATATTTTTCCGTACAGTGTTGAAGGTCTTCACCATACCACTCACAGCTCGAATTTCCCCCACTAGAAAACGGGCCATATCGATGATGTGACATCCTATACCGAGGAGAACCCCTGATTTTGTGCCGGTAGCGTACCATACGTTTTCCGATACCTCTGCCGGATCGTGACCCACTTCCTGCAGGTAGTGTGCCCTAAACTGATATATTGTGCCCAGTGCCCCGTCTTCAATGAGTTTGCGTGCCAGTCTTACCGCAGGAATAAATCGATAGTTGTGACAGCACATATGCTTTACACCTGCCTTCTTCACGTTATCTAGCATTTCTTTTGCCTGAGAAACAGTCAAGGCGAGAGGTTTTTCGCAGATCACATGTTTTCCATTCTCCGCAGCGGCAATTGACGGCTTGTGATGTAGGTTGTCGGGTGTGCAGTTGTCGAAGATCTGAATCCGTGGATCTCCCACTAGCCTCTGCCATTCAGTATAAAAGCCCCTATAACGGAACCGCCTCGCTGTGTCCTCAACTCTTTCCTTGTTACGCCCGCAAATGGCAATGAGTTCTGGATGCGCAGGGGGTGTTTCATATGTGTAAGGTATCTTAAGATAGGCATTTGAATGAACCTTTCCCATAAATCCATATCCAAGCACCCCAATCCCGATCTTCTTAATATCAATCGTTTCATAATCAATCTCAAAGAACCCCTGGATACTCATTTTACCATTCTCCTTTAAAAATGATTAGGATGATTTTATTATATTTTTATAAAAAGTTAATTTTCTCACCACCTGTCACGATCCCAAAGATACTGATCAGGATGCTCTCTCATCATTTTTTCGAAAAAGCCACACACTTTTCCAATGTCAGATTCGAGATCTTCTCCATTTAGATAAAAGGGCTCTTCGAAATGAACCTCGATCCTGTCATTTTCATTCCTGTAATTGTACATTGGTAAAAAGGGCGTTCGTGTCCTCTGTCCAATGATAAATGGCCCGCCGAACATCTTGAGTTCCTTTCTAAAAAGAACACCTTTGTAATCACCACCTGTTCCTCTCTGGTCGGCAACTAAAAACAGTATCTGGCCCTGATTTAGAAGATGTATCATTTCAATCAATGCCCCGGAGGACACGCCTGCGCTTGCCCTGATTTCAACAAAATGTACGTTATGTCCCTCCCTGATCCAGTTCATCATCCTGCTTCCAGTGGTATTGCTCACCATGATGGGAGCATACACGGGACGAAAGACGTGAGCGATATAGCCCGCTACATACTCAAAATTACCCAAGTGTCCCGTGATAATGGTGAATCCACGGTCCGAGGCGAGTAGTTCTTCCAAGTATTCTTTTCCTTCTTTTATAAACACTTTCTTCTCTAATCCTCTTACCGTCTTACAGTGGGCCTTTAATATTTCAACCGTCAATTTCACATAGTGGAGAGAGTTCTGTTTTATTACCTTTTCCTGCCAATGTGGGTCTTTATCTGGAAAAAGCTTTGGAATGACAGATGTGACCTTTATGAACCTCCATTTTCCCTTCTTCAGACGTACATAAAAAATTACATTCAACATTCGTGCACCCAGCATTGCAAGCGGGTCGGGGATAATTCCAAATATATAAACAATAATCTTCATTAAAATCAAGATCATCTTTCTATGACCTTTATAAGGACTTTATGCATTAATTTTATTAAAGGAGAAGGTAAAATGAAAGGAATAAACTGCGCTGTTTATCTTTTTTTGGAGGGTGCCGCTTGTGTTACTCGCTTACGCCTGGAACTCTCCTCTTCTTCTCGCTCTCCGAATATATTATATACCCAGAGGGCTATGTTGTTCTTGTAGTTGGAATTTATCCGCACGAACGTAATATGGTATTTTTTTACTCTCTCATCACCTGTGCCTGAGACATTCACAATCAATCCCAGGACAACAACTCTTTTTTCCACTGTAATAGAAAAATCGAGCTTGATTCTATCATTCTTTTTTAACATACGTCCTGCAATCATGCAGCATCCAGATTCGGAAAGATCGATAATCCTCCCCGCATAAATCTTCTTTGAAATAAAGGGCTTTTTTACTCCATCAACGGTGGAGTACACAACAGGGCTGAATCGAACTGGTATACTGGTATCTACCCGAACACTTTTCCTCGCCTGCGTTCTTCTCAAATTGTTTGAATGTGCAAGATATAGAAGGGGGTATTCTTCGTGAGTTATCTGCTCCTGTACTTTGGTTTCAAAGATATATCCGGCATCGTCCTGTCGCCAGAAAGATACTTCAACTTTTTTTGATCTCCAGTCTAAGGTCTCCCATCCTTTCTGGCCTGATGGTTGCGTAACTACAATAGACTTCCTATTTATTTCAATGACCCAGCTTACAAATGTGCCGTACACACTTTCCTTTATAATTAATTTTTGCCTGGGCAAAAGAGCTGTTGTATCTCTTACCCTCTTCTTGTATTTTGGTAGATTAAACTCGGCTTTTTTACGCAGTTCGAGGAGCTTGTTTATCATGACAACCTTATTTTTTGGGTCAATCTCTTCATCTGCGTTCAGCTTTTCTATTGCCGGTTTCAAGCAGCGGTCGAGTTGTTTTGTGGACCAGAAAATTGACTGTGGCTTCTCAAGTTTATTTTGAATGGCTATCTTCTTGAGAAAACCAATCTCTTTAAAGGTAAATCCCTCTTTTCGACCCTTACTGTAAAACTCATAGAAGGGAAACCTATTCTTCCCACCCCTGAATCTTAAAATAACAATAACGATAATTATAAATATTATTATAGAGATAATAATGAAATGCACGCACACTACTCCTACTGTACGCTTTTTAATTTCATATTCGACAACTATTAATATTTTATTTAATTAAAATAATTAGCTCTTGGTGGATAATTCCTGTATTAAGTAAAAAATATGTAGCGCGAAAAATTATAAGCTATAAATATATAAAGAGTTAAAGAGCTAATTTTTTGAGTTGGTGCACCCTCCTGCAAAGCAGGCTTTTGTTCACCAAGGACCAATTACTTAATTGCCTATAGAGTATTGTTGAACCGCGGAGTATAGAACTACCACCAACCAAAAAAGGAGGGGCTTATTACAAATTATATAGGATGTGAAACACTTCTACTACTCTATTCTATCGATTCCAAGTCTATCGATTTCAAGGCTTTATCCGCCTCTCTTTCTACAGCAGCCGGATATCCAGAAAACTTGACTCGCAATAGTTCTTGATACCCCACTTTGCTCTCTAGGCTTCCCAGCGCCTTAATGGTTGCCATGATGATTCGGTTGTCCATTGCTGTAACACCTGATGCCTGACGATCATTTTGATAGGCCAGAAAGCTTATTAAAGATTTTACAGCCTCATTGGTGGATATTGATTTCAACGCTTCAATTGCATATACTTTTTCACTGTCGTCATTATACCTGTAGAGCACCTGCTCTATTAGGGGAATCGGTTTGTTATTTTTATCTTTAAGCTCAATTATCATTTCCAGTGCCAATCTCCTGATCTCCCGCAGAAGGGCCTCCTCGTCCAAATCAGCTGGCTTATTGATCAATCCTTCATTCAGTGCATGTGTGGCAACTTCAAATTTTCTCAGTTCAGAAGCATTTGATTTGTACTCAGCCCTAAGCCCATGTAACTTCATTTCAAAACAAGACTCTGTCATAATAAGCGCCGTAAGAATATCTGAGGGATCGTCTACTATATTTAACAGTGCCTTCTCAGCTGTTTCTGTTACCCTTCTCGAAAAGCCTGCAGTCGTCGCATAAAAAACCGGGAGATACCCTACAGGTTCCCCCAGTCGTTCGAGTGCCTTAATACATCCATTTGCAATTGCTTCATCTGACACTATATTATCCCCACGGTAAAGTGTGAGGTTTCGAAGGATTAGTGCAATATTCAATGCATAGTCTTTTGACCCGGTTTTACCCAGTGCAATTAACGCTTCCTCTTTGAGGTGGGGGTCTTCAGCCTCCCTTACTACACGAAAAATCTCCTCTGATGCACCGGAGGCTCTCAATTCTCCAAGCTCCCTTACCACGAGTATTTTCAAATCGTTCTGAACTACCTTCTCTTTTTTATCCATGTACAGATCTTGCATATTTAGTTCTTCGAGTGCCTCAATTAGTGTTGGGATCATATCTCTATTATCAAGTTCCACAATATTGAGCATGATGTCGTACTTCTGCTTGACCGTCTTTGCCTGTTTATAGAGCTTTGACCATACTTCTGAAACCTCATCTGCAAAGATTAAATGAGGCAGAATTAAAAGGAGAAAAAAAATGATAAACCATGATACAATAGATATTTTCCTCATATAAGCATCCTCAATTATTTTTTAAAAAACACACTCTCAGGTGTTATTATGAATATAATATCACGGTTTTAGAAAAAATCCATTTTTTTAAGGAGCATTTCTATCTGTCTATAATACTGTTAGTTGCTAGTTTTTCCGTATATGTTATAGCTTTATTAATCAACAAGTTTGACAGATGTTCTGCGCATAGATATTTTTTTTATATAAAAGAGGAGGGCCTTATGGATCTGGGGCTGGTGGGTAAGATTGTGCTCGTGACAGGAGCAGGAAGTGGTGTTGGTGCTGAAATCGCCCGGGCATTCTGTAACGAGCAAGCAACAACTATCTTTTCAGATATTGATAGTTATGGATTAAAAAGAGCAGTAGAGGGATACGAAAGATACGGGATCTACCGCGAATGCGATGTAACAAGAAAAGACCAGGTGAAAAAGCTGTTTGATGAAATCGAAAAATCCTTCAGCGTGTTGCACATTCTGGTAAACAATGCTGCGGTCAACTCTGCTCAGTACATAGAGAACATCTCTGAAGAAGAGCTAGAAAGAGTCATCAATGTGAACATCAAGGGTTACATCAATACAACAGTTAAAGCGCTGCCACTCATGAAAAAAGCAGGATACGGAAGGCTCATCTACATCAATTCAGGTTCTGGACTTAAAGCCTCAGCCGGGCTACCGGTCTACTCAGCATCAAAGTACTTCAATAGAGGATTTGCAATATCGGCAGCACTTGAAGCAGGTATTTACAATATCACTTCGAATTCTATCTGTCCTTCTGATATATACCCGGAGGGTGATTTGGGAGCAAAAAGCTGGACAATTGACTCTCTTGTGAAAATTTCCCTTGAAAAGGAAGGGGTTTCATCACTGGAAGAGCTTATAAAAAAAAGATCCAGGGCGAATCCAATGAGGCGCTCATGCAGAAAAGAGGATGTCGCGCACCTTGCGCTCTTCCTGGCAAGCGATAAAGCCGGATTCATCAACGGACAGAGTATCGGTTTGAATGGAGGAGCGCTCCCATACTGACTACTTAAATATAGTTATCACTGCCATAAGAACTATAAATTTCTTTCATAAATTGCTGCTCTATGTTATTATTAAGTTATGTTAAATGCACCAGTACTTACGCTTAATTCAGGGATGGTACCGATCCACATTTGCAATGTCAGACAAGCAATAACATTGCAGGTTCTTAAAAAGGCCGAAGCGGTAAAGGTCGACGAGAACCACGTGGTACGATCGGAATATCTCACGATTCCACTCCCACGGGTAATCATGCTTTTCAATTTTCATAAAATACCGAAAAAACGGGTCTTCTTCTCCCGTCTCAATGTAATCTACCGGGACGATATGTGCTGTCAGTACTGCGGAAGGCAGTTTTCCATGGACAAACTCACCGTTGACCATGTGATACCTCTCAGCAGATGGTTATCGGTGCCCTATGAGAGAAGGCCGAAAGAACCAAATTCATGGGAAAATCGGGTCTGCGCATGTAAAAAATGCAATGCACTCAAAGGAAATAAGCTTATTGAAGAGTGCGACATGACTCTGATAAGAAAACCTGTAGAACCAAAATATATGCCCTACCTTGTGATTTCCAGGGAAAAAGCAGACAGATACGGATGGCTTGAATTCCTCAATTACAATGTCAGGATCATAGAAGCAATCTCAACAGAAGAATAGAGGGGGTCAAGTCGAGTAGAAAAAAGGGGAGGGGTACTATGGAACGAGTCATTGAAAATACCCGCATTAAAACAATTCAAGCCGATATCACTACACTCAAAGTGGAAGCTGTGGTCAATGCCGCCAATTCCAGCTTGATGGGAGGAGGAGGGGTCGATGGCGCGATACACAGAGCTGGAGGACCCGCAATCCTCGAGGAGTGTAAAAAAATCATCGCTAAAATAGGAAGACTTCCAACCGGTGAGGCGGTCATCACAAAAGCAGGAAACATGCCCTCAGGGCATGTAATCCACACAGTAGGTCCTGTTTGGCACGGCGGAAAACAAAACGAAAGCACACTGCTAAGAAATGCATACACGAATAGCCTGAAAGTTGCAAAAGAAAATGGCGTGAAAACGGTGGCTTTCCCTTCAATTAGCACCGGTGTGTACGGCTACCCTGTGAATCTAGCTGCAGGAGAGGCGGTGGACGCGGTTACCGAATTTGTGAAGAAGAATCCTGGTATTTTTGAAGAGATTATATTTTGCGGATTTGATGAGAAAACAGAAAGCTCGTATGCACGGGCTCTCGAGGAAATAGAAGTTTAAAAGAATCGACGGATTTCATAAAACATTCTTATTAAATCACTATATTTTCTTTGACAACACTTAAAGGCATATACTCATCTTTGATATTTTCAAGTGCACGTAGGGCATTTACACTTGCCTTTGGATGAACCTTTTCAATTTCATGGATTACTCTCTTGAACATCTCCCTTTTTGTCTCATTCTGTATCGGGCATCGGCAGTGCACAGAGGGAAACCCATAGAGTCGTGCAAGTTTCCTGGAATCATATTCCGGAAGGTTGTAAAGCGGCCTGATTATTGTAATTTTACCACCAAACAGAGTCTGTACAGGAAGCATCGATGACAGTTCTGCATGATAGAAAAGATTCAATAAAAGGGTCTCAATCACATCATGACGGTGATGCCCCAGGGCAATTTTGTTGTACCCCATGCGATTTGCCATTTCGAAAAGAACCCTTCTTCTGTTTCTAGAACACCAGTAAGGGTTGAAACCCCTTTCATTTTCCTCCAGATGCATATGAACAATCTTATAAGGGAAGCCCTGCTGGATGAAATACTCTTCCAGAACCTCTGGTTCTGCCAGTCCCTCACAGGGAAGGTTGGATACAATATGGAGAGCAAGAATTTCGTAGGTATTGGGATAAAATCCCCTCCTGTCATGAAGTATTTTAAGCAGTGAAAGGCTGTCTTTTCCACCGGACACCCCTATGAGTATCCTATCCCCCCTTTCGATCATCCCATACTTCTTTATGGTCTTACCAACTTTTTTCAGCAGATAATACTCGAAAGAGTCGTGTATTTTCATCTTTTTGTTCACTAGGGGCTTTTCACTGCTCATTTTTCGCTTCTTCCCAGAGACCGTCGAGCTCTTTGAGCGTATGGTCTCCTAGAGGTTTATTTCCCTTTTTTTTCACTTTTTCTTCAATATAATAAAAACGCTTCATAAATTTATTGATTGTCTTCCGTAATGAATCTTCGGCATCAATTCCAAGAAACCGGGAGATATTCACCAAGGAAAACAGAATGTCCCCAAACTCTTCCTCTGCATCCTTCACCTTACCCTTCGCTACCGCTTCTATCAACTCCTTTATTTCTTCAACGAGTTTTTCAACCACTCCGTCAACACTGTCCCAGTCAAAGCCCACCCTCTTTGCTTTCTCCTGAACTCTCCTCGCTTTGAGAAGGGCGGGCAAATGCTCGGGAACTCCATCAAGCACAGATTTTTTTCCTTCATCCTTTTTTATCTGTTCCCAATTTTTCAACACTTCCTGTGCATTTTTGACCTTTACATCGCTGAAAACATGGGGATGCCTCCGCACCAGCTTGTTCACGATTGACCGTGCAACATCATCAATGGTAAACCTTCCCTCCTCTGCTGCAAGCTGCGCATGGAACACAATCTGAAGGAGCAGATCGCCCAGTTCTTCCATGAGATGTGTATCATCCTTGCTGTCAATCGCATTCAGGACCTCATAAGCCTCTTCAAGCAGATAGGGCTTGAGAGTCTCATGGGTCTGTTCCCTATCCCATGGACAACCATGCTCGCTTCTCAGCCTCTTCATCACCTCGACTAGTCTATAAAGATCATTCAAAATGAACTCCTTGTTCTTTTACCGTGAAATTATAATACACACTAATTTAAAACCTTTTTCTTTTTTCATACAGAAATTTATTGTATTTATAGGTAATTACTCTTAGAATAGTAGAATATTGCTGTTCCGGGGATCCCTATATGAAAAAAGCGATAGCGATAATTATCATACTTATCATTGCTGCAGGAGTCGGCTTCTATTTCGGGTGGGTAAGAGTTGAACCTGAAACCTTTGCTCTCGCACATTCAACTATTACAGGGACTTTTGACTTCCCGCTTGAATCAGGAAATCTCTACTGGTTCTGGCAGAAACTCATCCCGAAAACCTTCCATATCTATACAGTGCAGAAGGAACCCTATACACTGGAGTTCGAAACCAGAACCTCCCTTCCCAAAAGTGAAAATTTAGCCGACTTCGGAACCTTTACTCTTGGCATGAAGGTAAAAATCCAGTACAGGATCGACTTCGAATCTGCGAAACAGCTCTTCGATGAAGGCCTGTTCAGCGTCTTTCATGACCATTACAAAGATGAAGTGCTGTCACTTACCTCTGAAGCAGCTTCCCGGTTCGTGGTTGAAGGTATGACCAGATACGCTTACAGTGTACGCACCTTTGATTACACGATACTCGACAGTCTCAAACAGGAGCTAGAAGAAAAAATTAACGTACATTCAGGTGCCTATAAATTGAAGGAAGTTTCAGTTTTTATCGTCTACAGTGAAATCCCACAACTGGATGTATACGTAGAGGCCCTGAAAAAATATTTTTCACACCTGGAAAACGTGTTCGACCTAAAAAAACTGGAACTGAAGGAAGAATCAGAGTATAGAAAGAGGCAGGTTGCGGAGGATAGTGAAATAGCACGGTTGAAAAAATACGGTGAGCTCTTTTCAGAATATCCCGTGCTTCTGAAGTACCTCTATATCCAGAAGTTTGGAGAACATGCAGAAGTGCTTGTACTTCCTCAAGATGAAAAAACGGGTTTCCCCATGATGCTCGAGCCTCATGAAAAGATAATAGAAAAATATTTTATACCGGAGAGCGAGATTCCCAAAATAGAACAAGGCGCCGCAGGTGAAATACCGGAGGAAAAAGCTGAAGTTGGGCCTGAAGAAGTAGAACCAGAAGTCCCTGAGGAAATGCCTGAAAAACCTAAATGGTATGAACACCTGAAGTTCTGGAATTTTATAAAATAGAGCAGCCCTTAAAATCCGGACAGGTTTTACTAAAAACAGGAAACCCTGAAATATGCCGCTTAAATTTCATAATCTGTTTTCGATAAACAAACTGAAATACATCAAAGATAAATCCTATAAAAATGGCTGTATCCTTTGCTCCATAGTGGAAGGTGATGAAGCCGCAGGGAAGCTTCTTATTATCCGGGGTGACACTATCGCGGTGTGCGTGAATAAGTTTCCCTATAATTCGGGACACATCCTTCTTTTTCCTCTCCGCCACATTACCGACTGCAGGGATTTGAAAGAGGATGAAGAAGCAGAAATGAACCAGCTTTTGAAGAAGAGCCTCAATATCCTTGATGACATCTATTCGCCCTCAGGATACAACATCGGGTACAACATGGGAGATTTTGCAGGCGCGAGCATTGCACATCTGCATATGCATGTAATACCGCGGTATAAGAATGAGCTTGGATGCATCGATATTATAGGCGGCGCAAAAATTTTAGTAGAAGATCCATTAAAGACAATGGAGGAACTGAAGAGAGCCTTCACCTCGAAACAAATTACGGATTGAAATATTGATTTACTATTACCACTAAATTTCCTCTCTCTATATGAATATATGCCTCATCATCCATGATGATATTTGAAAGTCCCCTGCTTGAAGGCTGAAGCTCTTCGTTCTTTAAAAGGTAGCGGAATCCTCTCATCTCTTGAACATAGGTGGGGCCCCCGAAGGACAAAAGGGAGCAGGTCAGACCCTTTTTACCTCTTATGCTGAAATCATGAATGACATTGAACATCTCAACCTCTTCTTCAATGAAAACAGTTGGTGCTTCTACAAATGCGAGCAGCAGAACATTGGTTATCTCATGGTCCTTTCTTCCACCCAGGGCACCATACACCACTATCTTTTCGGGCCCAAACTCCATGGACTTATTCAACGCAAGCTCAAAATCAGAAAAATCCTTCTCGGAAGGGAACTTGATAATTTCAGGCTTTCCACTGGGCTCTGCTTCCCCCAGTGAGTCCAGATCACCGATCACATAATCGGGAAGGATGCCCAAGGCTTGTGCCACTCGGTAACCACCATCGGCACAGATGACAGTATCTCCCTGCTTTTTTGTTCTTCTGAAATGTTCAAGATAAAACTCTCTTCGTGATATTCCGCTGCTGAGGAACACATACACCTTTGCCATGCTCTTCTTTATGACTCCCTAACCAGTAACTGCTCTGCCTGATTATAAAATCTACTCATGAACATTCCTATGAATACTACCAATAATAGCCTATTAATCAAAAAAAATCTAAAGGAAAACATTATTCAACCGAAACAGATGGTAGAACACGGAGGTTCTAACTTCATACATCAAGGAGGATAGGATGATAATCAATCACAACCTGAGCGCAATCTTTGCGAACAGGCAGCTTAAGTTTACGGGCTGGGATGTAAACAAGGACATCGAAAAATTGTCATCCGGCATGAGGATAAACAAGGCCGGAGATGATGCCTCAGGACTCGCTGTCTCAGAAAAGATGCGCTCACAGATCCGCGGCCTCAGAAGGGCAGAGAAAAACGCAGAAGACGGAATCTCCTTCATACAGACCGCGGAAGGGTATCTTGAGGAGTCTCACGCGATTCTGCAGCGGTTGCGTGAGCTTGCTGTACAGGCGGCAAACGGTATTTATTCTATGGAAGACAGGCTTCTGATCCAGGTTGAGATTTCACAGCTCGTGGATGAGCTCGACAGGATTGCCTCGCATGCTCAGTTCAACGGCATGAACATCCTCACAGGACGCTTTGCACGGGAAACAGGCGAAAACACCGTAACCGCAAGTATGTGGCTTCACATTGGTGCCAATATGGACCAGAGGGAGAGGGTCTATATCGGTACGATGACAGCCCAGGGACTCGGACTGAAGAATCCGCTCGGGTTTGCACACAGTGCAACTTTCATCAGTATAAGCTCACCTGCAAAGGCAAACAGAGCCATTGGTGCGGTCGATCAGGCGCTCATGAAAGTTGCAAAACAGAGGGCAGACCTCGGTGCTTACCAGAACCGTCTTGAGCATGCAGCTAAGGGACTTTTAACGGGCTATGAAAACATGCAGGCAGCTGAAAGCCGCATACGCGACACAGACATGGCTGAACAGATGGTTGAGTTCGTGAAAAACCAGATTCTCATGCAGTCCGGTACTGCAATGCTCGCTCAGGCAAATACCACACCGCAGTCTGTACTCCAACTCCTCAGATAAAAAGAAAATCTTTGAGCAAAGGCAGCCTCTGGCTGCCTCTTTTTTTGTATTTCTCGGTGGGAGGTTTACTAAGGTGTTTATGTCTATATACAGCACCTTTTATATAGTGATTTTTTGACTCCTCATTAAGCTCTTTAAAATTGACGTAAGTAACTAATTTATTTAATTTTTAAACATGAAAATACCCTCGTATGTAATAAAAGTTGCCCGAATCCTCCATGAACATGGTTATCAGGCATGGGTAGTAGGTGGATGTATCCGTGATCTCCTCATTGGAAGGCCTGCATATGACTATGATATTGCAACCGATGCACACCCAGAAAACGTGATGGCAATAATGAATAAAGTCATTCCTACCGGTATAAAACACGGGACAGTGACTGTCCTGATGAACAGAAAAACAGTAGAAGTGACCACCTTCAGGAAAGACGGAAAATATTCCGACTCACGGCATCCTGACTCTGTGAGCTATGCTTCGACAATCCAGGAGGACCTTTCCAGAAGGGACTTTTCGATAAATGGTATTGCCTTCAACCCGATTACAAAGGAGTTCATTGATCCATTCGGTGGACAGAGGGATATTGAGACAAGAATCATTCGAACAATTGGTAACCCGGTTGAACGTTTTTCTGAGGATGGCCTGAGACCTTACCGCGCGTGCAGGTTTGCAGCACAGCTCGGTTTCAGCATCGATCATGAGACCTTTTCTGCAATATCCAAATGCCTCGACCATGCATTAAAAGTTTCGGTTGAAAGAATCAGAGACGAGCTCTTAAAGATCATCCAATCAGCCCGACCCTCGACGGGCATCGATCTGTTGCGGGAAAGTGGACTTTTAAAGCTCTTTCTACCCGAACTTCTCGAAGGATATAAAGTAACGCAGAACAAATATCACAGATATGACATCTATCATCATAACCTTTACTCCTGTGATGCTGCAGTGCCTGATTACAGAATACGGCTCGCTGCGCTCTTTCACGATATAGGGAAGTACTATGCTAAGCGTGAGATTGAGGAGAGAAAAGGCGGGAAAAAATCTGTATTCTACAACCACGAAATCATTGGAGCTGCAGTAACGCGCAGAATTCTCCAGCGGCTCAAGTTCAGCAACAACGATATCAAGTTCATCACCCATTTGATCAAGAACCACATGTTTCACTACACGAGCCAGTGGACAGACGGTGCAGTACGACGTTTTATGCGGAAAGTTGGTCTCGAGAGCTTAGATGCGCTTTTTGAGCTCAGAAAAGCCGACAGACTCGGAAACGGTTTAAAAAGTGGAGAATCAAACTCGGTGAATAGACTCAAAGAAAGAATTGAGAAGATCATCGAAGAGGAAAATGCAATCACCGTAAAAGACCTGGCCGTCAATGGCTATGACATCATGAACGAGTTTGGTCTGGAGCCTGGACCAATCATCGGCAAAATATTAAATACCCTCCTTGAGGAAATACTGGACGATCCATCCAAAAACACCAAAGAGACCCTCCTTGCCATTGCGCGGGATATCCTCCCTGATGATATGAAGGAAAACCTCGAACTTTCCCTTAACAAAATAAGAAACAGCTGAAGTACAAATTGGAAAAGAAAAAAATGAGCGGCCGATGGGAATCGAACCCACGACTTCAGCTTGGAAGGCTGAGGTAATACCACTTTACGACGGCCGCAATTCTA
>Ga0209636_10004356_pt1 | contig 14429 bp, 11 predicted proteins | sample DeeMarSWOR152_54_FD_187464 | JGI IMG/M metagenome (GOLD analysis project Ga0209636, IMG submission 187464) | Marine sediment microbial communities from White Oak River estuary, North Carolina - WOR-1-52-54 (SPAdes) (version 2) | ecosystem: Environmental > Aquatic > Marine > Intertidal zone >...
TTCTCCCCAAGCTGGCATCGTCGGTATCGAAGCTATAGGCGTCCTTCATGATAAATTCCCTGCCCCTCATCAACCCAAATCGAGGACGAATCTCATCCCGAAATTTGGTCTGGATTTGATAGAGGTTCAACGGCATCTGGCGATATGACCGGATCTCGCGCCTCGCGATATCCGTGATGACTTCCTCGTGGGTGGGGCCGAAACAACAGTTCCGGCTATGGCGATCCCTCATGCGAAGGAGGTCTTTTCCATACTCTTCCCATCGGTGGCTTTCCATCCATAACTCGGCGGGCTGGATACAGGGAAGCAGGACCTCCTGAGCTCCTGCCCGGTTCATTTCCTCCCTGATGATCCTTTCCAATTTTTGAATTACCCTCAGTCCCAGGGGCAGGTATGAATATATCCCTGCTGCCAATTTTCTGATCATTCCCGCCCGATACATCAACTTATGGCTGATTACTTCTGCTTCGGCTGGATCTTCTTTCAGGGTCGGGAGCATCAATTGGGAATAACGCATCGTCAACTCCTTTTGGATAGAGCTCGTTCCACGCGCAGAGGAGCCTCAATCACCCTCCATGGCATATAATATGTCGTTGCTCAATTTGTCAAGGTATTTCGGCTCTGGCGGTTCACAGTGCTATTGGGGAAAATGATGGATTTTGAAAGTGAGGGTACAGGCGGAGTGCCTCGATTGCTGGGTTTGGGTCCACCATCTTCATTGATGGGTATCCCCTGTTTTTGTTATGTCTCCCATTGGCCATGGGAATCGGTTATTGTCCTCGCGGCGCTCCTGTATTTCATTATTGGGATCAACCACGACCCATCCCCCTCCCTCAGGGAGAGTAGTGGGCGGGATAAACTCGATAAACCGTTTTGACATGGGTTCTATGCGATCGATGGTCACCATCCACTTCTCCCTTTCGGGAAAGAGGGCTTCGACCGTTACATGTTTTACGTTCATCCTCCCCTCATTGACAACGATGATTTCGAATCTTCCCCCATCCCATTTTACCTCCTCTATCCATAAATCATTTTGAAAGAGCTCGATATCTTCAATGGGATAGACGCGGACGGATAGCCTATCGATCAATGCGGAGTCAATAAACCCACCTTTTTGTGAATTCTTTCCATAGCCATGGATGCGAATGGGTTGTCCATCGGTAGATGCCATGAGCTGTAATTCCTGGGAGTAGAGATAGAACCCATTGAGCTCCCATTCGGATGGTCCCTCGATCCTGAATGCCTTGTTCCTTTGTCCTTCATCACGAGCGTCATGAGGAGTACGTATCCCCTCCTTTGGAATATGGGATGAGACATGGAACTGCACGTCAAAGAGGATTCCCCTCATCTTCAAGGCTGCCACTTTAATTCCCTCTTCCTCGATTCGATCTGAAAGGGTTTTATGGATCTCCCCATTGGTTTCCTCCCACTGGATTTCCCCTTTTGGGTTACATACCGCGATGGCGGCGAAGGGGAATTCCTTGTCCCAGATCTCCACTACCTTGTAAGGATATTGGGGACTGATCCAGAGAAACCGTGGTAGCCCAACGGTCCCCATAGCAATCATTTCGCCGATGGAGTAGCTTTGGTTGGTATTTCCCAACCCGATGACAACGAAGTTCCTGGGGTACGATTCTAAATCCACTAGTATCTGCTGGTCTTTTATGAAATCCCAAAGATCTCCTCTCATGAGATCATAGGAGGAGTTGTAAATGAAGAGCTTGCTCTTTCGCTCGGCTGAAAAAGCTCCGACCTTCAAGCCCAGGACTATTATTACCAATAATATGGAAAGGACTTTCCTCATGGATGTCCCTTGTCAGCCATAAAATATGTCATATATATATCTGATCGGATTCTCCTGTCAAGGTCGAATTACCGGTGGAAAAAAATTCCAAATTGAGGATCGCCGCTTGACATTCGAGATTTCATTGATACAATTATTAATCAATTACTTGAGGGAATCTCGAATTCGGGCTTACAGCCCGATAAATTTTTCATTAAAAGAAAAATCGAGTTCCTTTCCGACATGTATAACAAACCCTATAGAGGAACTCGGTTTTTTTTATATTTTTTGCCAATAATAAAAAGAGAAGGGAGGAGATAACCATGGTTTGTCAAACGGTAAAGGCAGGGACAGAGTGTGTTTTTATGAGCAAGAGAGGATGTAGCTACAACGGAGGTAAATGTTACCCCATCGTCGACAATTGCAATGGTTGCAATCGGGTAATCGAATATCCTGCCGGCCTCTATTGTAATGCTTATAGCGAACCCGCCCTGAAATGGGTCCAGGGACCTTGTACCCTCGCGACTCACGTCAAGAGAGATAATGGCACTGTCGAGGAAAAGAAGCTCAACCCCCTTAAGGCTTCAAAGAGAAAGAGCCGAAATAAATAGGAGGGGGGCTTCATCCCTTCCCCTATGAGGCCCCAATCTCGCAGAAGGACTTCACATGGCAAGCTACGTGGAGTAGGCTCACGTTATGGAGCCCGCAACGTAATGTCCAGGGATTCCCTTCACTTGACACCAATCCGCGGACGTGCTAAAAATGTAGTGTCATTTGTTCATTGAGCCGGCGTAGCTCAGCGGTAGAGCAACTGATTCGTAATCAGTAGGTTGACGGTTCAAATCCGTCCGTCGGCTCCAGATTTCAAGTTCTTAAGAGTCTCCAGACTGATTGAACCTCTCTATGTTCTATAATTTTTCTATTGAACAAGAGTCAAGAGCAGCTTTTTTATAGATAACCCCCTTTTTCCTTTTTGTCTACAAACGACCTGGTTATCCAAGGAGGAAATCCTCGGTAAAGCAGGGATCTACGGGGTACATAACCTGATCTAAGCTTTGAAAGATGGCAAAGGCGCAATCCTGGTCTCGGTCCACCTGGGAGATGGCGGCTTTGGTTGCGCCTCGATGAAAAAGCCCGGTCGTACCGGCCGTATGTGTCCGGGATGTTGACGGCGGGCTGAACTTCATTATTGGGTCAACCTTTAAATTGACACAGACCCGGGATTTGCGAGCCGATCTGAAAACCAACACCCAGATCATGGCGGATGCGGTCGAAAGAGCAATCAGCAAATATGCGGAGCAATGGTTCTGGGTCCACAAATGGTGGAAAAAATAGCATCCCTAGCTTTACCCTCAATACGTCGCCAGGCGCAAACGTCGCCGGATTAGAAAAAGAAAAAATGTAAGCTGGTCAAATAAAAAACCGAATTCTCACTGAAAGATTCCACAGCAAGAAAAACAACGCGGAAAATAGCTGTCGATGAGTGTCGAGTGAAAACCTTCCTTACTAGCATGAGCGAAAATACTTTAAACCACGTGCCGATAATAAACAGCCGCCACCTGCAATCCGATGGTCGCGGAGTGAAGGTGCCGTTTTGTGTGCTTCTTGAATCCGATAACCAATCGCTGAAAATACATTGTAATCGGATACGCTGGATGTTGCCCGGCAAGCGTCTTGTATGTTCGGGGAAATTTGCCGGGCAGGATGTGGTTGTTAAGTTTTTTATGGATTCAAAACGCGCCGCCAGACATAGACTACGAGAAGAAAAGGGCATCCGTGCGCTTCAGTCCGCCGGAATCAAGACACCTTCGTTGGTGGACAAAGGTGTGCTCAAACCTGATCTACTACCGGTTTTAGTTTTCCAAAAGATTGATGCAGAAATGGATTTTGTTGAACGCTGGCAGCGTCTCAGTGACGATGGTCGGCGGAGCAAACTTTTGTCACAGGTAATGGCCGTAATTGCTGATCAACATTTAGCGGGTCTTAAACAAGATGATCTGCACATGGGTAACTTTGTTCTGGCAGGCAGGGAGATATACATTGTTGATGGCGGATCTGTTGACTCGCGGCTTATGGGATCGCAACTATCCAAGGAAGAGAGCCTTAAAAACCTTGGCTTGTTCTTTGCTCAGTTTTCCCCGGGTTACGATCGTTTGATTTCCAAGGTTTTCCGTGGATACGCTGAGAAAAGAGGATGGTCCCCCCAAGAGGATCTCTATCCGCGTTTGATGAAATTGGTCCACAGCCAGCGGGCAAAAATGAAGCGAAAGTACTTAAAAAAAATCTACCGTGAAAGCTCAAGTTATGTATGTCGAATATCCTGGAACCGTTTCTTCTTGTACAGCCGGGAACTTCAAAAAGAAGACACCCTTCTGTTGCTAAAAGATCCGGATACGTTTATGGCCAAAGGTCGGCTGCTTAAGGATACGAATACCGCTACCCTGGCGCTGGTAAAGGTGGGCGGGCTGCGCCTGGTAGTAAAACGGTACAATATCAAGAATGCTTGGCACGCTCTGAAACGATGCCTTCGTCCGAGTCGGGCCTGGAAATCATGGGAAAATGCACACCGGCTGGCGTTACTGGGTATTCCAACCCCCAGACCGATTGCCCTCGTGGAGAATCGATGGGGGCCGCTGCGTTCTAAAGCCTATTTTATAACCGAATATATCGAAGCAAATAATCTAAACCATCTGCTTCGCCGAGGCAAAATAGAAGAGAATAATCTAAAAGATTTCACAGAACAATTAATGGCGATGCTTCAACTGTTTGCCGATGCTTCCTTGAGCCACGGAGATTTTAAGGCTACCAATTTTTTAGTTGACGCAGGGAAAATATCGATCGCTGATCTGGATGCTATGCGTGAACATCGCTTTCGATGGCTATACCGCCGGGCGTTTAGAAAGGATTGTAAGCGTTTGATGAAAAATTGGAAGGGTTTGCCGGAAATTGAAAAAACATTTCAGGAACGGCTTCAAAAATTGGTCGTATAATCGTAATTTATTTTTGGGACACTACACGCCCATCGCTTTATGAACCACTGTGCTTTCTGAATACGACTTTCCATGCAGTTCTTAGTTTGCGGACAGGCGTCCGCAGCCCAACTTTCTGCCGGAGCAGGAACCGTTCCAACGGGCTGGTAAATTCAAACGAGGTCCCTGCCGGCACGTACCAGTTATTTCGGGAAGTATGCTTGGCTAGATAGTAATTGCTTTGCATCAGATAGCGATGGGTCTTTAGGTTGGTCATATGATCCTCAATATGCGAAAAATGTCGAGCGGCAAAATGTTTTAGATACTATTTCTTATCGGATTATAGGTCTCCTTCCTAGGGGCTGTTTTGAAAACAATCGGCAAGAGGTAAACACAAGCTTTTGGGGAATGCAAATACCGCCTGGCCTAAAACGCAATAACCGTGGAGATCATCGGAACAAAATTTGAAAATCACTCTAAGTCGCCAAGACAGGTAGAAATTACAACAACACCTTCAATCCGCTGCTTTTGTAGCTTTCCGCATTTTATGGTTTTCGTGCCGCTCAATCCGGTTCGCTTTTCGATGCACCGATCGGATCAATCTTTTATGGTGGGCACCGAGTTGATTGCAGGTGAAATATTCATGTAAAAATCGCATCATATCCGTATAGCTGAAATAGTCGCGGGATGAATAGTATAATTGGGCCAGGTCTTTTATTTTCCAGCGTCTTTTTAGAAATCTCGGTCGAAATACACGCTGAAGATCGATCAAATTAAGCCTCTCAAGGCCGTATTTGTCTTTGCTTAAAAAAACATGGGACAGATACAAATCTCTATGATAATAGCCTGATCGATGTAACCGCAAAACCAACAGCGCCATTTGACTTATCAACTCTTTTTTGTCTCGCAATAGAACGTATTCGCTTTTTGTATTATGCCACTCGGGTAACAGTCGTTCCAACGCCTCTGCTTGCGGTAGCTCTTCAATCATTACAAAACTGCGTTTTTCACCAAACCAGCGGCGTTCCCGCCCATAGGCTATAGGGCGGGCGACAGCGACGCCATTTTCAGCCAATCTTGTAGCCCCGAGAAAATCATACATTCCAGTCTCAATTCGGTGCTGGGTAAATCTTTGTATAAATAAATTAAAAATACCAGGATATCCGAACCGCTTGAGATAAATGACCACCTTTGATCCGTAGGATTTATTCAAAACCACCCAAAAACGTTCGCGGTTCTTCAAACCGGGTTTGTCCAGCCGATGTCCCTGATCATATTTAAAGACATTTTTCAGGGTTCCCAATCCATGTTCTTCCAGTAACTGCTTGTAACCTTTATGGACCAAACCACTGCCATCACTTGACTGTATGAATGTTTCCTGGAGGGGGTTATAATACGTTCCGATTATATTATTGATTGATTGCGTGTTGTCCATCGTTTACCTGTTATGGCATCGATCTGCATTTTAACTCAATACTAAAACTGGTTTTAAAAAAATGCCGATGGCCTTCCTGGTTTCACTGGCCCGGTAAAGGGAACCGGATTGGAGTACTGGAATTACGATCTAATAACGCAAGTGACATGTGCCTGTTGCAAGTTGCGAATTGAAAAAATGAACACGCAACACGCAACGCGTAACCTCCAGCAATTGTTTTTATCATTACTCCATAAGAATTTACCATTCGAACGGGACGGCTTCCATCTTAAGATCAATCATTGGAGCCAAGCAGCAATTGTAGGTTATCCTCTATTTTGCCATAAGTCGTCTTAATTGAAAAGCTTTGGGAATCTCGCCTGCGGTCCGCCTCTCCCATTAACTGCCTGAGTGCCGGGTTAGGGATTAACTTTTCAACGGCCGTAAACCAATCATCCTGGCTTTCGGCATGAAACCCGGTTGTTGCATGGTCGACAATATCTCGATTGACAACCACCGGAGATGATACGGCCGGAAGGCCGGCGGCCATGTACTGCAATACCTTAGGTCCGCATTTCCCGCGCGTCCACAAATTGTCTGGCACGGGAGCAATTCAGATATGGGCCGATGCTAACGCTGACGCCTCTGCTTTTTCGCTTCGCTGGGTGGTTTCAGTATGAAGTCGGTGATTGGGGAGATCAAAATCAGCCACAATTTTCAGCCGCAAGAAGGAATAGACCATGCCAGACATTCTCAACCGTCGGCATCCTCACCACACTCCAGACCTTACGCTCACCATTGTCATACCTCATGAGCATCGTAAGAAGCTTCCCAAGGTCCATCCTGTCCGTCTTGGCTCGTCTGGCTCTCCGATTCACTTCAATACTCGATGAATCAACCACTAGGTTCACGACCCCCAGACCGACCAAATACCGGTGCAACCAAAACCCATCACGCCCAGCCTCATAACAACTCAGAACAAGGGCCTCCCCAGGTTACCCAAAACGCCCCTTAGCCTGCTCAATCTCCCGCTTAATACCAGACAAATCCCCCGCCAAAACAATCCTCTCCCGAGGTTTCTGGCAATATCCAATCAAAAAACCCAACTTCCATTCCTTGCTGCCCAGCACAAAAGCAAGATACAATTCACCCCGATTCCTGGTATACTATTCTTTGTGGGCTGTTAGCTGGTCCATAGCTCCCTCCTTTTGACTTTGGTTTAAAGGAGCTTACTACTAGCGGCCTACTTTGCCTGCATAGGATCTAACTGGAATTGTGAACACTCTCTCTCAGCCCATAAAATCCTAAACAATCATAAGCAGTCATCACGAAAAGGAGGGAAGGGCGGGTTGTTCTGTTTTTGATTCGTAATCAGTAGGTTGTCGGTTCAAATCCGACCGTCGGCCCCAGTGAATTCTTTCAGTCTCCTTATGACATCAAGGGGTTTGCCAATAGAGGTTACCCCTCTTTTATTAGATGGCATGAGGCAGACCTTGAATTTTCTGGTATGCCAACCGAAAATGTAAAGTAACCAATGTTGACCCCCCGAGCTCGTAAGGGTTTAAACGTGGTATGTTCGGAGTGGAGGGTTTTTCCTATCCTGATAATATTTCTGAATGGGTACCTCGTGGAGAATAAAAACCATTCTCTTTTCTCAGGTTACTCAGTATAATGGAATTGTTTATGCATATCCGTATTTATTTCTATAACATAGTGAATGCACCGAAAAAATTCGTCGGATCGTGAGAAATCTCATTCTCGGATCCCTCCTCTGGTATTGGTAGTATTTTTTTGTCGGAGGAAACGGAAATGAGAGATGTCAACCTCGCTTCCTTGAGAAGTCAGGAGCGGTCAAGGCGGCCCCTCCTCCTTATTGGCCTCATCTGTGTCGTTTTTGGGTCATTAGCGTTGGTGTTTGCCCTCTATATGAAGCCAGGTGTCCAAAGGCCCCAGTCCGTTGGCAAACGGGTAAGGCTCCCTATTATGTCTATTGAGAAGGAAGAGGGGCCAAGGATTTCAGGGACTGTGGAAGAGGGGGGGATGGAGGAGAAACCATTGGAAGGTGGGATACTGGAGGAAGGAAAGCTAGTTGGCTTAGACCCCCCGGATCCTTCGCTAATAATCGAGGAAGAAGGGATCGAGAATAAGGAGATCTCTATTCTGGCCGAAAAGGAGGCATTGGAGGAAAAGACTGATCTCCCAATGGAAGAGATGGAGGGGAAAAGGCCTGAGATTGAGGGGAAAAAGGAAGAAAAAGCCAAGGTTGCCATGGTTGAAGAGCCCGAAGGTCTGGCAATACCCGAGGGGAAAGTTACAAGGGGTATATATACCCTAAATATAGCGTCCTTCAGGGAGAAAGTGAATGCAGATCGGTTGATGAAGGAATTGGAGGATAAGGGCTACGAGGCCTTTGCTGAGAAGGCCAACATTCCTGGAAAGGGAACTTGGTATCGGGTTGCAGTGGGACGATTTTCCTCTCGGGAAGAGGCTCTGACATTTGCCCAGGGGTTAAAGGAAAAGGGAGTTACCTACTCCTTCGTGAGAAAAATAACAGAAGTGAAAAGGTGAGGCGGCTAAATCGTTTGATTACCCACGCATAATAGCAAAACCGCTTGGCAAAAAGAAGACGTCGCTCACTGAGAAAGGACCATCCCCCATAATCTAAGGTTTGATAGGGAGATGAAGGAGGAGGGGGCAGGTAACTATTTCTCTCGCCTCTACGGAATAAAAACAGCTCACCTTTTAGTAATAACCTTCAGCTGACCCGCCATCGTTAGAATGCGTCTCAGCGGGTTTTGCCTAAGTGCAACATTCTATTTCACCTCTATGAACGGTACAATGAAAGCAATTTCGTTTATTCAATGAGCGTTTGATGAAAGGATATCGACTGTGAGCCATTTTGTATTATCTCCCGAACAGGAGCGGGCTCATGATCATCTCATGAGTTGGCTCCAACACTGCGAAGATGAGGGGTATCACAATTATATTACGGTTGGCGGTTATGCGGGTACGGGAAAGACCCATTTGGCTACCGCCCTAAGAATATCGCTGAGAGATCTCAATCGGACCATCCGTGTGGGGTTCTGTGCCTTTACGGGGAAAGCATCCTCCGTGTTGAAGGAAAGATTAGAATCGATGGGAGGCCTGAATGAAGATGATTATATAGGCACCATCCACGGTATGATGTATAAACCAATCATAGACGAGGATGAGAATGGACGGCAGAAAATAGTAGGGTGGAAGAAACGCTTAGCATTGGACTATGACGTGATTATTCTGGATGAAGCCTCCATGGTAAGCGCAGACCTGTGGGCGGATCTAACATCATACGATATTCCCATCATTGCAGTGGGTGACCATGGACAATTGCCACCAATAGGAGACAGGTTCAGTATCGTCAATCGCCCTGACCTGGTTCTCAATGAAATCCACAGGCAGGCATTGGATAGTCCAATAATCAGATTATCCATTGAGGTGAGAACCAGAGGCGAGATTCCATTCGGGACATTTGGGGGGAATGTCTGTAAGATGCGTAAATCGAGTTTTGATTTCGATGATTTGTTCGAGAGCCTTGATTTCTCACAGCCGACCATAGTTACCCTTTGTGGAATGAACTGGACCAGAGTCCAACTCAGCAGGCACATTCGGAAGAAGTGTGGATATTATGGCAAGATGCCCTGCGAGGGGGAGCGGATAATCTGCTTGAAGAATAATCGTCACACGAAGCTGATGAATGGCCAATTGGGGATTCTCGGTAGTATCAGTTCATGTATACCCCCTCACATTTATGAGGCAGTCATTAACATGGACAATATGCCAGGGCCCTATAAAACCCTGGTGCATAGTTGTTGTTTCGGGAAAAAGGAATACAACGGATTCTATGATGAGGTCTCACCTAAAAAGGTGGAGCATATTCTGGAAGATACGGGGTACCCTGGAGTTGACCTGTTCGATTTTGGATATGCCATCTCTGTCCATCGGAGCCAAGGATCGGAATGGGATACTGTATTACTTTTCGAAGAGCGATCTCAGTATTGGGATGCTGAATTTTATAAGAGGTGGCTCTATACCGCAGTTACCCGGGCAAAGGAGCGTTTGTTCGTTATAACAAGGGATTAAAGGAAGGAATGGGAGAAACAGGTTCTTTAGGAGTTCAAATCTGGGAAGCCCCGCCCTGTGGGCGGGGCTTCCCAGAAAGAAAAAGGCCTGGCCACGTGGCCCAGGCCTCCGAGGGCAATTTAATCGGCAATCTGGAACATTTCCCTGGTCTTCAATGGATGGCGGAGCTTCCTGAGGGCTCTCTCTTCAATCTGACGTACCCTTTCCCTGGAGATGCCGAATTGCTTTCCGACTTCTTCCAAAGTATAATCCGTCTTTTCCCCAATCCCGAACCTCATCCTCAAGATCTTTTTCTCCCTCGGTGTTAGTGTTGACAACAACCTTTGGGCTTGTTTGGAGAGATCAAGGCTTTCGATAAAGTTTTCAGTGGCAAACTCGGCATCATTATTGGGAATCAGATCCTGGAGGCGTCCATCGTCATCCCCGATTGGTGTCTCAAGGGAAAGAGGCTCTTTGGCCAATCCCATAACCTTGTTGACCGTCTTTAAGGGGAGGCCGCTTTTTTTGGCCATCTCCTTGGGGGTGGGATCCCTTTCCAACTCCTTAGTAAGGACATTGAAGGCCTTTGCCAATTTACTTCTGCTTTCCAAGAGGTGATTGGGTATCCTAATGGTTCGGGATTTATCGGAGATTGCGCGAGTTATCGCCTGTCTGATCCACCAGGAGGCATAGGTGCTGAATTTAAATCCCTTGGTATAATCGTACTTAGAAACGGCTTTAATGAGTCCTAAATTCCCCTCTTGAATGAGGTCCAAAAAAGAGAGCCCACGGTTCATATAGGCCTTAGCAATGCTTACCACCAGTCGTAAATTGGATTGGATCATCTCCCGTTTTGCCCTTTCCACCTCCGATTCGGCATGCTTGATTTGGCTCAGGGTTTCGAGCATTTCCCCTTTAACGGGGTTTGAGTTGTCCTCCTTCTCAGCTGTTTCTTCTAACTTCCCGATGATACGGGAGATATAATCCTCTTTGGCTTGGATGATCTCTCGGGGTTTTATACTCCCTTCCTCGAGCTTTTCCCCGAGAGCAGCCAGTTCCTTTCTGGCCTGGGGAAACTTGAGCATGAGGTCGCAGATGACATCCTCCCCTTTTCTGATGGTTTTAGATAGCTCTATTTCCCTGTCCCGGGTGAGGAGGGAAATTTTTTGCATCTCCTTAAGATAAGCGAGGGTAATATTTTCCGAGTTTGAGATGGCGATTCCGCCTTGGAACTCTTCTCCATGATCAGAAGGCATATTGCCCTTTTCCATTTGGGATTCGCTGCTTGCGCATTGGATAAATCCCGTCAATTCATTGACTGGACCTTGATTGGGTTCATTGAGCCCGAGAAAATCGGCCAAATGGCCATAGGCTAAATATCTCCCCCTCTTTTTCACGCCAATCAAGCCCTTTGCGCCTCTGCTGCCCCTCTTCAATTTCAACTCCTCATCTCCTCTAGCGGTCATATTTTAGAATGATAATCATTACTGATAATATAATAAACATTTACGTTAAAGTCAAGATTTTTCTTTCCCCCCGAAAATTCAGCTTTCAATTGCTGTTTTAAATAAAATAAACAAAAAATCTATCTTATTTTTTATTAAAAGTCAAGGTTTTTTTACATTTTTTCTTTTGCATATGGGTAGATATATATTTACCCTGTAAGAGGTAATGTTTAGGTTCAGGCAATGGATTTTTACCATGTCGAAGTGGAGTTCTTGCAAAGATCAATGCGCGATACAAACCTCCCAATCTGAGGGGAGTTCAAATTTTCAACGATATTATGGGCGTGCCCTTATCCTCGGGGAAGCTTCCCCTTGCCTTGAAGGAGAGTTCTCCCTCCTCGGGGTGATGGCTCAATTTTGGATATCTGGTTGGTACATAATTGACTACCCCCTTTGGGAAAAGTAGACTAAAATGGCGATAGGGTATTTACCATTACCTATAATTGGGGTAATAGATATCTCTATGAAAATTCTCCTCATCTCCCCGGAAAGGAAACGGAAAAGGGAGGAGGCCTTTCTCTTCAAATTAGGATTTCTCAACCTTCCTTATATCGCCGCCGTCACGCCAAGCGATGTGGAGATAAAAATCGTAGACGAGGCTTATGAAGCCATCGACTTCGATGAGCGGGTGGACCTCGTGGGGGTCACTGCCCAAACCCCCGTTGCTCCCAGGGCCTACCAGATCGCCTCCGAGTTTAGAAGGAGGGGAGTTCCTGTGGTTATGGGTGGTGTACATGCCAGCATGCTTCCCGAGGAGGCCATCCAATATGTAGACAGCGTCGTCATCGGTGAGGGAGAAATCTCTTGGCCCCACGTGATAGAGGATTTCAAAAGGGGGGAATTAAAGCCCTTCTACCGGCCCACGTCAAAGGTGAACATTAAGAACCTTCCCTTTCCCAGGAGGGATCTCCTCAATGGGACCCCCTATTTCCCCCTAAAATTGCTGGAGACAAGCAGAGGGTGCCCTCATAAGTGTGATTTCTGCGGTGTTTCAAAGTTCTTTGGCAATCGGTATCGAAATCGCCCTATGAAGGAGATCGATAGGGAACTTCGAATGCTTTTCCCCAATGGCTCCGCTATGAATCCCATAGGTAAGAGATTTCTCTCCTTGATCAGCAAAGACCTACCATATTTCCTAAAGCGAAGACTTCTCTATATCATCGACAGCAACGTGGTCCCAAATAGACGATTTGCGAAGGAGCTCTTCACCGTGCTCAAGGAGTATGATCTTTTATGGTGGGGGCATGCCCCAGTTTCCGTGGGATATGATGAAGATCTGCTGAAATTGTTCTCGGAAAGTGGATGTGTCGCCCTGAACATCGGTTTCGAGTCTCTTTCCTCGAAGAACTTAATTGCGATGAAGAAGGGTTTCAATCAGCCTAATAGATACGAGGAGGCAATAGTGCGAATTCACGAACATGGCATTGGGATCATGGGGACATTTATCGTGGGATTGGATGACGATGACGAAACGGTCTTCGATCAGATCACCGATTTCGTCATTCAAAACAAGCTGGATTGGGCCCTTACTTTCATCATGGCCCCCTGTCCTGGAACGGATTCTTTCATTCGATTGGAGAAAGAGGGGCGAATTCTGACACGGGACTGGGAGAAATATGATTCCCTGAATGCCGTCTACAAGCCCGTATTGATTTCCTCAGAGGAGTTGGAAAGGGGGATGCAGAGAGTCTGGAAAGAGGTCTTCTCCCTCCCCTCTATCTACAGGCGGATTATTAAGGGGCCCCGGATTCATCCCCTTTTCTATCTCATTATGAATTGGCAGTTTTACCGATTAACGCGAAGCTGGTAATCCAGGATCGTTGCTTGCCTTAAAAACTATTTCAGGGCTCTACTCATGGTAATTTTTCATATATGGTATTTTTCAACGGAGAGACCAGAGAACATCCGTCTTTGGATTCTTTGAAACCCAGTCGAAATTCTGATAGAAACATGATATTATTAAATAATCCATCATTCCGTAGCAAGGTGAAACAATTCGGTGAACATTTGGTTTTTCAACCTTACCGTCGTCCTCTATGTATTGGCAACCATTAAGTACCTCCTCTTCATCATCCTCTTGAGGGAGTTACTGGCCAAAATCGCCTTCATTTCCCTGTCTGTCGGGTTTACCCTTCATAGTATCGCCCTCGTACTTCGGTGTCTCGAGGCTGGGCATGCCCCCATTACCAATCTCCATGAATCCCTCTCTTTTTTTGCATGGGCCATCATAGGGGTTTACCTGGTTTTTTACTGGAGATATGGGATTAAGGTATTGGGCCCTTTTATTTCAACCCTTGCACTGATTCTGATAATTCCGGCAATAGCCTTGCCCAAAGAGATTCTTCCCCTCGCCCCCATCTTGAGGAGTTACTGGCTTCCCATCCACGTCATTTTCGCTTTTCTGGGCAACGCCATATTCGCCTTGGCCTTTTGCACGGGGATTATGTATGTAATTCAAGAGCATCAGGTTAAATCCAAACACATTGGTGCCATATCCCGTCGCCTCCCCTCATTGGGAGTGCTGGACGAAATAAACTACAAGGCATTGACCTTTGGATTTCCCCTTCTTACCGTTGGGATCATTACGGGCTCTATCTGGGCTCAATATGCATGGGGATCTTACTGGAGTTGGGATCCCAAGGAGACTTGGTCTTTGATTT
>Ga0209636_10004358_pt1 | contig 14424 bp, 12 predicted proteins | sample DeeMarSWOR152_54_FD_187464 | JGI IMG/M metagenome (GOLD analysis project Ga0209636, IMG submission 187464) | Marine sediment microbial communities from White Oak River estuary, North Carolina - WOR-1-52-54 (SPAdes) (version 2) | ecosystem: Environmental > Aquatic > Marine > Intertidal zone >...
TCGCTCCCTGGAGGACCATCTTCAAGGAAAGGATTAAGCGTCTGACCTGAATCAACCGGGTGACAATGGTGAGCGTGATTCCGATTAAAAAGAGAAGGACAACCATCAAGGGCATCCAGATAAAATCACTTGTTTCTTTGGTGAACACAAGGGCTTTATCCAGAAAAGAGAGAGAAATATTGAAGTCGGACTCGAGCGTTTCATCTCCTTCCCCAACCTCGATCTCTCTTTTCTCTCCTCCCGCAGGCGTTGCGCTGTAGATGTCAACCCACAGGATGTACGTTCCTAGTTCGATGTTCTGGAAGGTATAGTTTCCCTCTTCATCGATTTCAGATTCGAGACGGTTTTCCGTCCCTAAAGGCTCGAGCAACACAGAACCATGAGTGTAGGGCTTTCCTTTTGCCGCGTCAGTGACTTTGCCTTTGATTTCGGTAGCGTTCAAGAATGAAAATCCGGAGAGTAGGAGAAACATATAAATGATGACGATAAATTTTTTCTTCATGGCGTTATTCATCCTCTGAACGTTTTAATAAAGTAAAGAATGAACAATATGACTATCGGGGTGAGAATCATTAACGAAAAAGCCCATATATAGCGCAGTCTGAAACGCGGGTTTCCAGAGGCAATTTCTTTAAGTGCCTTTTTCCGTCCCCATATGTAGCCAACAAAGATACAGATGAAAAAAGCGCCCACAGCCAGGGAGATATTGCCAAAAGCAAAAGCAAAAAAGCCTAAAAATTTGAGCTTGGTGAAAAACTCCATTCCTCCTGTGGAGAGAGCGGATGGAATACCGAGAATAAAGGTGATGATTCCGATAACAAAGACCGCTTTTTTTCTCGACCAATTCTTCTCGTCAACGAGAAAAGAGACGGGCACTTCAAGAAGAGAGATGGTCGAGGTCAAGGCAGCCACGGTGAGAAGAGTGAAAAAGAGAATTCCAAAAATGTATCCGCCAGGAAATTGGGAAAGTATGAGAGGAAAAATTTGGAATGCCAGGCCCTCTCCTCCGACATCTACAGGTTGCCCGGAAAAAGCGAGAGTCGGGAAAATAATCAACCCTGCAAGGAGGGCGATAAAGGTATCCGAAAAGGAAACCCATCCGGCTGAGGAGACGAGATTGCTCGATTTGGAAATGTAGCTGCCGTAAGTGATCATCGTTCCCATGCCCAGGCTGAGAGAGAAAAATGCCTGCCCGACAGCGTACAGTATAACCGTGCCGTTGAGCTTAGAGAAGTCGGGTTTGAGATAAAAAGAGAGTCCCTGTGGGGCTCCGGGAAGAGTGAGGGCTCTTACTGCCAGAAGCACGATCAAGAGGAAAAGAGCGGGCATCAGGATCTTTGTCCATTTCTCAATTCCCTTCTTGACTCCTTTAGAGATGATGAATATGGTCAATCCCATGATTAGACCGAAGAAAATGAAGACCTGCAGAGGATCAGCACTGAAATCAGCAAATATCTTATTCGTCATTTCCGCTGTGAGCTGCCCCTTGAATGCTCCGGCAGCTGTTTTGAAAATGTATCCAGCCGCCCACCCTGCCACGACTGCATAGAAGGAGAGAAGACAGATGCCTGTGATGATTCCCAGGTAGCCGATGAATTTCCAGGGAGAACCAGGCTTGATGTAATCGATGGCGCCGACAGGATTCCTCTGGGAGTGGCGGCCGAGAGTGAGTTCAGCCAGCATCACAGTGAACCCGATGAACGCCACAGCCAGGACATAAACAAAAACAAAAACCGCCCCTCCGTTTTGGCTGACCACGGTGGGAAAACGCCAGATATTGCCTAGACCAATGGCTGAACCCGTCGCAGCGAATATGAAGGCGACTTTGGAGCCCCAGACTCCTCTAGTGCTTATTTCCTGGCTCTCCATTTTTCAGTCTCCTTTATCCTGGCAGTCTGAAGTTTTCATATTTATCCGTATTTTTTACCATAAAAAGGGGGAAGGCTCAACAAAATAAAAAGTAAAATGGGATTGTGTCTTAACATTTGACATTTCTTTTTCTTTTCCACTTATCAAAAAGGGTTTTCTCTGATGGCCCACAAGATAAAAAGAAAAGAGAGAGGGAAATTGTCAAATACTGAGACGCGACGACAAAAAGAGGTTGCGTAATTTCTGCGTCCTTCTTAAAATTAGAAGTCAATTCATCTGACCTGAATAATTCAGGGTGCATGGATTATTCACGAGTCGAGGAGGTTTTTGATATGCCCACAGTCGAAATAAAGCCTGATATCTACTGGATAGGAGTGAATGACAGGACCACTGATCTTTTTGAGGGGATATGGCCGATCACTAAGGAGGGGGTTTCCTACAACTCCTATTTGATAAATGACGAAAAGAAAACAATCATCGACCTGATGAAGTCATTCAAAGGAGATGAATACCTGGCCCAGATCGATGAAGTCACAGATATCTCTAAAATTGAATATGTGGTTATCAATCACATGGAACCCGATCATTCGGGCCTAATAAGGACAATCAAAAGGATTGCTCCTCGGGTCACTTTCATCGGCTCGGCAAAGACCAAGGAAATGCTGGAGAGCTTCTTTTCCATTAAAGAGAATGTCCGTGTGGTCAACGATGGGGATACGCTTTCTCTTGGAAAAAGAACCTTGAAGTTCTTTTCAACTCCCTTTGTCCACTGGCCTGAGACCATGATGACTTACGAGACCTCTCATCGGATTCTTTTTTCTTGCGATGGCTTTGGCGGGTATGGCGCTATCCAGGGATCAATCTTTAACGATGAATGCAAAAACTTTGACTTTTACAAGAAGGAAGCCCTCCGGTATTACGTCAATATTGTGGCCAATTTTAGTGCAAGAGTATTGAGTGCGATCGAGAAATTGGCTGATCTTCCTGTGGATGTCATTGCTCCGTCTCACGGTTTGATCTGGAGGAAAAATCCCTCCTTCATCGTTGATCTCTACAAGAAATGGGCCGAGTGTGCCACAGGCAAGACTGAACCGGCCATAACTCTAGTTTATGGGTCCATGTACGGTTACACGGAGATGATGATGAATGCAGTGGCTCAGGGTATATCACAGACTGACGTTCCCCTTGAGATCTTCGACGCTGCACGCACTCATGTGAGTTACGTCTTGCCCTCTCTCTGGTCAAAGAGAGGGGTTATGATAGGTGCACCTACCTATGAGGTTTCCCTCTTTCCGCCTGTTGCAGAGGTTTTGAACATGGCTGCCCATAAGCACATCAAGAACAAGACAGCGGCCTATTTTGGAAGCTTTGGTTGGAGTGGGGGCGCGCGAAGAAATTTAGAAAAAATCATCGAGCCTCTGAAGTGGGACCTTGTCGATACTTTTGAATTCAGGGGATGCCCCAAAGGGGAAGAACTCAAGGAGGGAGAAGAATTCGGCCGGAAGTTTGCCGAGCTGATCGAGAAAGAAGGATAAATTTTTTGGGGTTAGATAAAATGGTGTCAGGCTTTATCTGGAAGAATAGATTTATGCTTGATTCCTGATTTAAAGGCTTTTATATTAGCAAAGCCTGACCCCGATTTTTCATTTTTCAAGCTCTAATCCCGATTACTCGACTCCTTTCACACTTTAGTTGAAATATGATATATTGATGGAGTTATGTTTTCCTGAGAGATAAAATGGAAGATACCGGCTGGAGAAAGAGCTTAAACAATTTTTTAGAAGACCTCAGAATCATCGAGGAATGTAAAGGTGAAACTCCTGAAAACTTCAATCAATTTTGTGAGTTTATTGCCGAGCCTTCCTTTGAGAGTCTGTCGGAAGAGCTGAGAAAGTATGGGATTAAATCAAAGTACTGGATCAAAAAGCGGAAATGGATTGCCTTTGAGGTAAAGTTCCCCAAATCGAGAATAGATAATTTTCATTACATCATCATCCTCCCCAAGAATTCCATCGAACTCAAGTTAAAGCTGCGGACAAGGGGGAGAAGAACCAAAAAGAGCTTCGTTGAGGAAAAAGTGGAGCCCTTCATGAAGGATGTCCTTCCTTCGGAGATCCTGAAGCTTCCCAAAGAAAACTTGATCTTGGATGTGATCAAGCATTACAGAAATTTCAGCTATGAGATTCTCACCAAGACTGAATAATAGGCGAAGATTGGATTCCTTTTGAGTCCTCTCTTTTTTTTAATCCTTCCGGTTTTATGATTATTTCCGTCATGTTCAAATTCTCAGGGAATCTATCCCATCTTCTTCGAATCTCACATTTTCATGGAGCAAAAGAATTGAAATCAGGGCACAGATTTGTTACCTTTCTTTTCTTTAAATGAGAAAGAAAAAATTAGCTCCGGGAATCCTGAAGATTCAACTCCTGATTTTAATATCCTATTCGTCTATTACCGTATTGACTCTCCTCTCCCTCTTTTTCGAACATTTGGGAGGAAGCCCGCGGCAGATCGGTTTCCTGATGGGACTTTTCGCTTTCGCCGCTTTCTTATCCCGTCCGTTTGCTGGCTGGCTCTTGACCAAATTCAATCCCAGGGGAGTCATGATCGCTGGTCTCACTCTCATGCTTGTGGTGACATCCCTCTACCCTTTTATCCAGGAATTGAACTGGTTCGTGGTCTTCGTAAGGATTTTTCATGGCCTGGGATTTTCCGTATTTGTCCTGGCGGCTTTGTTGATAACAATTAATTTAGTTCACGAAGAGGAAAGAGCCTATGCCATAGGCGTCGTGTCCACCGGCTTCATGATTCCTCTATTGGTGTTTCCCTTTTTGGGAGAAGAGATCATTCGCAGGTTCGGCTTCTTTGCCTTTTTTCTCAGCGCGATTTTTTTATCCGTCATTCCTTTTATCTATGCCTTTTTTATCAAGCTCGACATTCCCGGCTTTTCTGAAGAGTCAGGAGCCAAGAGTGTGGGGTTTCTTGCGCTTCTGAAAAAGAAGAAAATTGATTTGATTTTGTTCTTGAGTATCGTCTTCGAAATCGGTCTGAGCTCCTGCCTGGCCTTTGTCCCTCTTTTAGCCATCGGCGAATCTCCATTGCGGGCTGGATACTATTACACTTTTCTCGCATTGAGCGCTGTGTTCGTGCGCGTTATCGGAGGGAGCCAGCTCAGATTTTGGGGGAGCCCGAAGCTGCTTCTCCCGGCCTTCTGTTTGATTTCCGGAGGAGGGCTCTTGATCTCTCTATCCTCCAGTAATGTAGTGCTTGGAATCTCTGGATTGATCTATGGAATAGGAATCGGTATCCTTTACCCCCATCTCTCGGCTTTGATCGTTAAGGGAGTCACATCCAGGGAAAGAGGGAAAGTCCTGAGCCTTTTTGCTTCTTCCGTTGATTTAGGTTTTGCTCTTGGACCTCTTTTCTTTGGCTGGATTTACCAGTCAATCGGAATTCGCCCATCTTTTGCTCTTTTTTCCACATTCATTTTTCTCTCGTCCATCGGCATTATTCTATGGGGAAAGTCCCTCTTGTTTCGGGAATAAGAGGGGTCGCATCTCAACATTCGACATTTCTTTAAGCAAGGATTAATTTATGAATCTCTCTCTGAAGCCCAATTAGATAGAAAAAATCAAATGGATGGAAATGTCGAATGTTGAGATGCGACCCCAATCACGACACCAATCAGAGCTGCCAGATCAAACGGAATTTCACCCGCTTATCAAGGCGAGTGATCCCTTCTTCCTTTGCCCACTCAACAGCTTGGTCATACTCTTCCTGGGTGATGCTTCGGTTGAGCGGAGAGTCGGGAGCTATTCTCCCGCATGGATGATACTGGTCCATGATGTTCACATAGGTGTTTTTTGAGATTTCTTTTGCCAGGAAACGCATCACTTCTTTTGTTCCTGCCAGTCCCTGAGGAAGGACAAGATGCCTGACTAATAGACCTTTCAAGGCTATTCCTTTTTTATCCAAGAGAAGGTCACCCACCTGTCGGTGCATTTCTTCTATGGCGGACTTGGCCACAGGAAAGTAATCAGGGACCTGAGAGTATTCCTGAGCCGCATGGCTGTCTTTGTATTTAAAGTCAGGCATGTAAATATCGAAGACTCCATCCAGGAGTTTCAGAGCCTCGAGAGAATCATACCCGCCGGTGTTGTAAACAAGGGGGACGGAAAGCCCTTTCTCGATGGCGAAAGGAAGGGCTTTAAGGATTTGAGGGACATAATGAGTCGGGGTGACAAAATTGATATTGTGGCAGCCCAGCCTTTGAAGCTCAACCATTATCATGCCCAGCTTTTCGAAAGAAATCTCTTTCCCTTCTCCAAGATGGCTAATAGAAAAATTCTGGCAAAACACACATTTAAGATTGCAGTGTGTGAGAAAAATGGTGCCCGACCCGTGGACACCCACAAGAGGATTTTCTTCTCCAAAATGCGGGGATGCGGAAGAGACTTCAGGATTGAGCCCAGCGCCACAGAAGCCAGTCTCTCCTTGAAGGCGATTCACACCGCAGTGGCGCGGGCAAAGAGTGCAAGCTTCGAGTAAAAGGAGAGCTTTCTCGATTATTTCCGGGAACAGGCCATCTCGATATGTTTTCAGATAAGCGGCCTCAAATCTCTCTGAATCCATTGGGGTCAGACCTCAAAAAATCCAATAATTTAAAAACATAAAAGAAGTAAGGTTAGGTATTATACCATATTGAAAAGGGGTCGCATCTTAACATTTAACATTTCTTAATAAGGGATTAATCCACAGAACTTTCTTTGATGGCGAGTTAAGCGAAAAAAGCAAGTGCATAGAAATGTCAAATGTTAAGATGCGACCCCAATTGAATAGAAGGTGGGTTCTTAAAGAGAAGCAAGAAATTACTGAAGTTTTTAAGGTCTGACTCTGACTCATTCAATTGACTTTGGAGGAGACAATGGATATAAATTCAAGTTAATGATGCAGAGCGCAAGACATGGTGGTTTCCTCGCCATTTCCCGATTGGAACAAATTCCGTTCATTGTTCATGGTTTTGGAACGGGAAAGTGGAAGGATGCGGATTTCAAGAAAAGACCCGAGTGGACAGGTTTCAGACTCCTTTTCCTCAACCAGGTCCATTCCACTATTATTCGATTTATAGACAGGATTCCTGAGAAGAAGTTAAGAGGAGATGCCATGATCACAGACATCCCTGAGCTCCTTCTCATCATCAAAACAGCCGACTGCCTTCCTGTTCTGGTTGTTGACGAACCTCGGAAAGTCATTGCCGCCATCCATTGCGGATGGAGGGGGACTTCCAAACGAGTGATACAAAAAGCCATCCAGGGCATGGTCGATCGTTACAAATGCCGGCCCTCATCTCTTCTTGTGGCTCTGGGCCCCTGCATCGGAAGCGAATGCTATGAAGTCGGGGAAGATGTCCTTAAAAATTTCAAGCAGGAGGAGCTTTCATCCGAATTTTTTCGAGCCCACCCCTCCAAAAAGAAAAAATATCTTTTTGATTTAAAAGGGGAAAACATATCTCAGCTGCTGAGCCTCGGGATTAAAAAGGAGAATATATACTGCGCGGACGGCTGCACGCACTGTGATGAGTCTTTCCCCTCCTACCGGCGGGACAGAGAGAAAGCCGGAAGAATGCTGAGTTTCATCGGAATGTCATTTTAGTTGCTTTTTAAATAAATTTTTTTTATTCTTTAGCGTGCGATGGCAGGACTGTCAGAAATATCGATTCCGGAATTGACTTTGTACAAAAGAGGGAAAGTCCGCGATGTGTATGAAGTAGAAGACAAACTGCTCGTGGTGGCTTCGGACCGCATCTCTGCCTTTGATTATATACTTCCTTCTCTCATACCGGATAAAGGAAAGATTTTAACGCAGCTTTCCAAATTTTGGTTCGAGCACACGTCCCTTGTTTGCTCCAACCACCTTTTGACTGCAGAGATAGATGAGTTTCCCTCTGTTCTCCACAAACACAGAGAGATTTTGGAGAAGAGGTCCATGCTGGTGAAGAAGACAGAAGTGGTTCCAGTGGAATGCGTGGTGCGGGGGTATCTTTCCGGTTCAGGGTGGAGAGATTACAAGGCCACCGGAAAGACGAGTGGCGTCAAGCTTCCGCCCGGATTGAAAGAGTCTGATAGGTTGGATGAGATCATCTTCACACCGTCCACGAAAGCGGAAGCAGGACATGATATAAACATTTCTTTTAAAGAGATGCAAAAACTGGTCGAAACGGATCTCGCTCAGAAAATCAAGAAGATCAGTATAGAGCTTTACCAAAAAGCCTCGCTCCATGCCTACTCGAAGGGGATAATAATCGCTGACACCAAGTTTGAATTCGGGCTTCACAAGGGTGAGCTTATCCTCGTGGACGAAATCTTCACTCCTGATTCCTCTCGATTCTGGCCTCTCTCCAGCTATTCTCCGGGTCAATCTCAGCCAAGCTTGGACAAGCAGTTTGTTCGTGATTATCTGGAAAGCACTGACTGGGACAAGAACTCGCCACCCCCTCCATTGCCTTCGTCTATAATCGAACAAACCTCCCAGAGGTATTTAGAAATATATAAACTCTTAGCCGACAAGAATGAGCTCTGATGCGATGGAAAGTAGACCTCCACATTCATTCCAATAAAAGCAGTGACGGAGACTTTTCTCCTTTTCATATTATCCAACTCTCAAAAAAGAATAAGCTGAGAGCTATTTCCATCGCTGACCATGACACTGTGGCCGCGTATCCGGAAGCGCTGGAGCTTGGGGAAGAAGAAGGCATCGAGGTCATTCCGAGTGTGGAGCTCACGACACTCTTTGGAGACAGAGAGTTTCATCTTCTCCTTCCCTTTGTTGACTGGAAGAAGAAAATTGTGTCTGAGCTCATTGGCCAGGTTGCGGAAAGAAGAATCGTGGAAGGCAAAGAACGTGTCCGGAAACTTCGAGAGATCGGTTTTGATATCAACTGGAAGGAAGTTTCCAGAAAATCGAAGCCGAATCCACCATTGGGAGTAACGATTGCCCAGATTCTTCTGGACAAGGCTGAGAAAAAAGATAGTCCGTCTTTAAAAAAGTATTATGAGGGCCAGAACCGGATTTTCGCCCCCTATTTTTTCTACAGGGACTATTTCACCAAGGGGAAACCCGCTTGGGTTCCCAAGCGTAACCTGGAGTTAGTAGAGGTGCTCAGATTGGCTCCGCAGACAGAGGCCGTGCCCGTACTCGCCCATCCGGGAGCTTACTTCCAGAATGCTTCCCGGGAAGACCTTGTCGTTTTGAAAGAAAACGGGCTTGAAGGTTTGGAAGTGTACACTTTCTATCATGACAACTCTCAAACGGAGCACTACAGAACCCTGGCTGAAGAACTGGATCTTGTTCCCACGGCCGGCTCTGATTTTCACGGGAGGATAAAACCTCATATTGCCTTCGGCTCACTTGAAGGAGGGGAGTACTGGATGGTCGAGGAATTGAGAAAAAGAAAAAGGTGAACCCGTTGAACGTTCTGGATATCATACTGCTCATCATTCTGGCTGTCACATCAGTCGTGGGGATCGTTAAAGGACTTGTGAGGCAAGTTTTCGGCCTTCTCTCTGTCATCATGGGAGTGATTATTGCGCTTGGCTTTTACAAGCAGGTTTCCTGGATCTGCTTGCGGTTCATCTCTTCTGAAGTGCTCGCTCAATTTTTAGGTTTCCTGATGGTGTTTCTGGCCGTTGTGTGTGTCGGGTGGCTGTCTTCCCATCTGCTGTCAAAAATAATCAAAGGTCCGCTAAAGCTTCTGAACAATGTTTTGGGGGGATGTCTGGGCTTTCTCACGGGAATTCTCATCTGCAGTGTTGTTATCTTTGCGCTCTCGGTGTTTCCTGTGAGCCAAAAGGCCTTAAAAGACTCGCAGCTTTCCCCTGTTTGCATGAAAATCACCAGAACCATGGTTGGCCTTATTCCCAAGGATCTCAAAGAAAAATTCAAAGACGCTTATCAGGATATCTCGAAAAAGGTGGAGAAAGATGCAAAAAAAATCTGACAAAGTCACTATCCATCGGAAACTGGAGATTATTATCGAGGAGATGGTGGAAAAGGAATTGAGCCTCAAAGATGGTCTGAAGGAATTTGAGAAAATCTATATCGAGACCGCCTCGAAAAAGTATAAAGGCAACATGACAAAGATGGCCAAAGCCCTTGGGATTCACCGCAATACACTCCGCAATCGCACAAGATGCTTGAAAATCAACAAGTAAATTAAATTGAATTGTAAAAAGGAGACAATGCCTCTCTTCCTTAAAATAAAAAAAGAGGGGACAGGCCCCTTTTTTTATTGAATTTCCCTTCTCAATTCACTAACAAGAATCTTCAGTAAAAAAAGCGAAAAAAGGGGCCTGTCCCCTTTTTCCCTGGATATTGAGTCTTCTTACTCATAAAATCCGGAAAAAATGTCTCATATTAGCACTCTATAGCAGAGAGTGCTAATTTTTTCACTTTTTTCTTGACAAGCAGGGGGGATTTGAATAAAATTAGCACTCTTTTAGCAATTCTGCTAAAAATCATATTGTTTTAAATTCAATCTCAAGGAGGTTCTTAAATGAAGGTGACACCACTCCAAGACAGAGTTCTTCTAAAGAGATTAGAGGAACAGGAAGTGAAGAAAGGAGGAATTATCATTCCGGATACTGCTAAGGAGAAACCCCTGGAAGCAGAAGTCATAGCCGTCGGGAAAGGCCGTGTGACAGAAGACGGGAAGGTCGTTCCTCTCGATGTCAAAAAAGGTGATAAGGTTCTCATCGGAAAATTCAGCGGGACCGAGGTGACCATCGGAGACGTTGAGCACGTGATTGTCCGCGAAGAAGAGATCTTAGCCAAGATCACCTGATTAAGGAAAAGGAGGAAAAAATGGCAAAACAGATTACACTCGGTGAAGAAGCCAGGCAAGCCCTTTTGAAGGGTGTCAACATCCTCAGCAATGTTGTCAAAGAGACACTGGGTCCCAGAGGCAAGAATGTTGTTCTGGATAGGAAGTTCGGTTCTCCCACCAGCACCAAAGACGGTGTGACCGTAGCAAAAGAAATCGAGCTCAAGGACCCGCTGGAGAACATGGGTGCCCAGCTCGTGAAAGAAGTGGCGTCCAAAACTTCGGATGTGGCTGGAGACGGAACGACCACTGCAACCGTACTGGCCCAGAGCATTTTTGCTGGGGGATTAAAGTATGTGACTGCCGGAGCCAATCCCAATCTCATCAAAAAGGGAATCGATCAGGCTGTCGCAGAAGTGGTGAAAGAACTGAAAAAGTTGAGCCGGGAAGTCAGCGGTGAGATGATTGCCCAGGTTGGGGCAATATCCGCCAATAATGACGAGGCTATCGGCAAAATTATCGCTGATGCCATGGACAAAGTTGGAAAAGACGGCGTCATCACGGTGGAAGAAGCCCAGGGTCTGGAGACGACGATGGATGTCGTTGAAGGAATGCAGTTCGACCGCGGCTATCTTTCTCCGTATTTCATCACTGACCCGGACAGGATGGAATGTGTCCTGGAAGATCCGACCATTCTTCTTCATGAGAAGAAGATCAGTAACTTGAGAGAATTCCTGCCTCTGCTGGAGAACGTGGCCAAGATGGGAAGACCCTTGCTGGTCATCGCAGAAGAAGTAGAAGGCGAAGCCCTGGCTACATTGGTCGTCAACAAGCTCAAAGGAACCTTCCATTGCGCTTCCGTCAAAGCCCCGGGATTCGGCGACAGGCGAAAGGCCATGCTGGAAGATATCGCCATCCTCACCGGAGGACAAGTGATCACTGAAGACATCGGTGTGAAGCTTGAGAACGTCGGTGTTGAATGGCTGGGCAATGCCAAAAAAGTCGTGATTGACAAGGACAACACCACAATCGTTGAAGGAAAGGGAAAAAGTGAAGATGTTCAGGCCCGGATCAAGCAGATTCGGACACAGATCGACGAGACGACTTCTGATTATGATAGAGAAAAACTCCAGGAGAGATTGGCCAAGATGGTCGGCGGAGTCGCATTGATCAAGGTTGGCGCGGCTACAGAGACAGAATTGAAAGAGAAAAAAGCAAGAGTCGAAGATGCCATGCATGCCACCAAAGCCGCAGTCGAGGAAGGGATCGTACCCGGTGGAGGAGTCGCTCTCTTGAGATGCCAGAAGGTCCTTGAAAAAATGAAATTTGATGATGACATGAAGATCGGAGTCGACATTATCCGGAGATCACTGGAAGAGCCGCTCCGTCAAATCGCAGATAACGCGGGCTATGAAGGATCCATTGTTGTCGAGAAAGTGAAAGATAAGGAGCAGGATACAGGATTCAATGCCCTGACAGAGAAATACGAGAATCTAGTCAAATCAGGCGTCTTGGATCCGACCAAAGTTGTGCGCATAGCACTGCAGAATGCTTCGAGCATTTCAGGCCTGCTCTTGACAACTGAAGGCTTGGTATCAGAGCTTCCTGAAGAGGAGAAGGGACCCAAATATCCCATGCCTCCTCCAGGAGGAGATATGTACTAAGCCTATTGGCTTGAAACTCAAAGGCCCTGGGCATTCGGCTCAGGGCCTTTCTTTTTTTTGGGGCTTTTATATGGTATATAAACAGAGTGTTAAAATTTTTTGACCGCTATGTTATCAAAGAGCTAATCCCTCCCTCCCTGATTGGTCTTCTCATCTACACTTTTGTTCTTTTAATGAACCATATTCTACAGCTGGCTGAAATTTTTATCACAAGGGGTATCACCCTCCGGGCAGCCGTCGATCTTCTTGTTTTTCTCATTCCTTCCATCCTGGCTTTTACAGTGCCGATGTCTGTTCTGATGGGGATCCTGGGTGGTTTAAGCCGGCTTTCATCAGATTCAGAGATTGTGGCTTTTAAGACTTTGGGGATAAGTTATAAAAGACTTCTACGGCCAGTTCTGGTTTATTCGTTTGCTTTGTTAATGCTGACATCTTTTTTAACTCTTTATCTAGCTCCCCGTGCTAATTTCAAGTGGGTTCAGGCCTTTTCTCAATCTGTTATGGAGAGAGTTCAGTTTAAGATCAGTCCTAAAGAATTCAATGAGTCGATACCCCACACAGTTATTTTTTTACAAGGCATGACGAAGGAGCGAGTCTGGGAGAATGTATTTGTCTATCTATCTGATCCCGACAAAGAGCCAATAGCTATCATAGCCAAAAAAGGAAGGTTGAATGTCTTTTCAGGAGTGAAAAGAGCCGTCCTTCGCCTGTCTGATGGAGTCCTTCATTCATATTCTTCTTCTGATTCTGAAAAATACGGAGTGACTTCTTTCGAAAACCTTGAGGAAGAGATTAATGTGGAGAGCCTTTTCTCTTCCGTCTCGAAAGAAAAGCGAGTGAGAGAGAAAGATATTCATGAATTAATTAAAGATGTCAGAATAGTCAAACAGGATTTAGATTCTCTTGAGAAAGAAAGTGGAAAAGAAGATAAACAGTATCAGCGAAAATGGAAGGAACACCTATCTTATTGGGTCGAAATTCATAAGAAGTTTGCCTTTCCCTTTGCCTGTTTGATTTTTGGGATTTTAGGTCTTCCCCTTGGTGCCTCCACGAGAAAGGGAGGGAGAACCAGTGGCTTCACGATCAGTCTGGGTATAATTACAATTTATTATGTTCTGATCACAGCAGGAGAAAAAACGGCCATGGACGGGAAACTTCCACCTTGGCTTGGCTTGTGGGGGCCGAACATACTTCTCTTCCTGGTGGCTTTGTACCTGTTTTTCAGGTCAACAAAAGAATCCTCCCTTTTTTCGCTCCCCTCTTTTTTAAAAAGGGACAAAGAAAGCGTCTCTGCCGGCAAGAAAAAAAAGTTTTCCCGGAACCTGCCTCGCCTTTCCCTCCGTTTTCCCAATATCTTGGATCGCTACATAATCAGAAAATATCTGGCTGTTTTTTCGCTGGTTTTTTTCAGCCTTCTTGTGATTTCTGTGATTGTGACTTTCTTTGAGCGGATTGATAATATCTATGAGCATAATAAACCGATTGGTCTTCTCCTTGAATATATACGTTACAGTCTCCCCGAATTCATGCATTATATTTTTCCTGTCGCAGCCTTGACGACAGCACTTCTCTCTTTGGGCCTTTTGACCAAGTTCAACGAGATCACTGCCATGAAGACTTGCGGATTGAGTCTCTACCGAATTATCCTTCCTGTTGTGCTTCTTGCCGGAGTGGTGAGTTTTTTCTCGTATTATCTCCAGGAGAATGTTCTCCCTTATTCCAACAAAAAAGCAGAGGAGATCTGGAACAAAATCAACGATCGTGCTCCCCGCAGTTACAGTTATCTGGATCGCCGCTGGGCGTTGAGCAAAGAAGAGAATAGAATCTACCATTACAATTACTTCGATCAAGAAAAATCTGCCTTCAGCCAGTTGTCCATCTATGATTTAGATCCCACTTCATGGACTATCAAAAGGAGGGTATATTCGGAAAGAGCCTTTTTAGGTGACGGTCGTCTTTCTTTGGAGGATTGCTGGTTCAGGGATTTTTCAAGTGGAAAAATGACGGAGTTTGAAAAGAAGGAGAACATGAATATTGATATACAGGAGGACAGGAGTTTCTTCTTGAAAGAAT
>Ga0209636_10004361_pt1 | contig 14418 bp, 11 predicted proteins | sample DeeMarSWOR152_54_FD_187464 | JGI IMG/M metagenome (GOLD analysis project Ga0209636, IMG submission 187464) | Marine sediment microbial communities from White Oak River estuary, North Carolina - WOR-1-52-54 (SPAdes) (version 2) | ecosystem: Environmental > Aquatic > Marine > Intertidal zone >...
CAAAGATGATTTCAAGCCAGTGAGGAAACAGGGTGTGTTGCTGATTGATGGCAATTTGGAGCACCCCCTGCTCCATCGGCTGTTCAATACGGCGCAAAGTCCAGGGTTGACTGATTTTTTTTACAATGCCAATTCCAACAGCATTTTCACCAGATCAGTCACCACCAATCATCTGTATCTGATCACAGCAGGAAGCGCCAATGGCAATCGACACGACATCTGGACAACGGAGCGGATGAAAAATCTCTTTACCAAACTGAAGGAAGATTTCGAATACATCTTAATCGAGGCCCCGCCGGTGCTGGAACATCCTGAAACCCTGTCGCTGTGCAAACTAACAGATGGCGTGCTGTTTGTCATCAAAGCAAACGAAACCCGACTGGAAGTCATTGATGAAGCGAAGCAACAGTTGCAGGAAGCTGGCGCCAGGATTCTGGGAGTGGTGTTGAATGAGCGGAGGTTTTTTATTCCTGGGGGGATTTATAAGAGATTGTAAATCGTCAATGATTTTAAAATCTTGTGATTTCTCTAACTTAATTTCGAGTTTAAAATAAGACGAATTATCTTTTTAATTATGGAATATTCTTTAAAAAAGACTATACATTTTGACGCTAGTCAGATTTTATTTTATCCATTAATTGGAATTGTGCTTGGTATAGTTTTTATAAAATTTTCTTTTTCAATAACAATGGGTTTTATTTTTGCTATCTTCTTAATTTGGATCGTTTATAATTATCCAGAAAAAACCTTATTTATTTTAGTACCAATATTGCCTTTTTGGTTAGAATGGGAAATAAAACAACTTGAGACAATTCAAATTGGTCACATCGAAATAATTGTTTTTGCTGTGTTAGCTGGTTTTATTATAAAAAGTGTTTTAAATAAAAAAGTCAATTTGAATAGGAAAATACCACTCTTATTACCGTTCGTTATTTTTATAGTTATTAACATTATTGCATTTCTATTATCTCCATATCACAAGTTTGATATAACAAAAATTTTTTGGGAGTTGTATAAATACATTTTATCACCATTAATTTATTTAGTTACATTTATTAGTATTAAAAATATAAAATATTTAAAATATTCATTAATATTACTTTTTATTACCTCAATAATAGTTTCCATTTTAGGTATTTTTCAAACAATTACTGGTGAGAATTTAAATTTCTTTCAAACAGGAATTTCAAAATCTAATATGCAAATTCTTGATGAATTTTATGGTTTGAAACGTCATTTCGTACCGGGCACAGAGATTATACGTGCTCATGGAACATTTCTTCATAGTAATGCACTAGCAGGTTATTTGGCGATGACGACCTCTATATTTCTTGGATTTTTGATAAAATATAAAAAAAAATTAATTAGGCTACTATTAAGTTTAGGAATTGGAATACAGTCATTTGCATTACTTCTTACTTTTTCAAGAGGGGGTTGGCTTAGTTTCTTAAGTGCTTCTTTAACAATTTTTTTAATTGGGTTAAAAAAGAAATTATTTTTGGTCTTAATTATCTCTGGAATAATTATATCAATTTTAATTTTAGGATTAATGCCAAATTATGTGTTAGACAGATTTGGTACAATAAGCAAATCTTCAGATCAGATCGAAGTAATTTCTCGTTATGAACGGTGGGGTGCTTTTTTTGAAACAGTAAAAAATAATCCATTATTTGGAACAGGTTATCCATTTGCAGAAGAATTTTTTAATTTTTCTATGCCTTATGGAGCAACCCCACATAATAACTATCTCTATATTGCAATAATGATCGGAATTCCAGGTTTACTGATATTTTTTTACATATATATTCAATGTTTAAAAAAATTGTTTCATACAATTCGAAATGTTAACGTGAATCAAACTTTTGTCGCTGGATGTGCTTTAGGAATCTTAGGTGCTTTTATTAGCTTTGGGATTCATAGTATGGTAGAGGCAATTCTTGATGTTGAGCAAATAGCAATTCTTTTTTGGTTTTTAGTTGCAATTAGTATGATGTTACCAAATTGGAATTCGGAAAACAGAAATTCCATCTTGACAACTCAACAGATATAAAAGCGTAGGTTCTATGTACGCTAACATCGATAAAGTTTTGTCGATAATTCGTTATCGCTACTTTTTTATTGTAACTGCCGTGAAGGAGCCATTTTTTTAAGACGAAGTCCTTAAAAGCGCCAAGTATTTATTTAAATATTTTATCACCATAATTTCTATGAAAATATTATTAGTACCATATTTATATTTACCCAATATTGGTGGAACACAAATAACTGTTTCAAATTTAGCAAGTGAATTTAAGAGAAAAGGTCATTACGTAGAAATAATTGCTCATAAATCTCCCAAAGAACTTCCCAAATTTGAAGTTATAAATGGGATCAGAGTTAATAGAGTTTTTTTTACTTTCCCAAATAAAAAAATTAAATACTTTATAGGTTTTATATTGAGATTTCCCAGGACATTGATATCAATGATAAGTATTATTCAAAGAATTAAACCAGATGTTATTAATATGCATTTATTAGATACAAATTCCTTTTACGTTCTATTAATGAAATTAATATTCCGAATTCCTGTTGTAGCTTTTATTCGAGGTGGAGATATCCCTAATCTTCATCGTCAATCTTATTTCGTCAGGTTTGTAATAAAAAAGTTATTAGAAAAATCAGATTATGTATTATCTAATTCAAAATATATGTTTAATGAATCGATAAAAGTATTTCCGTTTATTTCTGCAAAAGGCTCAGTAGTGAATAACGGAATTAATTTATCTAATTCAATATCTCGTGAGATCAAAAATATAAAAAAATATTCTGATCCTTTTATTTTTTCTGCTGGAAGACTGATTTATCAAAAAGGATTCGATATTCTAATAAGAGCATTTAAAATAATTCATGATGAATCCCCTAATAATATTTCTTTAAAAATTGCTGGTAATGGCCCTGATAAAGAAAGCTTATTTGAATTGACAAAAAAGTTAGGTCTGAATGATAAGGTTGAGTTTTTAGGAGAATTAAATAGAAACGAAATTACATATTATTATAATGAATGCGAATTTTTTGTTTTAACATCAAGATGCGCTGAAGCTTTTGGAAATGTGTGTCTCGAAGCTATTGCAGCTGGTAAGCCAGTAATAGCTTCAGATGTCGGTGGAGTTGGGGAGATTATTCAGAATGAAATAAACGGTTTTCTAATCAAACCGATTAGGATCATACAAAGAAATGCTAAAATGGAGCAACTTTATGAAATTGACGAGAGAAGTCTAGCTTCAATGATTAAGAGATTAATTGATAATCCAACTGAAAGAAGATTAATGGGAGAAAAAGGAAGGGAAATTGCCGTTAATAACTTTAGTTGGGACAAAATAGAAGAAAGATATGAAAAAGTTTTTAAAATGTTGCTCTCACAAAACATATCTAGTACTAGCTGACCAATTTATTAATTAAAGGTAGCCTAATTTTATTTTTTTTATATAAATAAATGAATTTTGAAATAAAAACCTTTTTTCGTAATGCTGTGATTTATTCTTTGGGGATGATCGCTGAACGGGCATTAGCATTTTTTTTAATTCCCTTATATACTAGACAGCTTTCGACTGATGATTTCGGTTTATTGAGTATTGTACGTACATTTACTGAATGTTTGCGTCCAGTGATATTGTTAGGCTTACCAGTAGCTATAAAAAGAAGTTATCTTCAGAAAGATATCAATAATGAAAAAAGAAAAGTACTATTGGGTACCTGTTTAATTTGGTCTTTGATTTATTCTTTTGTTATGAACTCAGGAATTATTGTTTTTTCACATAAATTATCAATGACATTTTTTAAAAGAGCAGACTTTGCCAATTTGTTTTGTTTAATTTCAATAACTCTGTTTTTAAGTAAATTTAATTACCTTTATTATGCGATATTACAAGCGAAACAGGAATCTAAGAAGTATATTCTTATATCTCTCTCATATTTAGTTCTTTCCTGTATACTTAATTTATATTTATTAATAGTGTTAAAGCTAAATGTGAAAGGAATATTATTCAGCAATTTAATTGCAAGTTTTATCATTGTAATACCTGCGATATTATTCTTTTTAAAAAATAGTAAGTTTGTTTTCGATTTTCAAGTCATAAAAAATCTATTGGGATTTGGATTATTAATTGTTCCAGTATCATATGCTACCTGGATTTTAGATTTATCAGATAGGTATTTTCTTATTCATTATACAAATCTTACAGAAATAGGTTACTATGAAATTGGATATAAGATTGGTATGCTACTAAATTTAATTGTTGTAATGCCATTCCAGATTGCGTGGCCTGTCTATTATTTTTCAAAAGGCAAAAATCAAGACTTTTGTCAACAATACAAAAGAATTTTTGATTTGTTAATTATAACACTTCTCATCGTATGGTTAGGATTAGCTTTATTCAGCAAGCCTATTTTAACAATTTTAGCTCCGCCACAATATTTAAAATCAAATCAAGTTATTGCTTTAGTTGCCCTTGCCTATGTCTTCAATGGTATTCAAATCTTTTTTCATTGTGGAATTCATCTATCTGGGAAAAGTAAATATTTGACTTTTATTATAATTTTCTCTGCTCTAATTAATATTATTCTTAATTACCTTTTTATTCCACGTTATGGTATTTTAGGGGCAGCATGGTCAACAGTTTTTAGTTTCGGTATAATGGTACTTCTTACATATTTGGTTTCACAAAGATATTTTAAATACAAAATTCATCTACAAAAGCTTATCTATAATATTTTGATCTTGGGAATGATTTATATCCTTTTTCAGCTTTTTATTCACAATTCAAGTGTGCTCACACTTGCCTTGAAATTATTAGCTTTCTCAAGTTTTTCACTTATCTGTTTTCGTATATACAAAATAAATATCATTTCTTTGTATTCACAAAAAGTGCAATTGCTACTTCATACAATATCAAAAGAACAAATTTGATTATTTTAATTAATTCATTTTAATAGAAAAATTTGATAATGTCTATAATAGGTTATGAAAACTAATATTAATCAGGTAAAACAGAAAATTTTATTTATTAGTCATTCATCAGAACTGTGGGGAGCGGAGCGTAACTTAATAAGATTAGTCGATTCTCTCCTAAAAACTCAATTTGAACCTATAATTGTATGCCCTCACAGTGGACCTTTAGTGGATGAATTCAAAAAAAAAGCAATTAGAGTAGAAATTGTGAAAATGAAAATTTGGTTCGCTTCAAAATTATTACTTTTAAGATTTTTGTATCGACTTTTTTTCCATTTACGTGGAGCAATTAAAATCGCAAAAATAATTAGACAGAATAATGTTGTCTTAGTTCACACAAATTCGTTAGTTATAATTGATGGAGCAATAGCAGCAAAGCTTACCAGATTACCACACGTATGGCATGTTCGTGAAATACTTGATGATAATCCAGAATTTAAATTTTTATTAGGATGGAAATTTGCATTAAAATTTGCCTATAATTTAACTACTCAATTCATTTGTGTTGCAAAAGCAGTAGAGAATCAATTTTCACAAATTGTTGAAAATGATCAAAAATTCAAAGTAATTTATAATGGTACAGAGATTTCAAGATTTAGTAATTTTCAACAATCACCAGAATATAGTTATAGTTTAGACTCTAATAAATATATTGTTGGTTTAATTGGATCAATAACTCCTCGAAAAGGACATGAAATTTTTATTGAGGCAGCAAACATAGCTATTCAGGAATTTGATAAAATCAAATTCCTGATTGTTGGAAAAAGTAATGACGCTGATTATGAAAAAAAATTGCATAGACTTATAAGGGATTATGGATTAGATAAATATTTTACTTGCTTAGATTTTCAAAAAGACATAATTAAAATCATGTCTTCTCTCGACATTCTTGTTGTCCCTTCCTGGGCAGAACCGTTTCCTGGAGTTATATTAGAAGCTATGGCAATGGAAAAGCCAGTAATCACTACAAATTCAGGTGGAATACCAGAGGCAGTAATAGATGGTGTCACAGGTATTATTGTTCCAGCAAAAGATCCAGAAAGCCTTGCATCTGCAATTATCATGCTAGCTAATGATCGAAAATTAGTGCAAAAAATGGGAAAACTTGGTAGGAAACGAGTTGAAAAATTTTTTAATTCTTCAAATTGTGCTCAAAATATACTTAATATTTATAAGGAGATTTTGAGGTAATCTTATAAATTGAATAAGAAATCCATAAACGATATGTTTGATACCAATAGTATTCTGGATATATATTTATCAATAATCATTGTTAGCTATAATAGTAAACAGTTTCTTAAAAATTGCTTGGAATCAATATTGATTAATAAAAATGATCTGAAACTTGAAATTATTGTGGTGGATAACAATTCATCTGATGGAACTGCTGTTCTAGTAAAATCTAATTTTCCTGATGTTAAAATAATTATAAACAAAACTAATAAGGGATTTTCAAAAGCTGTAAATCAAGGAATTTTGAAGAGTAAAGGTAAATTTATTTTTTTATTAAATCCTGATGTAATGATTAGTAATGATCTAGTTTTTAAGAAAATGCTTAATTTTATAGAAACTCATGAAAATATCGGTGCATTAGGCTGTCAAATATTAAATCCAGATGGATCGTTCCAGCTTTCTTTTGGAAGGCATCCTTCTCTTTTGACAGAATTCCTTTATCAGACTGGACTGTTTAGAATTTTTACAGCTTTTAGACCGACCACCAAAAAAGTGACCCCTTTCCAACGATGGTTTCTAAATTTCAATAAAATTCATTACATTGATTGGATATCTGGTGCTTGCTTCTTAATTAGCAAACAAGTACTAAATCAAGTTGGATTATTAGATGAAAATTTTTTTATGTATTTTGAAGATATTGATTTGTGTTTTCGAATTAGAAAAATAGGAAAAAAAATATGTTATTTTCCTTCTGTTTCCATAAAACATCATACCGGCGGTAGTTCCAAAAACATTCTTGATCTGAAAATTTATTACCTGACTAAAGCAACTGTTTATTTTTTTTCGAAGCACTATAATACCTTATATCAGATTTTGATTATTATGTTATTGATTTTTGGATATCTATTAAGATGGATTTCATGGAAACTCATAGGTCTGATCTATAGCAAGAAACGACGATCAATAAACAAGCTGACAGAGGGTTATTTTAAATCTGTTTTATATTGTTTTCACTCAATTCAAAAATGCTCAACGAATAGCTAAGGTATGAAAGATTTATCTGTTATTATTGTAAATTGGAACACTAAAAACTTATTGAGAGAATGTCTTGAGTCATTATACAAAGAAATTCATGATATTTCATTGGAAATAATAGTAGTTGATAATTTCTCTTCTGATGGAAGTGTTGAAATGTTGAGAAATTATTTTCCAGGAATTAAAATTAGAAGTAATCCAAAAAACATGGGTTTTGCACATGCAAATAATCAAGGAATTTTAATAAGTGAGGGGAAATATGTACTTCTGCTGAATCCAGATACTATTTTATTAAATAATTCTTTAAGTGAGATGGTCAAGTTTATGAATGAAAATCCTGAGGTTGGCATTGCAGGATGCAAACTTATTCATCCAGACGGAAGTCTTCAGCCTTCATGTTATGGATTTCCAACTTTATTAAGACTTTTTTCGCATGCTTCTTCTATAAATTCGATTATAATCAATTCACACTTGACCAGGAAATGGTTTAAGTTTTTGACAAAGATTTTGCCAAGAAATTTTTCACATTTTAATGAACACAATACTATCCGTAAGGTAGAGTCAGTCAGTGGAGCTTTCATGATTATTCGTAGGGATATCCTGAATAAAACAAAACTTCTGGACGAAAAAATGTTTCTTTATTTTGAAGAAGTAGACTTATGCTTTAGAGTAAGGAATTTTGGATATAAAGTTGTTTTTAACCCTCACGCAAGTGTTATTCATTTGGGAGGACAAAGCTCTAAGCAAATTCAAGGAAAATCATTAGAATATTTTTATAATAGTGTCTTTTATTTTTATAAAAAACATTATTCAAAACATCGACTTATATTTGCAAGAATAATTGTATTTATAGGTATATCAATAAGAATTGTCATTCTTCCTATTATGGTAATGAAGAAAGATAGTAAATTAATTGCTCTATTATTTTCATATTATCGTATTCTTAAGCTTACATTAAAAAAATTATGAATGCTTTATACCTTTTTAAAAACAATAAATCAAAAATTTAAATTAATGATGAGAAAATGAATCAATGTATTACTTTGATTTTCTTGGTATAAAAATTTGTAGCATTGAACCAAATGAGCTAATTCAAAAAATAGTTGAGCTCGGACTTGGAAACCAAAAGCATAGTATTTCTTATGTTAACGCCCATTGCATGAACATATCTGCACAAGATATCGAATATAAAAATATTCTAAATCATATAGATTTAGTATACGCAGATGGAATAGGCGTAGTCTTCGGCGCTAAGTTCTTAAATCTCTCATTGCCTTGTAGAATAACTGCCGCAGATGTTTTCTTTGATTTTTGTAGAAAGTGCTCATCAACAAACCTGAAACTTTATTTTCTTGGTGGTCGACCTGGAATAGCTGGAGAAGCTGCTAGCAAACTGAAACAAAAAATTACAAACCTTTCAATTATTGGCTATCATGATGGCTATTTTACTGATAAAGAAGAATCCATAGTTCTCTCTGACATTAATAAAAAGCAGCCAGATATTTTAGTTATTGGATTAGGGGCACCAATTCAGGAAAAATGGGTAAACAAAAATTTTAATTTTTTAAATGTTAAAGTATTTTGGTGTGTCGGTGGACTTTTTGATTTAATTTCTGGTAATCTTCGCAGAGGGCCTAAATGGATGACAGACAATAATCTTGAGTGGTTATCTAGATTGATTATTACTCCTCATAAGGTTTGGAAAAGATATTTAATTGGAATCCCTATGTTTTTTATTAACATTCTCAAATACAGATTCGGGTATTGAAAATGAAAAGAAGAACTAAATTATTTTCCATCATTTATGTATTATTTTATCTATTATTTCTTAATAATTGTGATAAATTAATTAAAAACGTTTCAAATAAGGAAATAACCAATAAGTGGATAGAAAAAAATAATGGTCTTGAAGTAAAATCAATTCAGTCATTAACTATAAACAATCAAAATACACTATACGCAGGTACAAGTAGTGGATTATATAAATCTACAAATGGAGCTAGTTCTTGGAATAAATTGAGTAATGGACTAATTAGCAATGATATAAGAAATATTTATTGTGATATTCAGAATACCAATATTTTATTTGTTGCTACTTGGGGTGGTGGAATATTTAAAAGCGAAGATGGAGCGACATGGAGCGATATTAGTTCTAATTTACCTGATCCGAGGGTTTTTTCAATATCACAAAGCAAAAATAATCCATCACTAATTTTTGCTGGTACGGAAACAGGACTTTATCGAACTTTGAACATAGGATTAAATTGGCAGAAAATAAATAGTCCTTCTGTCCCGACACCTACTTTGTTAATTATTCCGAATAACATAGAAATAATTTTTATTGGTCTAAAATGGTATGGTGTTTATGTGAGTACGAATCACGGTGATACATGGTCTGAAAAAAATAACGGAATATATAAATCTTTGGAAGGATATTTTGTATCTCCAACTTCTTTAATCTATAATCCTTATGACTTAGAAACAATATATTTATCTTCTGAATATCCAGCTATTTTTAAATCAAAAGATAGTGGCGAGCAATGGGAAATGTACCAACTACCAATTAAAAATGGAATTGTAAACTGTATAGTGCTTAATCACAATTTGCCAGAAACGATATTTGTTGGTACTGATCACGGTATATTCAAAAGCAGCGATGGAGCAAAGAATTGGATCGAAATTAACGATGGCCTGACCAACTTAGACGTCCGTGCATTAATCATAGATCCGAAAAACCCTCGAATCATCTATGCTGGAACCATGGGCGGAGGCGTATTCAAGATGATTTTAGATTGATGATTTTAGATTTTAAAATTAAAACTATGTTTCAATTAGCATAACATTGACTATGAAAATGTGAAAATATGTTTGGATATGATGATAAAAACAAGTATTTAATTTTAATCTTTATATTGGGATTGATTTTAAGAATTTTTGTTAGTTTTTATTTAGAGGACACAATCTACTGGGAGGATGGTTTTGATTACGACAGCTTAGCTAACCGATTGCTGGAAGGAAAAGGATTTGTTTCAGACGATGGCACTGCCACTGCGTTTCGTGCGCCGCTCTATCCGCTGTTTTTAGCTGCTGTCTATTCGATTTTTGGCCATCATTTTTTTGTGGTTCGGATTATCCAGTGTTTGATCGATTCGGTGACATTGCTTGTTATCTTTGCTATTGCCAGGTTTTTATATGACAAACAGGTTGCGACCATTTCGGCATTGATTTATGGGATTTACCCGCTGCTCATTTATAGCGCCAACACATTCTTTCCGACCACGCTGTTTATTTTTTTATTTGCTATATCAGTCCTGTTAGTTTTGAAATTGAAACAAAAAGCGACAGTTTTCGGGTCAGCTTTTTGGGGCTTCGTTTTTGGGATCAGCGTGTTAACTATGCCGACCATTTTAACGTTCCTTCCTGTGGCATTGGTCTGGCTATTTTTTGCTTTCGAAAAAAAGGGGCGAAAATTCGCTTTCAATGCTGGGGCAATCATCCTAACGATGGTATTCGTGCTCTCTCCCTGGCTGATTCGGAACAAAAAAGTGTTCAATAAATCCCTACTGATAACCACCAATGGCGGCTACAACTTCTGGATGGGCAATAATCCATCCACAAAGGCATCAACAGGCAATAGTGTCAAGATTCCTGATTATCTTTCCCAACAACTGTCCGAAGCGAAATCTGAAACAGAAAAAGATCGGATATTTTTTCAGGATGCGTTTCAAATTATTAAAAAAGATCCGTTAAGATTCATTCATTTAACCATTATAAAAGCTTTAAACCTTTGGCGATTTTACCCGAGTCCGGACACGGGCTATAAAATTTTTCCAATCCTGTCGAAAATTTTGAGTGTTATGACTTACACACCGATTTCAATGCTTGCTTTATGCGGCTTTATCTTATGCTGGTCACAGAAACGAGAAGTTGTCTTGTTGTTGCTTTTGTTTATTTCATTAACAATGACTTATGCCATTTTTATCACCAAAGTCAGGTTTCGCCTTCCGCTCGATCCGTATTTGATAATTTTGGCGAGTTATTCGATAAATACAATTTGGGAATATTGGAAGAACAAAAGTGACTAAATTTAAAAGTACCTAAAGTGATCTAAAGATGTTAGTGAAAAGTGTACAAATTAAAAGTTAGAGATTTTTGCCACAAAAACAAAGGTTTGATTTTTAATTTTCATTTTTGTGAGAGTGCTAATTTTTTGAGCTATTTTTTTTCTGACTTGTCCAGGTTAGGAGAATCAAAATTTACAACATGAGTGGGAGCTCTATTCGCTTGACAACTGGTGGGATATGCTTATGATGTGGATGTTTTAAAGCTAATTTGGCATCATCTGGCTGTGGTTGAGAATCATACCAATTTCTCGTATTCTTTTTCCCGATCCAGTTTTATTTCATAAAGGGCTGCCCAGTCCATGTAATCCCATCGCTCTTCCATTTTGCCTTTTTGATACAGCCGATAAAAATAGGGCGATAGCAGTCGATACTTTTGCTCGTATTGGAGAATGAGGGGCTCGACAGCTTGTAAATCCTGCAAAATATCGTCTATTGTAATTTCTGATGCCATAATTTGCACCTTTTTGAAGTTGAGAAATTATTTGAATTGGTGAAGCTAAAATAATAACTATATCCTTAAAAATCAACTGAAAATATTATCGAAATTGATTCTGAATTTTAGATGCCAGTTTATATATTAAAATCAATGCGTCCCGCGCAATGGACCAAGAACTTTTTACTCTTCGCGGGATTATTATTTTCGCATAATCTGTTGTCGCTGGTATTATTATTAAAGGTTGTTGCGGGATTTGGAATTTTCTGTCTACTTACAGGTGGGATCTACATTATCAATGACCTAGTGGATCTGAAAAAAGATCAGCAGCATCCGCTGAAACGGCAGCGTCCCATTGCAGCGGGCAAATTGAGCGTCTCGCTGGCGAAAAAAATTGCCGTCATCTTGTTAATTTCCAGCCTGGTGCTGGCTTATGAATTGGATTCAAGTTTTGCGCTTGTTTGCCTGAGTTATGCCGGGATGATGCTGGCTTATACAGTATATTTAAAAAAGATCGCCATTCTCGATGTGATCGTCATTTCGCTGGGATTTGTATTGCGAGCGGTAGCCGGCGCGGTTATTATCCATGTGGAAATCTCGCCCTGGCTGCTGGTCTGTACGCTGTTTTTGTCGTTATTTTTGGTTCTCTCCAAACGGCGGCATGAGATGGTGCTCCTGGGCAAGGAAGCAAACAATCATCGTCACAGTCTTTCTGAGTACAGTCCCCAGTTGCTGGATCAGATGATTGCTGTGGTGACGGGTTCAGCGCTATTGGCGTATACGCTTTACACACTGGCGCCTCGCACCCAGACAGAGGTAGGGACAACTTATTTGATCACGACCATACCGTTTGTTATTTTCGGCATATTTCGTTATCTCTATTTAGTCTATAAGGGAAACCAGGGCGGTAATCCAGAAATTCTCATTTTGTCGGATAAGCCGCTGGTGCTTGATGTGGTTTTGTGGATTGTTGTGGTTGTTTTGATTTTGTATTTTTAGTAGCTGTCAGCTTTTTCATGTCCATCAGGTAATTGGATTATTGGGTAATAAGGTAATTCAGTGAATTGGGGCTGAGGACTGAAAGCTGAGAGCTAAAAGCCAATCGCCAAATCATATTTTAGGAAAAATTTATACATGACAAAAACAAAAGTCGCTGTTTTAAAAACATCGCCGTTGACGGTCTTGGAGGATTATCAAAAATTACTTCATCTGGCAGGGTATCAACAATATATTTCCAGAGAAACGGATACGTTGATCAAGCTTAATCTGTCGTGGACAAAATATTTCCCTGCCTGTTCGTCGCAACCATGGCAGGTGGAAGGTGTGGTGAAGACGCTGCTGGCTGATGGATTTGATAAGGGAAAGCTTCTTCCCGTTGAAAACAAAACTGTGGTGACCAATCCGAAGAAGGGTGTCAGGAACAATCGCTGGCTGCCGGTGCAGGAAAAATATGGCCTGTCGTTCACGGCATTGCCGGACGTGGAATGGATGGTCTATCGGTTCAAAGATAAGCTGCTGCGACTGAATCAAATCTTTCCAGAGGGGATTGAAATTCCTAAAATGTATGTCGGGAAAAACGTGATTCATCTGCCGACATTGAAAACGCACGGGCATTCAGTTACAACTGGGGCGATTAAAAATGCTTTCGGCGGGTTGCTGAAAGAGGTGCGCCATTATGCCCATAAATATATTCACGAGGTACTGGTCGATCTGATGATCATGCAGAAGGAGCTTCATCCCGGAATTTTTGCCGTGATGGATGCGACGGCCTGTGGCGATGGTGCGGGACCCAGAACCATGTTCCCCAGGATTAAAAATTACCTGCTTGCTAGCGGGGATTCGGTCGCCATTGATGCCATTGCAGCGAAGCTGATGGGCTTTGATCCGATGGAAATTCCATACATTCGGATTTGCCATGAAATGAAATTGGGAATTGGCGACTCCAATGAGATTGAAATTGTGGGAGAAGATATTTCCGATGTAAATTTTGGCTTTCAAACCAAACGAAGCTTTGTCATCTGGGGCGATCAGATGCTGCGATTGGGTGCGCTGCGATTTTTGGAGAAGATTGCCCTTCATTCTCCGCTCATTTTCTGGGCGCCAATGGCTTCGAATATTTATCATGATTGGATCTGGTATCCGTTGATTGGTCGCAGTCGAATTCGTCAATTTATGAAGACGGAGTGGGGTCGGCTATTTCAAGCTTATATTTAATTGTCAATTGTGAATTGTTAATTGTCAGTTGTCAATTAAAAAGATTAAAAGAAAGGTATAAATCATTAATTTTAGGTGATTGGAAAGCAGGAGTGCAATGCCGTTATGCATTGCTGATTAATATCTGTTTAGCCAAGTGAAGAAAGACAAGATTTCTGAATCCAAAACCTTCAAACTCACTCCCTTAATCCCCCTCTCTTTCCAGGAGAGGGGGAGAGTTCTAAGTCTATAATTCACAGGTAGTTTTTTCTAAATACACTTCAAATGGCTAAACAAATTCGCTGATTAATTGTCAATTACTGGTTAGCTGTGAATGGTGAGTTGGAGTACAATGCCTTTATCCGCCGATTGGCGGAAGCTGTGCATAAAGGCACCGTACTCCTGCATTCCTGCACTCCTGAATATTAATTAAAAAAATTTCAGACAATTTTAATGAATAAACAAATTTCAAA
>Ga0209636_10004362_pt1 | contig 14417 bp, 13 predicted proteins | sample DeeMarSWOR152_54_FD_187464 | JGI IMG/M metagenome (GOLD analysis project Ga0209636, IMG submission 187464) | Marine sediment microbial communities from White Oak River estuary, North Carolina - WOR-1-52-54 (SPAdes) (version 2) | ecosystem: Environmental > Aquatic > Marine > Intertidal zone >...
GTCGGAAGAGAAAGTGGCCAAAACCTTTTCTCCGACTTCAAAAGAGTTCCATGGATCCTCTTGAACTCGTATTTCCGTGGAATCTGCTAGGTTCAGTCTATAATCCATAACATTGCCTAGATAAACTCTCTCCTTCACCTCAGCCTCGAAATAGTTCTCCGATTCCGCCACCTTCCCCTCACTTGATTTGAGCTTTATAGATTCTGGTCTCACCACCAATATGGCTTTCTCCCCTTGCGACAATTCCCCTTCATATCTGCATTCAACCGTGTCCCCGGTATTGATTCTCACGGAACAGAGGCCCTCGGAACGGAACTCACTTACCTCACCCGGTACAAGGTTGACCAACCCAATAAAATCAGCCACCTTCCGTGTCGCAGGATATCTATATATCTCGTATGGGTTACCGATCTGCTCAATCCTTCCTTCAAACATGACGGCAACCCTATCGGCTATGACCATAGACTCCGCCTGGTCATGCGTTACATATACAGCAGTTATGCCCACTTCCTTCTGAACGGAGCGGACAAAGAATCGCATTTCTTCCCTCAATTTAGCATCTAGATTGGCCAAGGGCTCATCAAGTAACAGGAGCTTGGGTTCTATGACCAAGGCTCTGGATAGAGCCACTCTTTGCTGTTCCCCTCCGCTGAGCTGATTGGGGTACCTGTCTTCATACCCTTCAAGATGAACCATTTCCAGCGCCCTTCTTACCCTGTCTTTGATCTCTCTGTGAGGCACCTTCTTCATCTGAAGACCGAATGCAATATTGTTAAAGATCGTCATGTGGGGAAATAGTGCATAGTTTTGAAAGACCATTCCCACATCTTTCCTCTCCGGAGGCTCAAAAGTTACATCTTGCTCGTCAAAATAGATATGCCCGCTCTGGGGCTCCTCCAGCCCGGCTATGCATCGGAGGGTGGTCGTCTTACCACATCCACTGGGTCCCAGGAGGGCAACCAGTTCACTATCCTCTATCAGCAGGTGCAGATTGTCGACGGCAAGAACTTCGCCGAATTCCTTTCTCAACGCTTCAATCGTTACCCTTGCCACTTTATCATTTCCTCAAGGTAAAGAGGGAGAGGTGCCCCTGACTATTTTACAAATAATGAGCACCTCTCCTCTCTCTCGACCGCGATCTGCCAAGCTTCCCGTCAGCGAGGTCGATGTCAAGTCATGTGCGTTGCTGATTTCCCTAGTCCGCGACGATCTCCTTGTTCCACCGTTCGATAACCCCGTCTCGCCGGGCGTTTATCCAGCTCCAATCCCACTTCAGGATCTCGTTTATTCTCTCTCCCGTCAGGAGTATTTCATCTTTGAGGTCTTTGGGAATCTCTACGTTCTGATTCGCGGGGACCGTGTAGAACTTTTTGGTCCATAGAATTTGGGATTCTGGAGATACTATCCAATTGATATAGGCACATGCTGCATCCTTGACCTTACTCCCCTTCAGCAGGTTAAAGTCCTGCTCGAACATATAGACCCCCTCCTTCGGATATGCGAAGGCAAGGTTTACTCCCTGCCTCTTGAGTCTTGTCACGGCGGGCCTATCCAGGACGCCGAGTACAACTTCACCCCTTGTCAGGACGATCTCCATGGAGCCTGAAAAATCCACCATTTTGAATGGCTTGAGCTTCTTGATCGCCTCAAAGCCTGCGTCTAGATCGTATTGTGATTCGCCCCAGATCTGAGAGGCTAGCAACACAAACATCATCCCTGCTGAGTTTGTTATGGTATATAACCCTCTTTTCCCCTCATAAGCGGGGTCCCATAGATCCTTCCAGGAAGTCGGAGGAGACTTGCCCATTTCTTTCAGTAGATCCGGTCGGTATGCGAGTCCTATGGGGCTTATGACCCCTAAAACTCCGTTGTCGTCCGGATTTCTGAGGTGATCATACACCTCTTTCAGGTATGGGGCCTTGCTCAAGGGAATCGGATCGAAAAACCCTTCGCCACGCTCGATGTTCGCCCAGATCTCATTCGTCATCATGACGTCGTACGGAGGGTTCTTCACCCCCGAAGCCCTTAGATTGGCAAGCCAGCTCTTGGCCAATCCGACGTCAAGCTTTATCTCAATCCAGGGATATCTCTTCTCGAATTCCGGGACGATGACTTTCCTCATGAACTGCTCCCAAGCCCCTCCGTAGGAGTTCACCACCAAGTCCACCTTCTTCCACTGTGCGGCGCTTGGTGCAGTCAACAGGAGAAGCAGACACAGCCCGAGGATCATAGACAGTCCTATTCTTCTCATGGCAAGAACCTCCTTTTGTTTACCGGGTGGACGGCTCCGATAGAATCACCGAAGATCCTCTCCACCATTTGGTTCATAAGGATTTGCCCCATCCGATCTCTAAGGGACATCATTTCTGAATTCTTCGAATGCCTTTTACTCGCCCAATGGATTCCAGTTGGACCTGCACTTCGATTCGACCTTCTCAGAATCCCCTCTTCTTGATTTATGTGCAAAAAACCCGATTCGTAAGACGACAGACACATTCCTCCACGCGAGATGCCAGCCCACTCCAAGCTGTTGGAATTCAAAGTAGTAGCGCAGCGAGTGGAAAACAAGGAAGAGCAATATCATGGAAAGCGTGATCCGTGTGGATGGTCTAGACGGAAACCACATCGCGCACAAGAGGAATGTACCTATCAACCAAGCAGTGTAACCCACACAGCCACTTCATCGAGATAGACCTACACGCTCCCAACAGAACGGACAACTTTCTGTTGGGAGCGAAGAGAGCACATTCTGAGGTTCATCTCCTCACTCCGTTTTGCACATGCCTTGTTTACAAGACGAAATCAGTTTACATGGGATCAGGAATCCTGTCAATATCGGAAATCCCGAGGATTTCCGCCGGTATTCCTGCTCTGTTGGGTTGAGAGGAGAACTCTCGATTACTTTACGATTGCCAGGAATGGAGCCAGAATTTTGATCAGGATGACGCTGACGACTCCAACTGAGAGAGCGGCAATGAGTCCTACATAAAAAGGTTTCGCTCCGAGCTGTCTTAGTTTTCTGATATCCGTCCCGAGTCCGACCCCAGCCATCGCAACCGCGAGAAGATTCCCAGACCAGTGATTGATGGTGGAACAAAACTGATTCCATCCTGCAGCATTCCACAGGCCTTTGTTCAAGACGCCATAATCACCGAGAGACCTGATAACAGCTAGTGCGATAAAGCCGAGAATGAAGGTTGGGAAAAGCGAAAGTGCACTGACCTTCTTTCCGGATACTCCTCGATTTCTCATGATGTAAACGTAGGATAAGAGGGGAATTGCTATTGCCATAAAGGCATTGCGAACAAGCTTCGTCACAATGGCAACATCTGCCCCGGTTGGATTTATTGCTTTATTCCCACCTATCCAGAGTTGGTCATACATCAGACCTGCGCCTGCAACCTGTGCCGTTTCATGGATGGAGGTCCCCATAAATATCCCTGACTCGACGTGTGACAGGGAAAGGGTGAGGTGGCTCACGTATGGATAAAGAAACATCGCCACTATTCCGAAAATCGTGATCGTGCCGACCGCATACGTTATTTCCTCTTCCTTTGCCTCAATTGCGGGTCCTGTGGCAACAATTGCACTTGCTCCACAGATTCCGGTTCCTACCCCTATCAATGTTCCCAGCCTCTCCGCTAAGTGAAGCTTTCTTGTGATGAAGAGCGTCACGAATACACCGGTTGCAATTGCCACTATAACAATACCAGCAGAGAGAATACCGATTTTGAGCACAGCGAATATGCTCAATCTGATGCCCATCAATATGATCCCGAGTCTGAGAAGCTTCTTCAGACCAAAACCTACCCCAGACTGACAGAGTTTAGGCACACCCATTGTGTTCTTGACAACTATTCCAAGGATGATCGCCATCATGATGGCACTCACCGGACTCTTTGCCAGTCCCAAAAGGCTGGCTACCCACGCTGTCAATTGTATCCCGATGATGGTAACGACGACCGCAAGCACGAGACCAGGAACAATCTCTAGAACATTCTGTGTTCCAAACAGGATATCCAGAACTCTCTTCTTAATCACTTCACTCCCTCCCGACTCTTTCGATAGGCTTGTTTCAACGTGTCGCCCCTTAGCCCCTGTCTCAAGGCTTCCAGGGCAAGAATTTCTTCAGGAGGTACATTGCCCAGATTGACATTTGTTCCAAACCTCATGATGAGGTACTGCTGCTGGCTCTTGATGGGAGCTTCCCATTCAAGCTTTGTGGGATCGTCTACGCCGGCGATGATGTTATCAATCTCATCCTGTTTCACTTTTCCTTCGGCATCGTATATTCCAACACCTTTTCCCGCTTCCCTTGCTTCGACAATAACTTTGAAAGCTCCGCACTCCAGATCCGACGCTATTTCTTTGTGCATGAGATCGAGGGCAACCTTCTCGCTGGGATCTTTCTTCCCAACCTCAGAAACGACTTTAAACCCCATGTCCACAGCGCGTTTGATGCAGTCGGCCCGGGTCTGCATATCGACCTCGATGGTCCCATCGGAGAACTCAATGGCATTGAACCCCAGTTCTTTGCATCGCCTTAAGTACTTGGTGTATGTCCCTTGCCAGACGCTGACCTCGAGGAAGGTCCCGCCGGGACAGACGTAAATGTCTGCGTCCTTGATCATCTCTGTTTTCTGGGCCAAGTAGTCCAGGTCCAGGAACGCACTGGTTCCGAAGGTCAATTTGATGAAATCGATAAAATCACCTGCACTATCGACCAAGTCCTCGGCAGCGTTGAGGCCCAATCCTTTGTCAATGACCATGGTCACACCCTCGGTGCGAGGTTTCATGCTCCGCCCCGGAACTGGCATTTCAAATACTCCGTCAAAAGATTTCACTGGACTCATCTCAGATTCCCTCCATGCAATTCTGTGCGCCGGCCAAGGTAGACCTAACCGGGTTCAGGTTTACCTCCTCCACAAACCGATACATGGCCTGTAGGCGCCTGTTCATTAAGCCCAGCGTATCCAAGCTTTCTACAGGAATACGATCGTAGAGAATGAACGTGGAGCCAAACTTCTCAGTCGCGTTGTCAAAGAGGAGTTTGGCAATTCTCTCCTTTCGGGCGATTGTCTTGACGACGGCGATATCGCGCCCTGATTCGATTTTTGCGTCCACGATCGTGACACAAGGGTTAAGATATTGAGGCTGGGCGGCAATGTTCCTCATGTCAATGGCAATTTTGTGGCCCCAAAGATCGGCCACATCGGGTATCTCCACCTTAAGTATCTCTTTAGCCTTAGGGAAATCGTAGACTAAGTTCCCCAGCCGGATGTTGTCATAGAGGGAGCCCATATAGAAGACATAGCCCTCATCGGTGAACTTGAAATGGGTCATTTCCGTGCTGAAGATCTGCCAGTCGTCTTCAAGTCCCTTGAGAAGGAACACGGTCTTTCCGGCTCCGGGCCCTCCCACCAAAAGGAGTAGAGTGTTTCGAGAGGGGCTGAACATGCAGCTGGCATGAAAGCTGTAAATGCGATGGTAGCGCTCCAGCGTCACTAAGAGGTATTTGAAGAAAAGCCCTAGGTTTCCAAACAGCGAGTAACGGTTGTCCGAGCACTCCTTTTCATAGCGAGAGAAATCCCCAGTGGCTAAAAGCACTTTCTCCGTGACTTTGACTTGGGGCTGGACATTCGGGTCGTCGAGGGCGATGAAATAAGCGTCCAGATCTTTCGTATAAGGGACGGGTTCGATGGAGTGAATGTTTGTGAGCAACGACTCCATAACCTGTCCCTCAAAGTATCGGGGCTCGGTCACCAGCTTCTTGCTGTTGGAGACAATGCCTATCCCCGCCTGGAGAATCTTCACCGCACGTTTATACACAATACACTCTCATTCAATCTTGACCTTTAATTGGTAGCCTTCATTCGATACCCCTTACGACAGATTTCCTCACGTTTTGAATATGTTTCCTCATCAAGGATTCTGCCATTGAGGGATTCCTCTTTTCCAGTGCCTCAATAATCTTGAGGTGCTCTTGGAGGGAATTTTCAGGTCTGCCTTTGAGAGATACAGTTCGAAGCCGTAGCATCTGGATATGGTCATTGAGGATATTCATTAAACCGATCAGCAAGGTGTTTTTACTTTTCTTAAGAATAAGGGTGTGGAATTTCAGATCGGCCTGGGTATATTCTTTGGATCGATCTCGGATGTTCGATTCGGAAAAACCCTTAAGAAGGGATTTCATTTCCTCGATGGTCCGTTCGTCGATATGGTCAACAGCCAGTCTCGCAGCAAATCCCTCCAAGACTTCTCTCACTAAAAGGATTTCAACAATTCTTTCTTTCGAGTGTTTGAGAACAAAAGCTCCTCGTCTGGGTATGATCTCGATGATACCTTCATTCTCAAGTCGACATAAACTCTCCCGAATCGGTGTCCGGCTTACTCCTAACTGTCTCGCCAAACTCTCTTCATCAATTTTTTTGCCTGGTGGAATTTCCCCTAAGATGATGGTTTTCTTAAGGATTTCATAAACTCTTTCTCTCAGATTCGGGGACTGGATTAATTTTTTAATCGCCAAGGCCATGATTTTGTATATTGTATATCAAATTACGGATTGCTATTCAAGGATGAAACTCAGGAAACCAACGATTTTTGGTTGACATTTTTTCTCAGTATGGGATGCTACGTAGAAGATGCTTGAGGAGACGAGAGGAGGGCGTTTTCAGTCATGAAAACCGATGGAAAGGAGGTGTGGTGAGAAAATCGTTTCGTTTGAATGGACTTTGGGTACGAGACCATCAATTTGTTAAGGAGGGATAGCAATGAAAAGGTTTTTTATTGCAATAGCGTGCGTAATGATAGTGGGGCTTATGATCGTCAGCGTCGGGAGCGCTGAAAATGCCCTTGAAAGGATCGCGAAAAGGGGCGAGTTCCTCGTGGGTGCGAGGGAGGGTTCAGTCCCCTTTGGGTTTTATGACAAGGACGGGAAATGGGTAGGGTTCTCCATGGATATAGCAAAGGAGATCCATAAGGCTGTGGAGAAGAAGATAGGAAAGTCCGTTAAGCTCACCTTTAAGCCCGTCAACCCCAAGACGCGCATTCCCCTGGTTGCCAATCGAACCCTCGATATGGTCTGTGGGGGCTCGACCCACACGGTGCCCAGGGATGAGGTGGTGGACTTCAGCATTACCTTCTTCCTGACGGGTTCTCAGCTCCTGGTTCCAAAGGGAAGCCCGGTTAGGGACTTCGAGGATCTGGCGAACAGGAGGGTGGGAGCTGCCAGAGGTTCGACGAACGAAGCCGCTATCAGGGGGGCCAATGCCGATAAGGTCATCTCCCCGCCGGCCAGGCTCATGGTATTCGACGAACATACAAAGGGCTTTCTTGCCCTTCGTCAGGGGAAGATCGATGCCTACTGCACCGATGGAAGCATGCTGGCGGGCATGAAACAGAAGGCCCCCGATCCGGAGAACTGGGAGGTGGTCGGCCGCCTGCTGACCTATGATCCCTACGGATTTATCCTTCCCGAGAATGACTCCGATTTCAGGGATCTGGTGAATTTCACCTTGATCGAGCTCTATAATAACGGAACGTTCTCTCTGCTGTATGAGAAATGGATGGGGCCGAAAGGGGTGGTTCCCATTCCCATGACCGATGAGTACAAGACGCTCCTCAAGCTGCAGGCCTGGCCCTGGCCAGGATATAAATGAGGAGCGACGGCAGGGGAAGGTAAGCGGAAGACAGAGAGAGCGAGGGGTTTACTCTCAGCCCTCGCTCTCTCGTTTATCAACCCGTAGTGAGGCGCTGATGTTTAGCTATGAGTTCGATTGGAGCGTTCTCTGGAGAGAGCCCTACGGTCAGTGGATGCTCAACGGGATATGGACCACCATCCACCTATCGCTTCTGGCATGGGGCATTGCCGTGGCGTTGGGACTGATGGTGGCGGTCCTCAGGGTCCTTCCAAACCGGATCACCCGGTTCATAGGGGGCACCTATGTGGAGGTGATCCGCAATACCCCTTACCTGGTACAGCTCTTCTTCTGGTACTTTGTGGTTCCTTCGATTCTTCCGGAGGCCAGTGAAAAGTGGCTATATGATCATGTTCCTGACCTCCCTTATTGGACAGGGGTGATCTGCCTTGGCGTTTACACTGCATCGCGTGTAGGAGAACAGATCAGAGCCGGGATGCAATCGATCCCTCCAGAACAGTATCAGGCCGCTTTTTCGACAGGGCTAACGACCTACCAGGTGTACCGACACGTTATCATCCCCTATTCCCTTCGAATCATCATTCCTCCCTTCACGACGGAGTTTCTGACCTGTTTTAAGAATTCGGCCTTGACTATGACGATTGGAGTCTTGGAGACGACGGGCGCCTCTTATCTGATCGATTCCTATACATGGCATGGACTGGAGACGACCACCGCCGCGTCTGTCGTTTACATCGTGATCACCCTATGCGTTGTCTTCTTTATGGCGTGGGTTGAAAGGAGAATCCACATACCCGGCATGATCAAAAGGGGGTAGTCTCTTCCATGGATTGGGCTGTCATCCCAAGGAATCTTAGTTTTCTGCTCGGGGGTCTCGTTCTGACCTTCGAATTGGCAGCCATTTCACTGGCAGGGGGCTTTCTTCTGGGGATTATCATGGGCTTGGGGCGCCTCTCATCCCGGAAGTGGATATACTATCCCGCAAGCCTTTACGTCAATTTCTTTCGAAGCCTCCCCCTCATTTTGGTGATCTTCTGGTTCTATTTCATGGTTCCCTTCATCATCGGGAGGCCTTTGGGGGACTTTTTGTCCGCAATCATTGCCTTTATTGCCTTTGAAGCGGCCTATTTTGCTGAAATCGTCAGAGGAGGGATTCAATCCGTGCCACAAGGGCAGGTGATGGCCGGATATTCGACTGGCCTCAGCTATTATGAGACGATGCGCCATATCATCCTGCCACAGGCCTTAAGAAACATGGTTCCTCCTATCGTCACCCAGTGCGTGATCATCTTCCAGGATACCTCGTTGGCCTACGTGATCGGGCTGAAAGAGTTTTTGAGGCGCACAAGCCTGGTGGATTCACGAGAGCTTCGATCCCTGGAGCTCTATCTTTTTGCGGGTTTTGTCTATTTGATTTTCTGCTCCATCGGAACCATCGCGAGCCGGCGACTGGAAAGTCGGCAGATCAGGAGGTAGGGCAAATTGATCGAGATAAGAAACCTGAGCAAGTGGTATGGCGACTTTCAGGTTCTCAAAGACATCAACGAGGAGGTAAAACAGGGACAGACTGTGGTAGTATGCGGTCCGAGCGGGTCAGGCAAGAGCACCCTCCTCAGATGTGTCAATGCCCTAGAGCCCTTTCAGCAGGGAGAGATCATCGTCGATGGCCGGTCTGTGACCGATCCAAAGACCAATAGATACGAACTTCGGGCGGAAATAGGCATGGTATTCCAGAGGTTTGAGCTTTACCCCCACATGACGGCTCTTCAGAACATCACACTGGCCCCGAAGAAGGTCAGGAGGAAGCCGACAAAGGAGGCGGAGGATCATGCCATGACGCTCTTAGAAAGGGTAGGAATTCCTGAGAAAGCAAATGAATTCCCGGGGAATCTATCCGGGGGTCAGCAGCAACGCGTGGCCATCGCAAGGGCATTGGCCATGGAACCAAAGATCATGATGTTTGACGAACCCACTTCGGCCTTGGACCCAGAGATGATCAAAGAAGTGCTCGACGTCATGATTGACCTCTCCAAGGGTGGAATGACCATGATCGTAGTCACCCACGAGATGGGCTTTGCTCGCGAGGTCGCCGACGAGATTATCTTCATGGACGAAGGGCGGATCATCGAGCGCGGAACCGATGTCAGTTTTTTCGAGAACCCGAGAAATCAAAGGACAAAGGATTTCCTGGACAAAATTCTGATCTAATCCCCCTTGGACTAGATACCCCTTCGAATTGTCCACAACAGCTCCAAAGCCCAGCCAATGAGCATCATTGACCTGATCCTTTGGTAAGCATCCGACAGGCACCCTGACAAAACTCGCAGAGCCCAAGAAGCGGTTTTCTATCCTAAGTGGATGGTGTTTTCACTATCTAGCTGTGTATCAAGGGTTAGCCAAAAAACGAATCATGGACGGCTCTCAGGGTGGGTTTGAGATCTTTCTCCTTCACCATGAAGTAGTAGGCGACCCTTGAAGGCCCCATGGAGATCATTTCGATGTTGACCTCTGAGTTGGCGACTGCGGTAAAGACACGGGCAGCAATCCCCTTCTTCTCAGCCAGGCCTTTTCCCACGATCCCGACAAGGGCCATATCCGCAACCTTTTCCAGACGGACATAGGGCCGGGGGTGGATCTTTCTGATTTCTTGGTACCCCTGCTCCATGTCTTCCCTGTCTAAGAGCAGACTGATGCAGGTCTGCGAGGTAATCACGGATTTGATGTTGATGCCTTTTTCGCTCAGATGGGTGGCAATGGTTCCCAGAACTCCAGGCTTGGCACCCAATCCAGAGGCGTGAATCTTCAGCACTCCCACATCCGTGTTGTGAGCGATGCTTTTGACAACGCTCTTTGCGCGATTCGATTTTCCTGTGATGAGCGTCCCGTTCCGATCGGGGTGAAAGGTGTTTTTGATGACCAAGGGGATCCCTGACCTTTTCAGGGGGTCAACGGTGTTCGGATGGAGGATTTTGGCCCCGAAATAGGAGAGCTCGGCAGCCTCCTCATAGGAAAGGCCCGCAATCATGCCCGCCTCAGGAACAAAAACAGGATCTGCACTCATGAAACCATCCACATTCTTCCAGACCTCCAGGCATTCTGCGCCTGTTGCGGCAGCAATGACAGCAGCACTATAGTCACTGCCGCCACGGCCAAAGGTGGTTACGCACCCCTGGGAGCTCACACCAAAATACCCAGTCACCAGAATGATCCGGTCCCCCTTAACCATGGGCAGAAGTCTCTTTCTGAGGTTCATGCGGGTGGGAGCCATGAGAGCAGTGGCATTTCCATACTGGCCGTCGGAGATGATGCCAATCTCATCGGCCATACACGCCAAGGCATCCATGTCCTTACCCTTCAAAGCTCCTGCCATGAGGATAACCGACAGTCGCTCCCCAAAAGTGAGGATCATGTCCTTGAGTCGGGGGGTGACCTCTCCTGTAAAGGTGAGGCCAAAATAGAGTCGCTCGAGACGGGAGAAAAGATCTTCCAAGGCAGCAGTCGTCTGCTTCCGGATGGCTAACTCTTGGATCAGAACGTCGGCCAGGGGGAGGTGGATGCCTCGAAGCTCCTCGATCACTTCAGCGATGTTTCCCTCGCCCCGTAAAGCCCTTTCGATGCCGGCCGAAAGCCGATCCGTCACTCCTCCCAGGCCAGAGAGCACTACCACGTTCCCTGGGCCTCTCTGAATGATAATATCCATAATCTCCTGAACCTGATCACTCTGCCACAGGCTTCCACCGCCCAGTTTGATAACTTTCATGGCCATCCTTTCACGGGATTTTGAGAAGAGTAATATATCAGAAATGGTGGCCCTTATTCACATAAGAGTAACGAACCTGCGTCCACGGTAACGTCAAGCCAGTACGTAACTATTCTCCTGGATACTGCTCTTCCAGTTTCCAGCCGATAACCTCCTCTTGGGGAGGGCTTTCATAGTCGTAGACCTTGCTGTGTCCCCACCCGAAATTCCTGCGCAATTCAATCATGAATTCGGCATGCTTCAACGCCGCAATCACTGGATCGATAACAGGCACCCCGAACTTCTCCTGGAGTCCTTGATAGAAGCCGTATTCCATGGTACAGCCAAGGATGAGTACCTCGGCCAGCTTCTCCTGGACGGCTCGCCGTGCTGCCTCGGTGAGCCGTCGCTCAGTCTCTTCTTTGTCCTTCTGAAAATCGCGTACTCCCAGGCCAACCGACTCAAAGGAAGCTAGACGGCTGATAAGCCCTAGGTTGACAACGTTCTCGTGCATCTTTGGGATCCATTTAGTCCGACCGACGATGACGGAGAAACGGTGTCCTAAGCTTGCAGCGATGAGCATGCTTGCCTCAGCCGGGGCCGTCACGACCATTTGAGTCGTTATCTCCCGCGCCTCTCGCAGGCCCGGGTCGTAGAAACAGCCGATCACTGCAGCATCATAGCCGTCCTCTTCCGCCTGCTTCACCCGATGGAGGGTATCGGCAAGGACCAGTGCCCCATAGTAGTGGTATTCGAGGTGCATGGGTCCTCGCTTGAGAGAGACAACTCTCACCTCCGTGTCAGGCCGTTTCACGTTGTCCATGTATTCCCAGAGACCCTGTTCGAAGAGATCAGTCCCCACGGGCTCAATCCAAAGAATCCGATTCATCATCTATCTCTCCTTTGTTCGTCTCAAAGGTGAATCATAGCGCTCCTGATTCTATCATGAGCGGAAATGACACCGAACGAGATGTCCCTTGCTCACCTCGACCAGCCTTGGGTCTTCCCTGGAACAGACATCTGTTTTCGCAGGGCAGCGCGGATGAAAGCTGCAGCCGGGAGGAACGTTCACGGGGCTTGGCACCTCTCCTTCCGAGGCCATCTTCGCAGGCTTGAATGCTTCCTCTTCATCGGAGATTACCGGGATAGAAGAGAGCAACATCTGCGTGTAGGGATGGAGGGGAGCCTCAAAGAACTCGGAAGTCAGGGCGATCTCACAGATCCTTCCAAGATACATGATGGCAAGCCTCGAAGCGACATTCCGCATGAGACTCAAGTCATGGGTGATGAATAGGTAGGAAAGATTGAGCTTTTGATGTAGATCCAACAGCAAGGAAATAATCTTCCCTTGGACTGAGACGTCTAAGGCTGAGGTCGGTTCATCTAGGATAAGGAAGGAAGGTTCGACAGCCAGGGCTCGTGCAATCCCCACTCTCTGTTGCTGTCCTCCACTTAATTCGGAGGGATATTTATCCATGTAATCGGCGGGTAGCTCAACCATTTCCAGTAAGGCTGCGATCTTTTCTGAACGATCTCTATTCTTGCAGATGTTGTGAACTTTCAAGGGAACTTCTAGGGTCTGCTTGACGCTCCTTCTGGGATTCAGGGAAGAGCCAGGGTCTTGAAAGACAATTTGCATCTCCTTCTTTATGATTTTCGGAATCCGATGAATGGTCTCGGATATTTCTTCCCCTCTAAACCAGATCTTCCCAGCGGTGGGTCTATGAATTCCCAATAGCGCGTATGCAAGGGTGGATTTCCCTGAACCTGATTCTCCAACGAGACCAAAGATCTCCCCTTTGCTCACGGAAAAGCTCACTCCGTCAACGGCCTTGATATCTCCGACCCTTCGTCTGAGGAGATCCCCGTGGACAGGGAAATACTTATTTAGCTTCTCACATACTAATATCGTCTCGCTCGGCTCACTCATATCTGATAAAGGAAACACGCCACTTCATGGTCTTCCCCGACCTTAAAGAGTGGGGGCTTCTCCTTACATGCTGTCATTACTTGATCACATCTGGGACGGAACCTGCAGCCTTGTGGCGGATCGAAATAGTCGGGGATCATGCCCTTAATACCAGGCGCGATGCCTTTTCCGCTTAACTTGGGGACTGAATTCATCAGTCCACGAGTGTAAGGATGCATCGCTTCAGAGAATAGATCCCTTGTCCTGGCGACTTCTACTACGTTTCCAGCGTACATAATATATGTTCTATCCGTCAATTGTCTTACAACTGCCAGGTTATGGGTTATGATGATGATTGAAACGCTTCTTTTCTCGACCATTTCTCTCATCAGTCGTAGGATTTGCTCCTGTGTTGTAACGTCCAAAGCGGTACTCGGTTCATCCGCAATCAATAGTGTGGCTTCGGTGGCTAGAGCCATCCCTATTAGGACTCGCTGCCGCATCCCTCCACTCAACTGAATTGCATAACTCCTCATGATCCTCTCGGCATCAGGTATCCTGACCTCTTTCAGGATGTCCATAGCCCTGCCTTTCATCTCCTGTTTTGACAGGGTCCTCCGGGAATCCCCTGAGTATCGAATCACAGCCATGAGTTGATCCCCGATTGTGAAGACGGGATTCAGAGATTCTGTTGCCCCCTGAGGGATCATTGACATGTCCCTCCCTCTCATGTCCCGTAATTCCGTTGAACTCATCTTCAAGATGTCCTTCCCCTGGAATAGTATTTTCCCTTTTGGAATCCTGCCTGGTGGCATGGGCAAGACCCCCATCATGGCCTTGATCGTCACTGTCTTGCCACACCCTGTCTCTCCGACGACCCCGACCTTCTCCCCCTGTCTCACTTCGAGACTCACTCCATCTAGGACCTTGAGCACTCCTCCGAAAACTTCAAACCATACGTGCAGGTTCTTAATCTCAAGCAGGGGTGTAGTCAACTCAGACCCCCTCTACGGCAAACACATCACGAATGCCATCTCCAAGAAGGTTGAAGCCCAAAACGACGAATACGATGGCAAAGGCTGGAAAAACGGATATCCACCATTGATCGGGC